>ERZ1026846.149-NODE-149-length-51691-cov-10.653691_pt1 | contig 51691 bp, 39 predicted proteins | sample MGYA00380153_ERZ1026846 | MGnify/ENA primary metagenome ERZ1026846 (study PRJEB33269, sample SAMEA4719789) | human gut metagenome | biome: human-associated habitat; feature: organic feature; material: feces | place: Cameroon | collected 2013-10 ...
TAGTGGTAGGTGTCACATCAATTGTAACCCTACAACTGTAAAACGGTTTTATATAAATTTTATTTGTATTTTTATATAAATTACATATAATGAAAGTAGGGAATACCCTACTTTCCCTATTTTGATTTTAGGAGGTAAATATTATGGTTGCAAATACATTTATTGATAATGCAAAAGTTATGTCTAAAGGACAAGTTACGATTCCTAAAGATGTTCGTGATGTTCTTGGTGTTTCTAATGGTGATAGAATAACATTTGTTGTGGAAAATGGATCAGTTCATATTTATAATTCTGCTGTGTATGCAATGAAAATGTTCCAAAAACAAATGAGCGGAGTCGCTGAAGAGGTGGGACTTACATCCGAAGATGATATTGAAAATCTAGTTAAGGATGTTCGTACAGAAAGTGAGGACGAATGAAGGTATTGATTGATACAAATATTCTTATTTCTGCGGCATTAAATCCGAAAGGAACACCAAGCCGAGCATTTTTTAAGGCGGTCACATATCCAAATAAGGGAATTATATGTGAACAAAACCTTGATGAGTTACGTAGAATATTTAATAGAAAATTCCCTCAAAAACTAGCTGCATTAGAGACCTTTTTAGCAATCGCACTTGCTACAATTTCAATTGTTAAGATACCAGAAACAGAATACGAATCTGAGAATGAGATTCGAGATGTCATGGACCGTCCTATTCTGCGTGCTGCCATCAATGCGCAAGCGGATATTTTGTTAACTGGTGACAAAGATTTTTTAGAATCAATGGTTGATTATCCTAGAATTATGACAGCTGCTGATTTCTTAAATTTATAAGGTATTATGAAAGGAGGAAATATCATGCCAGTATTTGATTTTAGTAATACACCGGATGCAAACAAGGATCCGGTTTGTACCTATACAACATTTCGTTCGAATGAATCAGTGCCAAGCGCCGAGCATCCGATCATGCTTCTCGACAACAGAGAGCATAAGTGGAACCACCATTCATCCGGTGTGTTCACGAATCCGATTAAGCGTACTTCGTTTGAATTTCAGGAGGAAGAGGGCACGATCAGTGCAGATATCTTAGAGATTGATGCGCGTTTTGTCAGCCTTCTGCGTTGGCTCGGAGAGAACCACATCAATGTGCGTCTGTCCGGTGAGAATACGGATCAGGGATATGCGGTATATAAGATCCGTGAGATCGCATTCGGTGGCGGAACGAAGCTTTCTGCGGAAGATGGATTCTTACAGTTTATGATCGATCGTCTGCTCGCGAGCAGTGCCCCTGCGGATGAAATCGAGGATGAGGATCAGGATGAAGACGGCGACGATATGAAGCTGACCAGTCTGCAGAGTATCACAGATTTCATGAACTGTGCGGGAAGAACACTGCCGGACAACATCCGTCTGTGGGCAAGACGTAACCTTGCGGTAGCCCGTTCCAACGAGGTATCACCGGAGGAACGCAGACACGCGCAGAGAGCGCTGTCTATCATGATGAATATTCAGTGGAAGAGTAACTATTTTGAAGCAATCGATCCGAACGAAGCGCGCCGTATCCTCGATGAGGAACTCTATGGAATGGAGCGCGTAAAGCAGAGAATCATCGAGACGATCATCCAGATTAACCGTACCCATACACTTCCGGCATACGGACTTCTTCTGGTCGGACCGGCGGGAACCGGTAAATCACAGATCGCCTACGCGGTAGCAAGAATCTTAAAGCTTCCGTGGACAACACTCGATATGAGTTCCATCAATGATCCGGAGCAGTTGACCGGAAGCTCCCGTGTCTATGCGAATGCCAAGCCGGGAATCATTATGGATGCGTTCTCGATGGCCGGGGAGTCTAGCCTTGTATTTATCATCAACGAGCTCGATAAAGCTGCCGCAGGCAAAGGAAACGGAAATCCTGCAGATGTACTTCTGACGCTTCTTGATAATCTTGGATTCACGGACAACTATATGGAGTGTATGATTCCGACAGTCGGAGTCTATCCAATCGCTACGGCCAACGATAAATCACAGATCAGCGCGCCGCTGATGTCGCGTTTTGCAGTCATCGATATTCCGGATTATACAACGGAAGAGAAGAAGGTAATCTTCTCGAAATTTGCTTTGCCGAAGGTGCTTAAGAGAATGAGCCTTAAGGAAGAGGAGTGTGTGATCACGGACGAAGCACTCGACGCGATCGTGGAGCAGTATAAGAATACATCCGGAATCCGTGATCTCGAGCAGGCAGCAGAGCACATCGCAGCCAACGCATTGTACCGCATCGAAGTCGATCATGTGGATCATGTTGCATTTGATGCAGCGATGGTTCGCGAACTGTTAGCGTAATCATATTTGGAGGATATATGTTAGATCAGAGTTTATTTACAGAAACGATCCATGAGGTATCTGAGATTATTCGTGTGTCACAGGGAAATATGACACGTGAGGAAATCTTAGGATACTTCAAAGACATGGATCTTAATGAAGAACAGCAGCAGATGGTGCTCGACTTCTTATTGAAGCCGCATCCGGAGGATGAGCAGATTGCAGAAAATGCAGAAGATGCGCAGGAGAATAATTCAGAATCCGGTGAAGATGAGACGGATGATGAGAAAAAAGCGGCCTATCAGACCGAAACGTTGGATGCAGCGGATGCAGAGAAGAACAATGAAGCCGCCCACACCGGCGTCTTTCAGATGTACCTCGACGAATTAAACGAACTCTCCACCTACTCTAAGGAAAAGCAGGAGGAAATGTATAAGGCTCTCCTTGCCGGAGATGAGAGCGTGATCAACGATATCACGAACTGCTGGCTTCCGGTCGTGCTAGAGAATGCAAAGAAGCTCACGGAATCAAATGATCCGGACAGTTTGCAGGATGTCGTGCAGGAAGGCAATATGGCGCTTTTTATGCGGCTTATGGAACTTTGTGGCTCGCAGGAGAAAATTGATGTTGAATCAGAACTTGCACAGGAAATTGAGAATGCAATGAAATCCTGCATTATCGAGGAAGAGGGAGAGGGCGAAAGCGAGGATGCGATGGTCGGCAGGATCGCTTTGGTCAATGAGGCGGTCAAGTATCTCGAGAAAGAGAAGGGAATGAAGCCTAGCATCGCAGAACTTGCAGAATACACGAAAGTACCGGCTTCGGAACTTGATGAGATCCTACTATATATAGAGAAAGCAAATCAAAAGAAAAAATGATAAATTTTTAACAAAATATTTTGCAAGCATATTGATTTTGGAAATCAATCATGTATAATATTAGGCGAAGAAGTTGGAAAAAGAATAACAAAAGAAAGCTTCTGTAATTATTAAAGAAAAGGAGTCAGGGCAAGATGGCAACAATTGATTTAAGCAAGTATGGAATTACCGGAACTACAGAAATCGTTTATAATCCTTCTTATGATGTATTATTTGAGGAGGAGACAAAGGCTGGTCTCGAGGGATACGAAGTTGGTAAAGAGACAGAGCTTGGCGCTGTCAACGTAATGACAGGTATCTACACAGGACGTTCACCAAAAGACAAATACATCGTTATGGATGAGAACTCTAAGGACACTGTATGGTGGACAACAGATGAGTACAAGAATGACAACCATCCAATGACAGAGGATACATGGAATGTTGTTAAGGATATCGCTAAGAAGGAGCTTTGCAACAAGAGACTTTTCGTTGTAGATGCTTTCTGTGGAGCAAACAAAGATACACGTATGGCTATCCGTTTTATCGTAGAGGTAGCTTGGCAGGCACATTTTGTAACCAATATGTTCATTCAGCCAACTGCTGAGGAACTTGAGAGCTTCGAGCCTGACTTTGTTGTATATAATGCTTCTAAGGCTAAGGTTGAGGACTACAAGGCATTAGGATTAAACTCTGAGACCTGTGTAGCTTTCAATATCACAAGCAAGGAACAGGTTATCATTAATACATGGTACGGCGGAGAGATGAAGAAGGGTATGTTCTCTATGATGAACTACTTCCTTCCACTTAAGGGTATCGCTGCTATGCACTGTTCTGCAAACACAGACTTAAATGGTGAGAATACAGCAGTATTCTTCGGTCTTTCAGGAACAGGTAAGACAACATTATCTACAGATCCTAAGCGTCTTCTCATCGGTGATGATGAGCACGGCTGGGATGACAACGGAGTATTCAACTTCGAGGGTGGATGCTACGCGAAGGTTATCGATCTTGACAAGGATTCTGAGCCTGATATCTACAACGCAATCAGAAGAGATGCTCTTCTTGAGAACGTAACTGTAGATGCAAACGGTAAGATCGACTTCACAGACAAGAGTGTTACAGAGAATACTCGTGTATCTTACCCAATCAATCATATTGAGAATATCGTACGTCCAATCTCTTCTGCACCAGCTGCAAAGAACGTAATCTTCTTATCAGCAGATGCATTTGGAGTACTTCCACCAGTATCTATCCTTACACCGGAGCAGACACAGTACTACTTCCTGTCAGGATTTACTGCTAAGCTTGCTGGTACAGAGCGTGGAATCACTGAGCCTACACCTACATTCTCTGCTTGCTTCGGACAGGCATTCCTCGAGTTACATCCTACAAAGTACGCTGAGGAGCTCGTTAAGAAGATGGAGAAGAGCGGAGCTAAGGCTTACCTCGTAAATACAGGATGGAACGGAACTGGAAAGAGAATCTCTATTAAGGATACTCGTGGAATCATCGATGCAATCCTTAGCGGAGCAATCAATGAAGTTCCTACAAAGAAGATCCCAATGTTCAACTTCGAAGTTCCTACAGAGCTTCCAGGAGTAGATACAGGAATCCTTGATCCTCGTGATACTTACGCTGATGCTTCTGAGTGGGAGACAAAGGCTAAGGATCTTGCAGCAAGATTCAATAAGAACTTTGCTAAGTATGAGGGAAATGAGGCTGGTAAGGCACTTGTTTCAGCTGGTCCTCAGTTATAATTCGAGAAAATTCGAACCGTATATATGAGATTTACAAGAATCCTCGTCCACATTGTGGGCGGGGATTTTTGAGTTGGGAAAAGCAGTTGATTTCGTATCTAGGCCTGTTTATAATGAAATAGGTAATTGAAAAATAAAAAGGGAGAAAGCGACTCCGGAGGAGAATACCGATGATAAGGGAAGCAGTAGCTTCAATAAAAAGAGTATGGAATTATGAGAAAACGATCAATGTAGATATCCGTGCATTGCAGAACATGCTTGTTATTTTTGCAATTGTTATGCTTTTGATCGATGTGGAAAATTTTAAGCTTGGGAAATATGGGATAGGGGGAGCAACACTGTTTGCCGCAGTGGTGTGTATTTTGTGTGCAGCGGTACTGAACCGGCACCAAAAGGAAGGATACAGGATTGGCAGGATAGCGGTGATCGTGTTGCTGGCATTGGCGTTACCGATTGCAGCAGGCGGTGCCAATGACGGTTTTTCGCTGCTTTGGTATATGCTGATTCCGATTTTTACACTTGTGTTGTTTGGAATGCCATTTGGAGTACCGGCGTGTATCGGATTTGGGCTGGGAATCATGCTTCTTTTCTGGACACCGGTACGAGGGGTACTGTTCTATTCGTATCCAAGAGAGTATTTGTATTATTATCCGATTTTTTACTGGGGGTTTTGTCTGATCACCGTTGTGATGGACATATTCTATAAGCTTTACCAGATTCTTCAGGCTGAACATGAGAAGAAGCTGGAGGAGGAAGTACAGCATGCGGTTGATGATACAAAGAAGCTGATGGTAAATTCGGTAGCAACGATCAGCCGGATGCTTGATGAGAAGGATTCCTATACGCAGGAACATTCCCAACGTGTGGCGGAGTATTCGGCGTTGATCGCACAGAACCTGAAGACGGTTTCCTATACGGATAGGGAGATATCCCTGATTTACCGGAGTGCGCTGCTGCATGATATTGGAAAGATTGCAATACCGGATGCAGTGCTCAATAAGCCGGCACGTTTGACGGATGAAGAATTTGAGATTATGAAGAAGCACACCATCTGGGGACGGGAAATCCTCTCCGAACTTAAGTTTCTGCCGCAGGCGGATCTGGGTGCAAGCTATCATCATGAGCATTATGACGGAACCGGTTATCCGTTTGGACTGAAAGGGGAAGAGCTCCCTCTGATCACGCGTATTATCAGCGCCGCAGACGCGCTCGATGCAATGAATTCCAATCGCTGTTACAGAAAGCATTGTGATAAGGATTATATTATCGGTGAGTTTGAAAAAGGGGCAGGGGCGCAGTTTGACCCGCAGGTGGCGCAAACGGTGGTTCAATTAATTCGGGAAGAAAAGATTGTTGTTTTATAAAAGGTGTTGTATATGGAGAAGATGGTACATGTGATGAAGAAAAAGCTGCAGAATTTCCGGGATATTGTTCTGTGCCCGTATGAGGATGAGCAGCTGGCGGCATGGATCAAGCTGGTATTTGGAATGATCTGGGCGGTCAGTATTCCAAATGGACTGATTTATGGTGCCTCAATGGAATACCAGATTGTACTGATGATCATGGTAGGGGTATTGGCTTTGGATATATGGATTGAGAGAAAGCATCGCAGCATGTGGCTGGATACCGTTGTGTTCACGCTGCTTTGCCTGCCGGTATTTTTCGTTTACTATCACGCATTGATCGGATCCTTTAGTGTGATGTTTCTGCTGATTTATGCCTGTGGTATTGTGTTTGTGCTTGGAATCGGAAGAAGTATCGTGATCAATCTTGCGTATCTGATTGCAATCTTCATCGGTTTTAGGTGGAATGCAGATTCGCCGGTCCGTGAGCTCTATGGTGAAAATATAGCGCTGAGATTTCCGTATCTGTTCGTCTGCATGGTACTTATGATATATTCTCTGATGTATACGATCCAGAAATATTGGGTGAATAAGCGTAGACGTACCCAGATTCTGGAGAAACGCATCGCGGATGAGAGACAGCAGCTTGATACCATTTCGGTGAAGGTGATGGATTCGATGGTGCATGCTTTGGGAGCGAAGATACCGGGAGAAGAGGCGCATTATCTCGGCGTGGCAGCATTTGCCCGTGAGATTGCCTTAAGAGAAGGCATGGATGAGCAGCAGTGCGCAGATGCCTACAGCGCAGGATTACTGCACGAAATCGGAATGATTGGCATTCCGGATGCGCTGATCCGCAGGGAAGACCTCTCGGATGAAGAATATAAAGTATTTCAGACTTATGTGCAGAAAGGCTACCAGATCATCACGACATTGCATTCTACCGGAAGATCCGAGATTGCGGATGCGGTGCATTATCACAGGGAGGCGTATGATGGAAACGGATTTCTGGAGGGGCTGGCAGGAGAAAAGATTCCGAAGCTTGCCCGTGTTCTTGCGGTAGCGGATTATGCGGATCGGCACTTGCGAAGAGGTGAATCTCCGATGCTAGTTGCGAGGTTGATACTGGAGCAGCAGAACAGACTGTTTGAGCCACAGAGCGCGAGGATTATGGCACAGATGCTGCAGGAGCATGAGATCCTCAATTGTGCATAAATAATTAGAGAGGGTTATAAAATTTTTGTAAAAAACTTATAATTGGATTGGCTTATTGGCGAAAATATTGTATAATATAACAAAGTGTTGCCAAACACGATGACAAATTATTAAGGAGGTTTATTACGATGGCAAGATTTACACTACCGAGAGATTTGTATCACGGAAAAGGAGCGTTAGAGGCGCTTAAGACCTTCAAGGGGAAGAAGGCGATGATCTGCGTAGGTGGCGGATCTATGAAGCGTTTTGGTTTCCTGCAGAAAGCAGAGGACTATTTAAAAGAAGCCGGTATGGAGGTTCAGTTATTTGAAGGTATTGAGCCGGATCCATCGGTTGAAACTGTTATGAAGGGTGCTGCTGCGATGCAGGAGTTTGAGCCTGACTGGATTATCGCGATGGGTGGAGGATCTCCGATCGACGCTGCGAAGGCTATGTGGATCAAGTACGAGTATCCGGATATTACATTCGAGGATATGTGCAAGGTGTTCGGTATTCCGGCGCTTCGTAATAAGGCACATTTCTGCGCAATCTCTTCAACCTCCGGTACAGCAACGGAGGTTACCGCATTCTCGATCATTACAGATTATGAGAAGGGTATCAAGTATCCGATCGCTGATTTTGAGATTACACCGGACGTAGCAATCGTCGATCCGGATCTGGCAGAGACGATGCCGCAGAAGCTTGTAGCTCATACAGGTATGGATGCTATGACACATGCGATCGAGGCTTATGTTTCGACTGCAAACTGTGATTTTACCGATCCGCTTGCATTACATGCGATCAAGATGATCCAGAGAGATCTGGTTGGTTCTTACAACGGAGATATGGATAAGAGAGATTCAATGCACAACGCACAGTGTCTGGCTGGTATGGCTTTCTCCAATGCGTTACTCGGCATTGTCCATTCTATGGCTCACAAGACCGGTGCCGCATTTGCGGATTACGGCGCACATATCATCCACGGAGCAGCGAACGCAATGTATCTTCCGAAGGTTATTGCTTTCAATGCGAAGGACGAGACGGCGAAGAAGCGTTACGGCGAGATTGCTGATTTTATGGGACTTGGCGGAGACAGCTTAGATGAGAAAGTTGCACTTCTGATCGCTTATCTGCGCAAGATGAATGATGATCTCAACATTCCGCATTGCATTAAGAATTATGGTCCGGACAGTTATCCGACGGAACAGGGATTCGTTCCGGAAGAGGTATTCCTTGAGAGATTACCGGAGATTGCTGCAAATGCTATTTTAGATGCATGTACAGGTTCAAATCCAAGACAGCCTAGCCAGGAGGAGATGGAGAAGCTTTTGAAGTGCTGCTACTATGATACAGAGGTAGATTTCTAAATCAAAGAATAAAGTGTTAAGTAAAGGCTCCGAGAAACCTATGGTTTCCCGGAGTTTTTTTTATTTACCAAAAGCATGATTGCTAAAAAGAAAAGTATATATAATAAAAAATTAAACAAAAATATCTTAGACAAATTAGTAAAAAAAGCGAAATCGTTAAGTGCCTATCAGAATCTTGTTGAAAATGACGAACAGGAAGCATATACTCGGAATTGGCATATTGCATTTGCATAGGATATGATAGGGGGAGGGTCATAAAGGGTGTGCAATATGACTAAAACGTGATTTAAGAGGATCACATGGGGAGAGTAGAATGAACAATAAAGGAGAGGTAAATAGGAGAAAGGTTAAAGAACACTTTCACAAGAAACAAGGCATATTCCGCCGGGTATTCAGTTTGATACTGGTATTGGCGATGATTATGACCATGATTCCGTCAATCGGAGGAAACCTGAATGTAAAAGCAGCTTCAACTCCGATGAATGTAACTATTCACTTTATGGAACCAAGTACTTGGGGCTGGACAAAGCCAGCGGTACAGTTCTGGGGAAATAGCAAGGATTTGCTTGATGTGAGCAATGATGCGAATGGTGGAGAATCAACAGAAATTCCAGGCTGGAAAGGAGCAAAAGCTTATTTCTTCAGTGGAGGAACAGCAACAAATACAAATGGCGACAAAGATTATTATCTTACTGTCAAAACAGATGCAACAGGATTTCAGTTTTTAGATTTTCAGAATACTGGAAATACAAAGAATCCTGCAAATGATGCAAAGTTAACACAGTATACTGGGGATACACCAACTGATGTATATTATATTACCAAGGATGGAAGCAATTTTGCATATTACCTTGACGCAGAAGGAAAAACCCCGGTTCCTGATCTGCCAGAGACTGAGACAACCTTCCTTCTTGTAGGTTCACTTCCTGGAACAGGTTGGGATGAAAAGGCAACACCAAATTTTGCGAAATCTGAAACAAACGAGAATGAATACAGCATTTCTCTTAAGAATGTTCCAGCAAAAACATATGAGTATAAAATCCTTGAGGATGCAGCATTAAATGGTTGGAATAAGGCATGGGCACAAGGTGCAGGTGGCGGAAATGTCCAGTTGGAGGTTAAGGCACCAGCAGACATTACCATGAAGCTGGACAAGACAGATGATGATAAAAAGACAGATGTAATCATTAGTTATATTAAAACACTGGATGTGGAAACACCGGCACAGGTAGAAAAAGGAGTAGACATTGCACTTCCGGCAACAGGAACCTATTATGCGGGTGATGCCCAGGGAAGCAAGAATGAAGGTGTAGATGTAACTTATACTGCTGTTTCAGAAGGTATTACAGTAAGTGGCACAACACTTAAGGTTCCAGCCTCATATGAAGGAACAGATGTAACTATTCGTGCAGCATATAGTGATGTTACAAAGAATATTACTATTCCAGTAGTGGATAAAATTTATACTTATACTATTTACTATCATGATTTCAGTGCAAGTCATATGGCAGCAGATGCAAGTTCCCTGTGGATTTGGCAGGATGGCGGAGCCGGTGGAGTTCTTTATAATTTTTCTGGAACAGAACAGTTCGATGGAAATACATGGCTTAAAGCTACTGTAAAGCTTCCATATTATGAAAATATTCGTATTATTCCAAAGAACTATGGTGATACATGGTCATGGCAGAGTGATACAATTTCATATGACAACACAGCAAAAGATGAAAATGTAACTCTTTACATTACCTCAAACAGCAAAGAAGCATACACAAGCATTCCGGAACTTGTTAAACCAAGAGAACGTTATGTAATGGTAGAATATGACAGACCAGCTGGTGACTATGAAGGCTGGAATATCTTTACATGGAACAGTGGATTTGGAAGTGAAGTTACTATTAACCTTCAGGAAATGAACGGCAAGATGGTAGCCAAGATTCCGGTAAAAGATACTACAGCAGATATGATGTTATCTTTCTGTATGAGAAAAAGCACAGCAGATAATGAATGGGCTGATAAAGATGGTGGAGACCATTATGTGAGTGTACCGGCAAATCAGAATGTTGTAAAAGCAAAATTCGTACAGGGTGAGGGAATCACTGAGGTTATTCCATCAAATGTTGGATGTGTATTGGATGGCGAGAACGGACAGATTCATTTTTATTACAGAGATGATGAGGTGCTTGCTGCCGATAACACACAGGAATCTATTGCAGATAAAGTAAGTGTTACAATAAATGGCGTAGAGCATGCAATGACTTATGATGCTGCAAATGAAAGATTTAGCTATGACTTAACTGACATCACAACAGGAGACTACTGTTACTACTATACAGTAGATGGAGTAGAGAAGCTTGACGCATATAATGCGGAGACAAAAGATTATAATGGAAAGACATGCAGCTATCGTTTCTATAAGAAGTTTGATGCAGCTATTACAGCAGAATTATCTAAGTCCTCTATGGATTACAATGACAATAACGTATTGACAATAAAGACAAATCCTGCTGAAGGCGCAGATATGTCTGGATTTGAAGTAGCTACAGCAACAGTAGATTTAAGAGCACTTGGCTTAAGCAGTACTTATGCAATTGACCCAGAATTAATGGAAGCAACAATTTCATGTCTTGATACTACAACTACTGGAGATAAGACCCTTCCGGTAACTGTAAAGGATATATACGGAAATGTATATAGAACAAGCACAAATGTTACAGTAACAGAGAGAGACAAGAAGGATGGAGATTTCGACTGGGATGAGGCAGTAATTTATTTCGCCGTAACTGACCGTTTCTTTGATGGAGATACAAGCAACAATGATGCTTATGGAGTAGGTGACTACGATACAAGCGATAAGGGTGGTTCAAGCTATCATGGTGGAGACTTCGCAGGATTAATGCAGAAGCTTGACTATCTCCAGGATTTAGGTGTAAATACCATCTGGATTACACCAATAGTAGAGAATATCACAGATGACCAGCATGACGCAAAGACAGGTACAGCTACCTATGGTTATCATGGTTACTGGGCTAGAAACTTCACAGAGCTTAATAAGCACCTTGGAACAAAGGAAGAGTTTGCCGCACTTCTTGATGCAGCACACAGCCGTGGAATGAAGCTTATGGTTGATGTGGTATTGAACCATGCAGGCTATGGCACAGAGAATTACTTCAATAATATTCTCACAGGTGAGGATGGAAATGCAATAAAGATGCTTCGTGACAGCAGCAATACTGTTTCAGGAGATGACAAGCTAGATGCACTTTCAGACCTTCCGGACTTCGTAACTGAGGATGCAGAAGTAAGAGACCAGTTAATTAAATGGCAGACCGGTTGGATGGAGAAATTCGATATTGACTATTATCGTGTAGACACTGTAAAGCATGTTGATTCTACTACATGGTCAGCTTTCAAGAACTCTCTTACAAAAGTAAATCCAGACTTCAAGATGATTGGAGAGTACTCTGGAGCCGGATATGCTAATACAGCAGGAGAGCTTGGAACAGGAAGCATGGATGCACTCCTTGACTTTGATTTCAATGATTTTGCAAAGGATTTTGTGGGCGGAAAGATTTCTACAGTTGAAAACTCATTGTTAAAGCGTAATGTAGCATTAAATAATACAGCAACAATGGGTAATTTCTTAAACAGCCATGATGAGCATTCTCTTCAGTACACGCTTGTAAATAAGAGTGGATTCTCAGTGGAAGAGGCTTATAATCTGATGAAGGTAGCAGCTACTCTTCAGATTACAGCCAAGGGCCAGCCGGTTATTTATTATGGAGATGAGCTTGGTCAGGCAGGAGCTAATGACTGGCCATACCAGACAAACCGTCGTGACTTTGACTGGACAGAGTTAGAAGAACAGAAGGCAGACAGTAATAGTATTTACAATCATTACAAGACCATGCTCTCAATTCGTAACGCATATACAGACGTATTTGCAAGAGGAAGCAGAACATCAATCCTTTCATCAGATGAAGATGGCTATGATGTAATCGCAAGAAGCTATGGTGATACTACATTATATGTAGGAATGAATGTAAATACAGAAGAATTGCAGCTTACGATTCCGGTCACCGAGGGAAATGCTTCGGTTATGACCGACCTGTATTCAGGAAAAACTTACGTTGTAAATGGCGGAAAAGTAACGGTTACGATCCCTTCTGCAGCAGACGGAGGAACGGTGATCTTAAAGAGAACCGGAAGCGTAAGCAGCGGTTCCTCATCAGCATCGACCTCAGAGACTAAGAAGGATCAGACCTCAGAGGTAAAGAAGGATACCATCGTATCGGCAGATGGCAGCAAAACAGAAGTAACAATGACGACACAAAAGAATGAGGACGGCACAGTTTCCGGTGTGACAGCAGAGGTGCAGACAACCGGAAAAGAAAGCAAAAAGAAGGTGACCGGAACGATTTCATCCGAGGTGGTATCACATATCAGTGACGCAGCAAAGACAGAGGATGTAGATGTCGTTGTCACGGTTGCAGCCGGAGAGAAATCCTTTGTGGTAAAGACCGAAGCCGAAAATCTGACAGCTGGAACGAAGCTGAAAGCCATGGCGATCGACACTAAGACAAATAAGTATGTCATGGTAGACAGCAAAACGTTCAAGGTCGACAAGGATGGAAACTTAAAGGTTTCGCTCCCGGCAGGTAAAACCTATCAGCTGATGCCGGTTGAGGAAGCAGAACAGATTGAAAAGGAAATCCTTAAGACGGTACAGGCAAAGAAACCGGTTGTTGAGGTAAAGAAGGGAAAGAAAGCAAAGGTTCAGTTTAGCAGCAAGCTTGATATGAACAATGTTGCAAAGATTACCTACAAATCAGAAAAGAAATCGGTTGCCAAGGTAGACGCTAAGGGAAATGTTATTGCCAAAAAGAAAGGAACTGCAGTCATTAAGGCAGTGGTTACTTTAAAGAATGGTAAGAAAAAGACATTGAAAATCAAATATAAAGTAAAGTAAGATCACAGATATGAGAACCTCCGGGAGCAGCAGCGCTCCCGGAGGTCTTGCTATTTGAGAGAGCAAATGATAGAATCAAATTACATTTAGAGAAGCAGGTGGAGTAAGGTTTCGAGGGAGGCAACACGTGTCAGAAACATTAAAATTACCGGTGGGTATTGAAGACTTTCAGGAGATTCGTAAAGAAGGCTTCTATTATGTTGATAAAACAAAATTGATCGAGCAGCTTCTTGCAAATTGGGGAAAAGTGAATCTCTTTACCAGACCGCGCCGCTTTGGAAAAACCTTGAATATGAGTATGCTACACCACTTTTTTGAGATCGGATCAGACGCTTTTTGACGGATTATATATTTCGGATTGTGTGAAATTATGCGAAGTATATATGGGTAAATTCCCGGTTATATTCCTTTCCTTGAAAGGGGTGGATGGGCTTAGTTTTGATGCCGCGAGATATCGTCTGACGGAAGTGATTGGCAGAGAGGCGAGACGGTTTTCATTTCTACAGGACAGTTGTAAGCTGACAGAGGCGGATAAGAGTATTTATCGTGCAATGACAGCTTTGCAGGATGGTCAGTATGCAATGAATCAACCACTTCTGGAATCTGCATTGAAAACTTTGTCAGAACTGCTATGCAAGCATTACGGACAGAAGGTGATCATTCTGATCGATGAATATGATGTGCCGTTGGATAAAGCATATCAGCATGGTTATTACCGGGAGATGGTTGCTTTAATCCGTGCGGTACTTGGCGATGTGTTGAAAACGAATGATTTCCTGCAGTTTGCTGTGTTGACCGGCTGCCTGCGGGTCTCTAGGGAAAGCATTTTTACCGGATTGAATAATTTTAAGGTTCTCTCGATTACGGATGCGCGCTTTGATGAGCAGTTTGGATTTACAGAAAAGGAGGTTCAGGAGCTGCTTAGGACATATCATTTGGAAGCGCATCTGGCGGAAACGAAGGAATGGTATGATGGTTATCATTTTGGGGAGGCAGATATTTATTGCCCGTGGGATGTGATTAACCATGTGGACCGGCTTTGCGGAGAGCCGGGAGCTAAGCCGCAATCCTATTGGTTGAACACAAGCGGCAATGAGCTTGTGAAACGCTTTGTGGATAAGGCAAACAAGACAACGCGAGAGGAAATTGAGCGGCTTATTGCAGGAGAGGCAATCGAGAAATTGGTTCGACTGGAGCTGACTTATGATGAAATCGATAACAGTATTGAGAATCTGTGGAGTGTGCTTTTTACAACCGGATACCTGACGCAGGTGGGGCTGACTGATGAGGGCGCATATCGATTAGTGATTCCCAACAGAGAAGCTCGGGAGGTTTATAAGCAGCAGATACAGGAATGGTTTAAGAATACGGTGTTCGGTAATACGGAGCAATTGACCGATTTCTGGAAATCTATGGAAGTTGGTAATACGGAGTTGATTGAAAAGTATTTAAACAGGACGCTCAGTAATTCGATCAGTGTATTTGATACGAAGGCACCGGAGAGTGAGAAGGAGAACTCGTATCATACATTTCTCGTTGGTCTTCTGGCTGGAAATTCCGATTGGCTGGTTAAGTCGAATGTGGAAGCCGGAGATGGATTCGCGGATATCATCGTGGAACCAGAGGATCCGGATGCCGGCATCGTTATCGAGCTAAAATATGTGAAGGAAGTTGCAGGATTGGAGAATGCCTGTGAGAAGGCAATTGCGCAGATCAGGGATCGCAGATATGAGGAGTATCTGCAGAATGATGACAGACATGAGATTTTACTGTATGGTATGGCATTTTGCAGGAAACGATGCAAAGTGGTTGTGGAAAAAATAACAAAATAATGGTGGTTGGAAGCCTGTCGGCATACCTTTTTGGGGGATGTCGACAGGCTTTTTTTGATGCTTTCATACGTGAATATGACGAATTTGATTTTAAAGGCTAAAAATTTATTAAGTAAATGTTAACATAATTTTGAAAATGATATTAGCTAAAAAGCGAATAGAAACAAAACTGTTAATAAGATAAAATTAATCGGTGTAAAGACTTTAATGTATAGTAATGGAGGAAGGTATTGTGAAAAACAAAATTGTAACAAGAATGCTGGCATGCCTTATGGTGGCAACAATGGTGACATCATTGATGCCACAGATAGGCGCATTTCAGCAGGGGATGGTTGTCTATGCTGCGGAGCAGGAGGATGCGAGTGCAGTTACTAAAAATCTGACAATTGAGAATGTCAAATTTGATTCTTCGAAGGAATGGAGTGAGGTTGATCCCAAAGGACATAATTTGGGGGTGCCAACAGATTCAGAATGTAAGAAGGGGATGAGGATTTCTTACGATGTATTGATTCCGGCAGCAAAGAGTACATTTGAAGGAACAATCAAGGTCCAGACGATTTTTAGAATTGGAGAGACATGGACGTGGACCGAGATTGGAATAACGGATCTTACATTTGATAGTGAAGTATCCGTTGATGGTGCCGCATACAAGAAAGCAACGGTTGACCTGACTATGAAGGACGCTCCATCCGTAGCAGGTAACTTAGCAGATGTCACACTTAAGATTGCTGGCTATCAATGTACTTATGAAGGTGATATCATTATCGCCAATACAAAGTTAGAGCAGACAGAGGTGTCTGATTCTAAAGAGACACTTGTATATGATGGGAGTGAAAAATCGGTAAACTCAGAATTTGATTTTTCATCGGTTACAGGTGCGGACGAAGACTGGTCTACTACAATTCGTCGACTGACAGTAGATGATGCTGTGTCTGGAGTGTCTGTTTCCAACGGTTCTGTTTTTCGCGGAAAGATTACAATTGATAAGGATGCTTATGATTCTCTTACGACAGAGGGCAGTTACATTAAGTTACAGTCTGTTATGAAGATTGGGGATAAATCAGAGTGGAATCAGGGAGTAAAATATCCGTATCTCGATAAAAATTCTTTCACGGATAATGAAAATGGTACATATTCTGCAGATTTCGAGGATAGGTTTGATGAAGTCAAAGGTGGAACGGAGCTGAAGGAAGTAATTGTCTGTGCTGTCGGAAAGCATGCAAAAGGAACCATGACGGTTTCGGATGTCAAGATTTACAATGTTACATCAACCGATGCACCACTTCCGGAGAAGGAAGCAACGGTTGTTGATGATTTTGAGAGCGCAACAGAAGGAGATGCCGCAGGATGGGCAAATGAGGATGGATGGCAGTATACTGGTACTGTTAATCCGGTTGTTGCATCTGCAAATGATTCAAAAGCTTTAAAACTGAATCTCGATTATACAGGATGCGAAAATTACTCGTGGAGTGAAGCAAAAGTCACAAAGACTTTTTCGACAGGATATGATGTGTCGGCATATAACCTTCTTACCTACGATATCATCTATCCGGAAGCGTTTGATGGATTTAAGGCAAAAGTCTTTGCTAAGAATGCAGCATCTGACACAATCGTTATTAACAAAGAGGGAGCCATTGATAACAAAGAAAAGTTATCAGATGGATTGATGAAAGCGACAGTGTCTGTCCGTTTTACCCCGAACGAGAATGCAATCGATCAGTTGACGATTGGAACAATCGGCGTTAACGCTTCATTTGCTGGAAATGTTTTCATCGATAATATTAAACTGGCGCAGTATGATGAATCTGGAAATTATGTAAAGATTACAGAAACCGTACAGGCAGGTGACCAGGCAGGTCTGGATCATATGGCAACATCTGTAAAACTCGTTGACAGTAATGCAACCGCTTCTGCCAAGGCATTAGCTGCTTATCTCACCGGCTTACGAGCAGATGATAAAGTATTATTCGGACACCAGAATTCAACGTTCCGTTCGGTAAGAGACAATGGAAAGACCTCGGATATCAAAGACATTACCAAGTCGGAAGCAGGTTTATTCGGAATCGATACTTTAGCACTTGCAGGAACGGAGTGCGCATCGGAGAATCCGCTTGAAGCTTCGATCGAGGCATCCAAGAAAGCTTATGAAGGTGGTTCTATCATCTCGCTTTCCTGCCATATGCCGAATTTTACAAATGCAAAGATTACAGCTACGGGAGATGCCAAGCATCCATATAATTTCTCAAAGTGTGATTTCTCTGAGTCCAAGGATCTGACGCCTTGTGCAGATTACATCTTAGAGGGAGGAGAGTACAACGCACAGTACAATGCATACCTGGATATCATTGCAGACTACGCATTCAAATTGCAGGAGGCTAATGTGCCGATCCTCTTCCGTCCGTTCCATGAGAACAGCGGCGGATGGTTCTGGTGGGGAACATCAACCAGTGCAGATTCCTACCGTGCCATCTGGAGATACATGGTAAATTATCTGCAGGCCAAAGGCGTACACAACTTATTATATGTATACTCACCGAATGGTCCGATCGACAGTGAGAGCGATTATCTGTCACGCTATCCGGGCGATGCCTATGTCGATGTACTCGGCTTTGATTACTATGATGACTATGCAGATGTAAGCAAGTATACCGGTAAAACCTACTTTGAGGCGTTGGCGAAGAGCTGCGATGTTGTTGCTGGACTGGCTGATAAAAAGGCTAAGATTCCTGCAATTGCAGAGACCGGTATCCGTATCACAGGCGCTGGCAAGGACAGCCTGATGGTAAGCGGAAATCCGACCAAGGATAAGGACTGGTACAATCAGGTAGTCAATACGGCAGTTGAGCATGACATTCCTTATTTCCTTCTGTGGGCGAACTTTGACAGTGAGAATTTCTTCGTTCCATATAAGTACAGTGATACGATGGGACAGGAGATGATCAATGACTTCATTAAGGCATACAACAATGATCATTCCATCTTTGGAAACGGAACGAATTTCTATGGAGACAATGGTGCAATCAGTAAGGCAGGAGAGATTACCTTGACCGGATACAGCAGCAATGTTGGCGGCTATCTGATCTCCCCGAAGAATTATGCGGTTATCAAGGACGCATGCGAACTGAAGGCATCCGTAAAGAACGCAGCGAAGGTGACATTTGAGATTCGAACCAGCGAGACGGATGACAAGCCGCTGGTCATTGAAGGAACGAAGTCAGAAAACAGTGACGTCTATACGGCGCAGCTGACAGCCAATAAGCTGGCAGCGATTCCGAAGACCGGAACCGGTGTGATCACTGTGGTTGCATATGGCGAGAACGATACAACAGGAACTAGCCTTGGAACCGCTAAGTTCATCAACTTCAATCAGGATGCAGCTGTTATGCCGTCTCGTGTATTTGACAATTTTGAGTATTATTATGGCAATGATGGTCTGATGCAGACGAAATACGGAACCCATAATTCGGCAGCAGGATGCAGTTCTTCGGTATCACTGGATGCAGTCAACAAAGTGGAAGGAAGCTACGGATGCGCATTCAACTACACCCTGTCCTATAAGGGAAGCGAAGCCTGGACCGGTGGTCTGGGAAGAACCTTTGATAACAAAGATTTCTCGGATTACAATGCACTCAGCATGTGGGTGAAGCCGGATGGAAACGGACAGAAGATGGTCATCCAGCTGAAAGATTCCAATGGTAAAGAGTATGAGGCATATCTTACCGAATTTGTAAAAGGAACCAAGGCGCAGTATGTGACAATCCCATTTGCAAGCTTCAAGGCAAAAGGCGGTACAGATTCGATCTCTGCTTCCGATATTGCAGGATACTTCTTATGGTGCAACACCATTCCAGAGAATTTTGCCGAGAAGGATGCAGACGGAAATTATACCGTAAGCGGAAGCATTGTATTTGATGATATTAAGGCGGTAAAGGTAAGCAATGCAGATCTTGCGAAGATTGGAGAGGGCAAGACCTTCCTTACCACCGACGCACCACTGACAGATTTAAGCAGCGCTTCACAGGGTGGCAGCACTTCCGGCTCCGGTTCATCATCGGTATCCGGCGGCAGCAGTGCAGCGGATACAACCGTAACGAATCCGGACGGAAGTAAGACCGAGACAACCGTCAGCACAAACCCGGACGGAAGCAAGACTCAGACAACCGTTACAACAAAGCCGGATGGCAGCAAGGTGAAGACGGTTGCCACAGCAAACAAGGACGGTTCAACAGTTACGGTTACCACAACCACAGATAGCAAGGGAAGCACATCCGTGAAAGCTGAAGTTGTTAAAACTGGCACAAAGTCTGCAGCAGGAACGAAGGGAAAGATTTCTTCCGATGTGGCTGCACAGATTACAGAGGCGGCTGGAACGACCGATGTTGTAATCACACAGAAGGTTGTTGATAAGAACGGAAAGACAGCATATATCGTAAGTGTGAATGCAAAGGATCTTAGCGCTGGCAAGAAACTCACTTTAGTGAAATACAATAAGAAGACCGGAAAGTACACTCTTTATAATAAGAAGACTTACAAAGTAACCGATGCAGGAGTGAGTCAGACAATTAAGGATTCGGGTTCTTATCAGCTCATCAGTGAAGCAGATGCGGCCAAGCTTGTGAAGGAGATTCTTGCAACGGTGAAACCTGCGAAGAAATCCAAAACGGTAAAGGAAGGAAATGCAGCAAGCTTCGCATGGAGTAAGGAACTCGATACCGCGAATGTTTCCAAGATTACTTATTCCTCTACCGATAATTCGATTGCGAAGATTGGCAAGAATGGTAAGATTACTGCAAAGAAAGCAGGTAAGGTTACGCTGAAAGCGACTGTGACACTTAAGAATGGCAAGAAGAAAGTTGTCAGCATGAAGCTTAGTGTTCGCTCAAAGTAACCGATGGAATCCGATAATTGAAATTGTAATTGAAACATAAATCCGTTATGCTATGCATAGTATAGCAGATTCAGACTGTAGACAAAGTCCTCGGCATTTTGCCGGGGACTTTTCTGTGAAAAGAGACTAAAAGTCAGTGGAGATATGCCTGTTTTCTCTTTGGGGTTAAAGTACTCACAGGATAATTCTCAGGGTAAAAAAGGTGTCATCTACATTGAACTGGCAGCTGCCCTTCAGCTTTTCGACCACATAGCAGATACTTTTGGTTCCCAAGCCGTGTCCGGCCTCCCGGGCACGGGGCAGGCCGTCTACCAGCTGGGGCCGTTCCCGGTAAGTATTTTGCAGGGAGATCAATAATTTCCCATTTTTCTGATGCATATCCAGCTTCAGGACGCGTTCAGCCTCCGGCAGACCGGAGATGGCATGAATGGCATTCTCCAGTCCATTGGACAAAAGCGAGGTCAGATCCACATCGGAGACAGGAAGCTCCTTGGGCAGCTGAATAGCATAGGAAAAAGAAATACTCTCCTTTTTCATGACCTCCTCATAGGAGGAAAGAATCAGGTTCACAATCTCATTTTTACAGTAGCGCCGGAGAGCCGTACGGTCAGAGGTATGGATGACCTCGTGGATATAATCCAGCGCCTTCTCATCTTCCCCATTTTCAATATAAGAAGAGATACTTAAGAGAAAATGCCGCATATCATGCCTAAGAAGCGCGATGGTCCGCTCGGAGCGGCGCAGAGTATCAAGCTCCTTCTCCGACTGGACACGCTTCATCTCCATCAGCTGATTCCGCTGTTCGGCATCCTTCGCCGCCTCATATTCCCTGAAATACAGAAATAAGAACATGAGATAGGTAATACACAGCACGAAGCCCAGAAACTCTCCCACAACCTCCAGGCCGGAGTACAGAAGGGAGGTGTAAATGCTGGTCACATAATCGAAGATATAATAGACAAAAGGCATAAAGCCCAGAATCATCAGAGCGTGAGTGGACTTTTGAAGAAGCTGGGCGGTAATATCCGACACATAATGGAGCAGCAGTACAAAGACTACGCAGGTGATACAGATCCGGATACAGTAGTAGACCCATTCCTTATGAGTCAGTGCCAGGGCGGCAATACCGATCCAATTGCTGATCTGACAGCAGAGATATGCGGTCAGAACCGAGAGAATGGAAATGACAGCGGGATAGCGGTAATACAGGGTCAGAAGCAGAACCAGCGGCAAGTGAATGATAAGAGGATAAATCTGCTCAGTAAAGGAAAACCCGTACAGGAGAAAGGAAACGAGAAAAAGGCCTCCGGTCAGGCAGGTAAAGGTCAGCAGGGTCAGGTTATTCTTCCGGTTCAGCTGGATGCCGAGAAATGCGGCCGAGGCATAGACCCCGAACAGCAGGGTTGTCGCATTGTGTATAAAACTTAATATCGTAACGAACATGATTTTTCCTCTTATGAATTCTGAAACATCTGGGCGAAATACGCTTCCTTGAAGGCTTTGGAACAGCCTCTGGCAATGGGAATGGTCTTTCCGGATTTGGAGGTGATTTCACTGGGGGTAAAATGATCCACGTTGGGCAGATACACCAGATAGCTGCGGTGGCATTTGAAAAAGCCGTCCTCCGGGGTCAGCTGATCTTCAAAGAAATGGAGGGAATCCGGGGATTCCAGTGTACGGCCGGAACGCAGCTGAAAGCGTACCCGTTTATTCTGAGCCTCCACGTATTCAATCTCGTGGAAATAGAGCTTCTGGTAGCCGAAGGTTGTCTTCAGAATCAGGCGCTTCGGCTCCTGGGCAAAGGTCTGGATGCATTCGTCCAGGGTCATTTTCAGCTTCTCCGGGGTGACAGGCTTCAGCAGATAGCCGGAGGCTTTCACATCGTAGGATTCCAGGGCGAATTCCGGGGAGGAGGTCAGAAAAACAAGCTTCACGGCCCGATCCTGCTGCCTGATTTCCCGTGCAGCATCCATGCCATTGAAAAGGGGCATGATGATGTCCAGAAAAATAATATCGAAGGGGCGGCTCCGGTGAGCGTCAATCAGCCTGTCTCCGTTCTCACAGGAATACAGCTCTATCGGAAGCTGACGTTCTGTGGCCCACTCCCGGATCATGATGACAGCCTGCTCCAGAAACAGGGGACTGTCATCGCAGATGGCTATCTTCAGCATAAGTAACCTCCCATCAAAAAGTAAAATCCTAATATTGTTACATTTTAACACATATTTGCAGGGCTGTGAACAAAAACCGGGTACAGTTCGCACCGGAAAAAGGACATTTCACGCAAAGGGGGAAAAACAGGTCTTTTGTGCTGGTATAATAAAATAAAATCTGCAACAGAAACGGAAAACACACAAAGGAGAGCGGAGAAGATGAGAAAAAAAACAGGAAAAATATGGATAGTGGGAGTGCTGGTCTGTCTGCTGGCCGTACTGCTGCTGCCGGGCGGAAGTATGAAGACGGAGGCGGCCGATTCTTTTTGTTTAATTATCGGTGGTAAAACTTACAATACTAAGGAGGATATAACAGACGATGGCTGGAGCTATACCGCTGAGACGAATACACTTACCTTAGATGGCTTGACTTACTACTATGGGGGGGCCAATGTAATTTCTGTGAATCAAGATCTCAATCTTGTTCTTAAGAGGTACAACACAATTGAAAATATCAGCACTGACGAGAATACTTATGATTATACAGGAATTTATGTGGAAGGAAATCTTACTATAAGTGGAGATGGAAGTGGATATGAAAGGCTGACGGTTACTGGCGGAGGTGGAGGCAAAAAGGGGAACTGCTACGGAATTAAGGTCAAAGGTAATCTGACTATAGAGAATGGCGAGATTGTTGCAACCGGAAAGGCTAGCGGGGATAGCGTGGGAATCTATGCAGGTGGAAATATCACAATCAACGGTGGCACGGTGGAGGCCACAGGAAATACAGCATATAGCATGGCTGGAACTAGCAAAGGAATTCATTGTGGAGGCACATATGTGCAGAACGGTGGGGTCGTGAAGGCCATCTCAAACAACGATAACACGAGTAGTGATGGAACCGGACTCTATGCGGGGAATGATATCAAGATCACAAGTGGTAAGCTTAGTGCCGTGGGAAGTCTTATAAGTGGAAACTCTAAATCGAGCGTTGGAATTAAGTGTGATGGCATATATACCCAGACAGGCGGGGAAGTGAAGGCTACCTCATATAATAAGTATACGGGTATATATGATGAAAAACTTGGCCTGAAAGCTGCAGGTATAAAGTTTGAAGGAGATACATTAACGCTTAAGGGAAATACAAGAGCATATAAGATTACGGGAAGAAGTGATAGTGAACAGACAAACGAGAAGAACATTACGTGGACAAAAGCGCGTGTACTGAAAGCGAGTGATTTTACCATTACACCGCCGGACGGAATCTATAACGGAAAGGAACAGGAAGTCACGGTAACACCGAAAGCAGGAATTAACTGCGGTGCGGTGACGGTGAAATATTATAAGTATAATGAGGATAGCAATACTTATACATCAATGAATAATAAAAAACCGGCAGAGCTGGGAGCTTATAAGTTTGAGCTCAATGTAGCTGGAAGTTCGTCTTATGCAGAAACAACGCTCCAAGATGAGAACTGGAAATTCACAATCGCATATCATAAGCTGCAAAAAGTAAATGCGAAAGCCGCTACCTGTACGGACGAGGGTAATATAGAGTATTACAAGTGCAGCGAATGTGGGCTTTGCTTTAAAAACAGTGATGGAACAGAGCAGCTTACGGAAGATGCAACAAAGATTGCAAAAAAAGATCATGAAGGTGCTGAGCCGGTAGTCTATACCTGGAATGAGAAGCATACCACCTGTACTGCAGTCATTAAATGTAAAAATTGTGATAAAGTGATAGACAAAGCAGAGGGTATCATAAGTTCTGAGACAACAAAGGAAGCTGGCTGTACGGAAGAAGGAGAAATAACCTATACCGCAGTCTTTCCGAAGGGTAGTGCATACAAAGACCAGACGGAAAAGGTGACAGTAGCTGCCTTGGGTCATGTGGAGCCGGAGGATGACGGCGACTGTACTACAGCGGTAATTTGTGAAAGATGTAACGCTGTAATTAAAGCTGCAAAAGATCACGACTGGAGTGATTCCTGGACGAAAGATGCTTCCGGTCACTGGCATGCGTGCCAGAATGATGGCTGTACCAAGAAAAAAGACGAAGCGGATCATACACCGGATATATCGGAGCCGACGGATGATACAGATCAGAAATGTACCGTCTGTGAATATATCATCGCGCCTAAGGGAAGCCATGAACATACGCTTCAAAAAATAGAAGCGAAGGAAGCTACCTGTACCACAGAAGGAAATAAAGAATATTATAAGTGTGAAACATGCGGACATTTCTTTGCAGATGAAGCGGCAACAAAGGAAGTTATGGAAGGCGATATGATCATTCCGGCCCGCGGACATGACTATGCCAATCTAGTCTATACCTGGAGTGAGGATTATACCACCTGTACCGCAGTACAAAAGTGCAATAACTGTGATACAGTAAATGCAACAGAAAAAGTGAACAGTACTTCAAGTGTAACTCAGTCCCAGTCCTGCACAGCACCGGAGCTTACCACCTATACAGCGACATTTACCAGTGAGACATTTGCAGTGCAGAAAAAGGTAGTACAGACCAAGGAAGCTGCCGGACACATGCCGGGCGACTGGATCGTGGACAGACTGGCGACGGTCACAGAAGAAGGCCGCAGACATAAGGAGTGCAGTGTATGCAAAGCCATCGTTAAGACAGAAATCATCGAGAAGCTCCCATACATTTCAAGTGATACCACGAAGCCGGATAGCAGTAATGAAGAGACGGTTACCAATAGAACCGAAATAAATGCGGCAGGTAAGAGTGTCTCTGTGACAACAACCGTCAGAAAAGATGCATCTGGTAAGGTGATCAGTACCGTTCAAACGAAAGAAATTGTCGATGCGGCAAAGGATACATCCGTTACAGTTACTTCGGTTACTGATGGTGAGGGAAAGACATCTGTGAAAGCAGACGTTGTTACGTCTGGCACAAAGTCTGCAGCAGGAACGAAGGGAACGATTTCTTCCGATGTGGTTGCACAGATTACAGAGGCGGCTGGAACAACAGATATAGTAATTACGCAGAAGGTAGTTGATCAAGATGGAAAGATTGCATATACCGTAAGTATAAATGCAAAGGATCTGACTTCCGGTGAGAAGTTCATTGTAGTGAAATACAATAAGAAGACCGGAAAGTACACACTTTGTAATAAGAAGATTTACAAAGTAACCGATGCAGGAGTGAATCTGACAATTAAGGATTCGGGTTCTTATCAGCTCATCAGTGAGGCAGATGCGGCCAAGCTTGTGAAGGAGATTCTTGCTACCGTGAAACCTGCCAAGAAATCCAAAACGGTAAAGGAAGGAAATACAGCAAGCTTCGCATGGAGCAAGGAACTTGATATTGCGAATGTTTCCAAGATTACTTATTCCTCTACCGATAATTCGATTGCGAAGATTGGCAAGAATGGTAAGATTACTGCAAAGAAAGCAGGTAAGGTTACGCTGAAAGCGACTGTGACACTTAAGAATGGCAAGAAGAAAGTTGTCAGCATGAAGCTTAGTGTTCGCTCAAAGTAACCGGCGAAATAGAACAATTACTGTAGACAAAGCGCTCCGAGAAATCATGTTTCTCGGAGCGCTTGTTTTTTACCTGTTGAGATCGTATCGTTACTGCATATTTTCGGCAATATGTCGTGCGACGTATACTCCGGAAGCAGAAGCGTGGGAAAGAGAATGTGTCACACCGCTTCCGTCACCGATGATGTAGAGTCCATCGTATTTGCTCTGTAAGTGCTCGTCGATCTCTACTTCCATGTTGTAGAATTTGACTTCTACACCATAGAGCAGCGTATCATCGTTGGCCGTGCCCGGAGCAATTTTATCGAGTGCATAGATCATCTCGATGATTCCGTCTAAGATACGTTTTGGAAGTACGAGACTTAAATCTCCTGGAGTTGCTGCGAGGGTAGGAGTAACAAGTCCTTCCTCGATACGTTTCGTGTTACTTCTACGTCCGCGGACGAGATCGCCGAAACGCTGTACGATAACACCGCCGCCTAACATGTTGGAGAGACGGGCGATGCTTTCACCATATCCGTTACTGTCCTTGAACGGCTCGGAGAAATGCTTGGCAACGAGAAGTGCGAAGTTCGTATTCTCGGTGCGCAGATCTGCGCTCTCATAGCTGTGTCCGTTAACCGTTACGATTCCGTTGGTATTCTCATTAACGACGATTCCGTATGGGTTCATACAGAAAGTACGTACATTGTCCTCAAATTTTTCGGTGCGGTATACGATCTTACTCTCATACAGCTCGTCCGTCAGGTGTGAGAAGATGACAGCCGGAAGCTCAACACGTACGCCGATATCCACACGGTTGGACTTTGTAGGAATATCAAGATCGTCACAGACGGTCTCCATCCACTTGCTTCCGCTTCGACCTACGGAGATCACACATTTCTTACAGTCGTAAGATTCGTCCTTCGCATAAACACGGTATCCGTCTTCAAGGACTTCGATTTTTTCGATTGGTGTATCGAAGAAGAAATCCATGTGATCCTTCATCTCATTGTACAGATTCTCGAGAACCACATAGTTGATGTCGGTTCCTAAGTGGCGCACAGAAGCATCCAGAAGCTTCAATTTATTCTGCAGACAGATCTTCTTCAAATTGGTTCCGGCAGTCGAGTACATCTTAGTGCCTTCACCACCGTGGGTCATATTGATATGATCCACATATTCCATGAGGTCAAACGCCTGCTTGCGTCCGATATATTCATATAAAGTTCCGCCGAAATCATTTGTGATATTGTATTTTCCGTCGGAAAAAGCGCCTGCTCCGCCGAATCCGTTCATGATCGCGCAGGTCTTACACTTGATACAGCTTTTGACTTTGTCACCGTCGATCGGGCAGTGGCGCTGCTCGAGAGAGTGACCGGCATCAAATACTGCAATCTTTAGATCACTTTTCTTCTGTAGTAACTCGTATGCCGAAAAAATTCCACCCGGTCCGGCACCGATAATGATCACATCATACATTGTATTACCCTCCTGTTAGACATCATTTCTTATCTACTTGTTATCTCAATTGAGTGTTTCGCTCACAAACCGATTAATTATATCACAAACTTATATTATTGAAAAGTAAAACTTATAGATAAATACAAAAAATTTTTTTGTGGCATGAAAAAAGCGCCCGAAGGCGCCTTTTAATCGGTTGTATATGGATTTACATGAACCATCACGTGCTTTACTTTAGAAAAATGAAATTCGATATGGTCATGTACGCGTTCTGCAATCTCGTGCGCTTCCGTGAGGGTGCAGTTTGGATCACAGGCAATCTCTACGTCTACATAGATTTTGTTTCCGAACTCGCGGGTGCGGAGCTCATCAACACGAAGGACGCCTTCCTCAGCTTTAATACAGTCACGGATCATCTCTTCATCACTATCGTCACAGGCGTGATCGACCATTTTATCTACTGCATCGTGGAAGATGTCGTAAGCGGCTTTTACAATAAAGAAGCAGATAACGAGGCTGGCAACGGAGTCGGCGATCGGGAAGCCGAGACGCGCACCGGCGATACCGATGAGAGCGCCGATGGAAGAGAGTGCATCGGACCGGTGATGCCATGCATCTGCCATCAGCGCGGCGGAATCAATTTTCTGTGCGTTCACTTTGGTATACCAGAACATTGCCTCTTTGGCAACGATTGAAACCACTGCAGCGACGAGCGCGAGAATGCCGGGTACGGCTAAATCCTTATAATCTCCGGCGAGTATTGTGCGTACGGCAGAGTAACCGATCGACAGACCGGTGATACACAGGATCGTCGCAAGAATGATCGCTGCAACACACTCTAAGCGTTCGTGTCCGTATGGATGTTCCTTATCGGAATCTTTGCTTGATACGTGGATGCCGATGATGACGACGATGCTGCTGAATACATCCGAAGCGGAGTGTACGGCATCGGAGATCATCGCACCGGAATGTGCAACGACTCCGGCGATAAATTTGAATGCAGATAGTATGAGATTACCGATGATGCTGACCGAGGTCACCCGGTTCGCGGTCTTCTGAAAATCCTGTTCCATAGAAAGTTCCCCCTTTTGGATAAACGAAAGTTCATCCGCGCGATGGGATGAACTTTCTGTTGCGTCGCATTTCTTGTGTATGTTTATGCTTTCTCCTATGCAAAAACTTACATTCGATTTTATTTCTACATCATACACCATAATATGCAGAAAAATCAACAAAATTGCACATTGCACAGTATTTAGTGCAAATTAGCATGCACTTACAAAACTTAGAAAAATGAATAAAAATTAATCAATAACTAATTGAAGTTATATGCAACAAAAGTACAAAATATAAGGCTGATGACAGTTAGAATTATACAAAGATAAATATACATTTCTAACGATGATTAGCGGTATGCTATGCAGGGGATACAATACTAATTTGGGTTAGGAAAATATTGACAAACACCTTGACAACTAATAACGGTTAGAGTATACTAACGTCCGTGAGAACCGATAAACTTTATCAGAAAGAAATTGTAAAAAGACAAATTTATCAGTGGAAAGAAGGTAAACATGATGCCACTTACAATGTCACCGAAAGGACAGGAAGTAAAGATTGTGCGAATCGGAGGAAAGGATGAAGTGCGTAGACACTTGGAAGAACTCGGATTTGTAACAGGTGGTCTGGTTACAGTTGTATCAGAAGCCGCCGGAAATATGATTGTTAATGTGAAGGGTGCGCGTATCGCGATCGGTCGCGAGATGGCAAACCACATATTTGTTTAACAGAGTGCCTATTTGAGCTCTTAGGAGTTCATAAAAATAGAAATAAAAAGAAAAGAGGAGTAAGATCATGACTTTAAGAGAAGCCAAAATTGGTCAGACAGTCACGGTAAAAAAACTTACCGGTGAAGGTGCTGTCAAGAGAAGAATCATGGACATGGGTATCACCAAGGGCGTAGAAGTATACATCCGCAAGGTTGCACCGCTCGGCGATCCGGTCGAAGTAACCGTAAGAGGATATGAGCTTTCACTTCGTAAAGCAGATGCTGAGATGATCGAAGTTGAGTAGGCAAAGCAAGTAGTTCAACCAGAGAATAAGAATAAAGGAGAATGACAATGGCAATTAAAATTGCACTCGCAGGTAACCCGAACTGCGGTAAAACAACGCTTTTTAATGCCTTGACCGGTGCAAACCAGTTTGTTGGTAACTGGCCAGGTGTAACAGTCGAGAAGAAGGAAGGAAAGCTGAAAGGTCACAAGGATGTTGTGATCATGGACCTTCCGGGTATCTATTCTTTATCTCCATATACATTGGAGGAAGTCGTAGCAAGAAATTATCTCATCGGTGAGAAGCCGGATGCGATCATTAACATCATCGACGGAACCAACATCGAGCGTAACTTATATCTGACAACACAGATCATCGAGCTTGGTATCCCGGTTGTTATGGCTGTCAACATGATGGATCTTGTTGTAAAGAATGGTGACAACATCAACATTAAGGCTTTGGGCGATGCATTAGGATGCGAGGTTGTTGAGATCTCTGCACTTAAGGGAACCGGAGTTAAGAAGGCAGCTGAGAAGGCTATAGCAGCCGCACAGCAGAAGAAGGCGGTTGACCGTGTTCATGCTTTTGCTGCAGATGTTGAGAATGCAATCGCTACGGTTGAGGATAAGCTTGGAAGCACTGTTGCAGAAGAGCAGAAGAGATTCTTCGCAATCAAGCTTCTTGAGAAGGATTCCAAGATCTCTGAGCAGCTTACAACCACACCGGATGTAAGCGCCGAAATTAAGGCTTTGGAAGACAAGTTTGATGATGATACGGAGAGTATTATCACAAATGAGCGTTATACATACATTACATCCATTATCGGAAAATGCGTGAAGAAAGCACAGGGCAAAGAGAAACTTACAATCTCTGATAAGATCGACCGTGTTGTAACGAACCGAATTTTAGCGCTGCCGATCTTCGCAGCTGTTATGTTTGTTGTATACTATGTATCCATCACAACGGTTGGTGGATTCTTAACAGACTGGACCAATGATACGCTTTTTGGCGAGTGGATCATTCCTGGTGCACAGTCATTCTTTGAGAGCATCGGATGTGCAGAATGGCTGACAGGCCTGATCGTAGATGGTGTGATCTCCGGTGTCGGTGCCGTACTTGGTTTCGTACCGCAGATGCTTGTATTATTCATCTTCCTTGCATTCCTTGAGGGATGTGGATACATGGCACGTGTCGCTTTCATCATGGACCGTATCTTCCGTAAGTTCGGTCTCTCAGGAAAGTCCTTCATCCCTATGCTGATCGGTACGGGATGTGGTGTTCCTGGAGTTATGGCGAGCCGTACGATCGAGAACGAGCGTGACCGCCGTATGACAATCATGACAACAACTTTCATCCCATGTGGTGCAAAGCTTCCGATTATCGGTTTGATCGCAGGTGCATTCTTCGGCAATGCAGGATGGGTTTCATGGTCTGCTTACTTTGTTGGTGTTGCAGCTATCATCTGTTCCGGTATCATCTTAAAGAAGACGAAGATGTTCTCCGGAGATCCGGCACCATTCGTAATGGAGCTTCCGGCTTACCATCTTCCAACTGTAGGAAGCGTTCTCCGCAGCATGTGGGAGCGCGGATGGTCCTTCATCAAGAAGGCAGGAACCATCATTCTTTTATCAACAATCGTTGTATGGTTCACAACTTACTTCGGAGTTGTTGACGGAACCTTCCGTATGCTTTCCGATGAGGAAATTGATTACAGTATCCTTGCTGCAATCGGTAGATGTATTTCATGGATCTTCATTCCACTCGGATGGGGAGACTGGAAGTCCGCAGTGGCAGCTGTTACAGGTTTAGTTGCAAAAGAGAACGTAATTAGTACATTCGGTATCTTATTCCACTATGGTGAAGTCGGAGAAGCCGGAGAAGAGATCTGGGGCAACCTGGCAGCCAATATGTCAGCAATCGCTGCTTACTCTTACTTAGTATTCAATCTTCTCTGCGCACCTTGCTTCGCAGCAATGGGAGCAATCAAGCGTGAGATGAACAACGCGAAGTGGTTCTGGTTCGCAATCGGATACCAGTGTGGTCTTGCTTACTTAGTAGGCTTATGTATCTTCCAGATCGGTGGACTGTTCACAGGAGCAGCAACCTTCGGTTTCTGGACAATCGTTGCAATTGCAATCATCATTGGATTCATCTATATGCTTTTCCGTCCATACAAGGAGAGCGAGACTCTGAATGTTGGCGTTAAGATGGCAAAAGCAAAATAAGCAAAAGAGTTCATGTAAGGAGGCGGCTATGTCAGCAGAACAACTAGAACAGAAACAGATCATCATAAATCGGCTGAAAGAAGATGGCTGTCGTATTACCAAGCAGCGACTCATGCTTCTTGACATCATCCTTGAGGATGAGTGCAGCAGTTGTAAAGAAATTTATTACCGGGCAACGAAGAAGGATCCGACGATCGGAACCGCAACGGTGTACCGTATGATCAATACGCTGGAGGAAATCGGCGCAATCAGTCGTAAAAATATGTACAAGGTCAGCGTATAATGTTTTGAAGTATAAATCCGGCTCATGCAGTAGAAACTACTGTGTGGGCCGGATTTTTTTTCGCGAATTCCTAAGTTGCGCGTAACTGAGAATATATAATCAATAAAAGTATTGACTTTTGATTATAAATTAGTTATATTTAATTTGCGTTAGAGATAACTAACCAACACATAAGGAGAACAATATGTGCCAGGAAATTTATCACATGATGAGAACGATGAATCAGGATGGCCTCGAGTTTCAGCTTGCCTTACAGTGTGCCCCACTTATTACCGGAATTAAGATTTCAAACTTACTCATGGTTTGCGGCAAGCGGGAGGATGCGGTGCAGGAACTTCTTGAAGGTTCCGACATTTCCTGTTTCTGTGTGATGAGCTCGCCGAAGAAGACCGCCTTCCTTCTGTATCGTGAAGAGGAACTGAGGCAGTACTTAGGTCGTACCGATGTGCGACACCTGCTTAAGAAACTTGGATACAAGGATTCTTCTTTGGACAATGTATTACCTAAGTTTCGCAAACGCTATGAGGCGCATATGAACGGGGAGCAGCAGTTCCCACATGAGATGGGGCTGCTCCTTGGATATCCGATTGAGGATGTGGTTGGCTTCATGGAACATTCCGGCAAAGAGTATCTGTATTCCGGATACTGGAAGGTGTATGAGAATGTTTCCGCAAAGAAGCAGATCTTCGTGCGGTACGACGAGGCACGCGAGACGCTGATACGTCTGCTTGCCAATGATATTGGAATCCGCCTGATCTGCGAGATATACCGCAAGACACCGGCTGACAAGTACAGTCCGGTTGTTGCCAGAGTCTCTTAGCATAAGAGAAAATGCTTGAATACGAAGGCGGCAGGAAGATATACAGTGAAAAGAGATCATACCGCAGACTTCATGAAGAAGGCTAGCGTAAAATATAGGAGGAATATAAGATGAGTAAAGTAAATGTTGTATATTGGTCACAGTCAGGAAATACACAGGCGATGGCAGAGGCAGTCGGTAAAGGTGCTGCAGATGCCGGCGCAGAGGTATCGGTTGTATATGTTGGAGATGCTTCTGTGAATGATTTAAAGGATTGTAAGGCTTTCGCACTCGGATGTCCGGCGATGGGCGCTGAGGTGCTTGAAGAGTCAGAGATGGATCCATTCGTAGCAGATGTGGAAAGCATCTGTGGAGGCAAGACAATCGGTCTGTTTGGTTCTTATGGATGGGGCGACGGACAGTGGATGCGCGATTGGGAAGATCGTATGAGAGGTGCCGGTGCAACGATCTCCGGTGGCGAAGGTGTCATCTGTCAGGAGACACCGGATGCAGATGCACTTGCAGCCTGTGAGGCGCTCGGCAAGGCACTTGCAGCAGTCTAGTTTGTGTAGGCAACGAGCCAATCTCATGCCTGCATGAGTTTTTGGCAACCTTCCAAAAAGTAACACAAACAATAAAAATGGTAGAACCGACGCGAGTCGTTTTCTATATAAAATCTCCGCAAAGGAAACTTTGCTCCTAGTGTAAATCCGGGCCACCGCGAAAGCGGTGGCTCGCTCTCTTTTTATTATCAGAGTTTTTGCAAGAGGCGTTTATCAAAGAATGCAGATATCGCAATTACTACGATTAAAGAAATTCTTTGAGAATATGCAGGACGCCGGATTCCCAGTACGGAGCGCAGGTGTATTTTGCAGCCTGTATCACTTCCGGTCTGGCGTTGGATACCGCGTAGCTGGTGCCGGCATTCATAAGCATTTCGATATCATTTAAGTTGTCACCGAAGACGCACACTTCATCGGCATTCAGTCCGAAATATTCCATCAGATAGGAGATGGCGGTCCACTTGTTGGCACCGGCTGCATTACAGTCCACCCATTCTTTGCCGGCGGCTGCAACCTGTGCATGTTTTTTCCAATAAGGAATGAACTCCGGGGTACAGAGTTCCTCGCATTCGGTCGGATGGTAGATCGTAAATTTGATGATATCTTCATTCTCGATGGAAAGCACATCCGGCGTCTCACGGATATCGAATCCATAGGAGTCGCGGAGCCAGTGGAACATCCGGCTTCCGGCATCTTCTGCATATCCGTAATCCGGGGTGCCGACAAAGTAGTCGCAGCTTGGCAGCTTTTCACGCACCATGCGGCACATATTTTTCCAAAGTTCATCGGACATCGGATACGTTTTTAAGATTTTGTCCGGCGTGCGGACAACGGTTCCGCCATCCGAGATATAGTAGAGTTCATTTACGATCGGGGCAAAAAGCTTGCGTTCGCTGGCAAACTGCCGTCCGGAGCAGACAACGAAGATGATTCCCTTTTCCACAAGCTTATGAATGACTGTCATATATTCAGGATTGATCATTAAGGTTCCGTCCTTGACGAGTGTTCCGTCAACGTCGGATGCTATTAGTTTTATCATTTGTATACCTTTCTGTTTGTCTTGTTTCCGTTTAAATGTTATTGTAAAATATGCATGGTGTAGCGTCAAGGCAGGATTTGTCCTGATAAATGTTTTTTAAACAAGTAACGTATGAGGAGAACTGGAAAGCTGGCTGTATGGTAGGTGCTGTTGTAGTTGTTGTCGGGGCGCTGCTTTTGCCGGGAAAAGGTTCATTTATATTAAATGGGAAGAATGAGGGGTCTATTTGATTACAATTTATTGTGCGCTGTATGTGGAGGCGCAGTATCTGATACAACATTATGAATTAAAAAAAGCGACAGAGAGCAGGCATTTTCAGATTTTCTTTAATGAGAAGTGGAAGATACGGCTGGTCATTACCGGTGTCGGAAAATTAAATGCAACGGTTGCAATGGCGGAGATTTCTACAATCTATCCGCCGGCGGAAGAGGATATTATGGTTAATTACGGAAGCTGTGCGGCGGAAGGAATGCTTATGCCCGGAGAAGGTGAAGGAGGCGGAGGAGCATGTGTGCCCCTTGGAAGCATTATTATGGTGAACAAGCTGACCGATGCAGAGAGTGGGCGCACCTTTTACCCGGATATGATCTACCGGCATCCGTTTACGGAAGGGGAAGTCTTTACTTCGGCGCAGGTATATACAGCAGATGCAGGTGCGCGGGATGGCGGCACAACGAAGGTGGAAGATGTTGGTTTGAATGCGCATGCTGAAGGCTACGCAAAGGTGGAAGCTGCTGGATTGAATGCGCAGAATGAAGAGGCGATGAAGGCAGAAGTTATCGCTCCGACCGTGCATGATATGGAAGCAGCAGCTTTCTATGAAGCCGGAAATTTCTACTACGGACCGCATCAGATGATTTTCCTAAAAGTGGTTACGGATCATGGGATTGAGAAGGATCGATTACAAAACGACTCGGGTCAGGGGAAGGATATTGGAAATGAGAAAAACATAACAAGCAACGGTCTGACAATCAATCAGGCGGCATCCGAGCGTGAGCGTTTTGCCATGATCATGCAGGAGGCTGGAGCAGAGGTCGCAATATTTATCGATGGATTACATTCTTTGTTTGCATCAGAATGTTATGATAAGAAATCTGTGGGAGAGAAAATGCATGCATCAGAAGTGCAGGATTCGCCCATGGAGACTTTTTGTGAAGATCCGATATGCGAATGGAGCATCGACGAAAATCAGCTTGCGGAGGATTTGCATTGTTCCGTCACAATGAAAGCGGAGCTTATGCAGCTTCTTAAGTACTGGCGTCTTACGGGATTTGATGCAGCGTCTTTGCTCCATAGTTATTATGAACAGGAATTGCTGCCTTGTAAGGATAAGAAAGTGGGAAGGAGATTGCTCGATGAGTTGCAGAACAAATGGTTATAACCATGCTTTTTCCCATATTTATGTGGAGCAGGAAGTGCGGGAGCATCCGCGGACGAAACAGATTCTTTCCCGGTTCTCGGACGCGCAGGTGATTGAGATCGCACATTACAAGGATGTGTTTAACCGGCGCAGGCAGCAGTACGAGGCGCAGCATCGTTCGCAGAGTCTGATCCTTGCGGCGAAGACAGATCACTATTTTTATGAGGGAGCCGAGCCGTGTCAGAATTTTGGATATGATAATTTCTATTACTGCTCGACGATGATGAATTGTATTTATGATTGCAGCTACTGTTATCTGAAGGGCATGTATCCGTCAGGAAATCTGGTTGTCTTTGTCAATCTTGAGGATTATTTTGCCGAGCTGGATCGTCTTCTTGAGGCGCATCCGATGTATGTTTGTGTGTCATACGATGCGGATCTGCTGGCGCTGGAATCATGGATGGGGTATGCATATGCATGGGCAGAGTATGCCGGGAAACATTCGAACTTAACGCTTGAGATCCGGACGAAAAGTGCAAGGCAGGCAATGTGGGACGAACTTCCCCTTCTTTCCAATGTGGTGTATGCGTTTACGGTATCACCGCAGAAGATGATTGTGGCGAGCGAAAAGAATACGCCTTCTGCGCGGGCGAGGATCGAATGTGCAGCGGAAGGCATAAGACGAGGATTTCCGGTGAGACTCTGCTTTGATCCGATGCTGTATCTGCCGGGATGGGAAACTTTGTATACGGAATTGTTTACACAGATGGATGAGGCATTCGAGAGCCGGAATTGTAACTGGAAGATGCTGGATGCAGTCAGCGTCGGAGGATTCCGTATCTCGAAGGAGTATATGAAGAAGATCAGGCGGGGGGAGAAGGATTCGCCGGTTGTGCAGTTCCCGTATGTGAATGTGGGGGGCGTGTATCAGTATCCGCCGGAATTGCTTGCGCAGATGGAAGGCTGCGTGATGCGGGAGCTTGTGAAGCGGATGCCATCCGAATGCATTTTTTCAGAGCGGAATATTTTGTAGCGGGGCGAAAGAAGCGAAAAAAGACGAAAAAAGCCCCGCGAAGAGAAGACAGTGGGGCGAAAGAAGCGAAAAAAGACGAAAAAAGCCCCGCGAAGAGAAGACAGTGGGGCGAAAGAAGCATAAAAGGACGAAAAAAGCCCCGCGAAGAGAAGACAGTGGGGCGAAAGAAGCGTAAAAGGACGAAAAAAGCCCCGCGAAGAGAAGACAGCGGGGCGAAAGAAGCGAAAAAAGACGAAAAAAGCCCCGCGAAGAGAAGATAGCGGGGCGAAAGAAGCGTAAAAGGACGAAAAAAACCCCGCGAAGAGAAGATAGCGGGGCGAAGGAAGCTGTAAAGGACGTAAAAAGCCCTGCGAAGAAAATTTAGCGGGCATAGGTAGTGTAAAATGAAGAGCAGGGAGATAATATGGAACAGAATCAAGCGGAAAATGAGATAAGAGGAGAAATAGACACGCAGGCTGCAATCGTGACAGGGGCAAGCTCAGGCATCGGTCTGGCAATCGCCGGAACACTTTGTGAACTTGGGTATCGGGTGTATGGTTTTGGAAGAAACTTTGAGCGGGAGGAAGTCCGTAACCTGATTGCAGCGTATGAGGAGCAGTTTCAGCCGATCGAATGTGATCTTCTTGATACGGCAAAACTGTGTGATGCGGTCAATGCAATCCGTAAGAAGGAAACCATCAAAATTCTTGTGAATGCAGCCGGCGTGGGTTACTATGGGTTACATGAGGAACTGTCTGTGGGGCAGATCCAGACGCTGGTGCGCACAAATCTTGAGGTTCCGATGATCCTTACGAACCGGCTTCTTCGCGTGCTCAAGGAGAATCGAGGCTATATCATCAATGTATCCTCAATTACTGCAAAGAAGACGAATCCGCATGGATGCGCATACGGAGCGGTTAAGGCAGGACTTACGAATTTCGGGGAGAGTCTGTTTGAGGAAGCAAGGAAATACGGCATCAAGGTGACAAATCTGCATCCGGATATGACGGATACGAATCTGTACCGGGATGCGGATTTTACATGCAGCAGTGACAACGGATGTGCACTATACAGTAAAGAAGTCGCAGATGCAGTCCGTTATATTTTACAGCAGCGGGAAGGCATTGTTGTGCCGGATATTACGATACGTCCGCAATATCACAGAATTGCGCGAAAGGACAAGAAGTAACATGAGTGAGAAACAAAACGGATTTTAATTTTGATTTGACGAATCCCATCCCGATGCTTTATTCTATAAACACACAATTTAGCATACGGATGGAGGGCTCACATGACGAATTATCTCTTAATTGTAACCATCGTAATCTTTGCATGCGTTTTCTTAAGCCGCGTTTCGAACCGGCTTGGTATTCCGACGCTTCTGTTTTTTATCCTGCTTGGTATGGTATTCGGATCGGACGGTATCTTAAAGATTCCGTTTGACAATTATGCGTTTGCGGAGCAGACGTGTTCGATTGCGCTTATTTTCATTATGTTCTATGGAGGATTTGGCACGAACTGGAATCAGGCGAAGTCGGTTGCCGTCAAATCCATTCTTCTCTCGACAGTCGGGGTTGTGGTTACTTCCGGGCTGACGGGAGCATTCTGTCACTTTGCATTACAGATCGACTGGACAGAGAGTCTGCTGATCGGAGCGCTGGTCGGTTCTACCGATGCTGCATCGGTCTTTTCTATATTAAGATCCAAGAAACTGAATTTAAAATATAATACAGCTTCGCTTCTTGAGGTGGAGAGCGGCAGTAACGATCCGTGTGCGTACATGTTGACAGCAACATTTATTGCCATCGCACAGGGGCAGGCGAGCGCGGGACAGATCAGTCTGTTGATCATAAAACAGATTGTGTTTGGTCTCTTATTTGGAGCGCTGATCGCAGCAGTGACCATCTGGCTTCTTGGCAAAGTGAAATTTACGGTTGCTGGGTTTGATACAATTTTTGTAGTGGGAATCGCACTTCTTTCCTACACGCTGCCTTCGCTTATCGGTGGCAACGGCTTCTTAAGCGCTTATATTGTCGGTATTGTGCTTGGCAATACGCAGATTCCGAACAAGCGGAATCTGGTTAATTTCTTTGATGGACTGACGGGGCTTATGCAGATGCTGATCTTCTTCCTGCTTGGTTTATTGTCCTTCCCGTCAAGACTTCCGGGCGTGATCGTTCCGGCACTTCTGATCGCGGTATGGCTGACGTTTGTGGCACGTCCTGTTGCGGTTGCAGCAGTGCTTACGCCTTTTAAAAGCAAATGGACGCAGCAGCTTCTTGTTTCTTGGTCGGGACTCAGAGGTGCGGCATCCATCGTGTTTGCGATTATGGCGGGGATGGCGATCGAGACAGAGAATGACATTTTTCATATTGTATTCATGATCGTGCTTTTTTCGATTTTGTTACAGGGATCGCTTCTACCGTTTGTTGCAAGAAAGCTTGACATGATCGATCAGAAAGCGGATGTCATGAAGACATTCAACGATTATTCGGATGAGGTGCCGGTTCAGTTTATTCAGCTGACGATTCCGGCAACACATGAGTGGTGCAACCAGTCGCTGAAGGATCTGACACTTCCACCGGAGACACTGATCGTGCTTCTCAAGAGAGCGGGAGAAAATATTATTCCAGACGGCAATACCGTGCTACAGGAAAAAGATGTGCTGATTCTCAGTGCAACGACGCCGGATCAGGTCGAGGGGGTTACGCTTGTTGAAATCCCGATTGCAGAGGAGAGTAAATATGCAGGTAAGCTTTTGTCGGAGATAAAAAAGAAGCAGAATGAATTGGTCATTATGATCCAGAGAGGAGAGCAGATTATTATTCCGAATGGAAATGTGCGACTGGAAGCAGGAGATCTGCTTGTGATCAATCGTTCTGTAAATTAAGAACGTTACATAGAAGAAAAAAAATACGGCGCCGCGAGGGTGCCGTATTTTTATGTAATTTGGAAAACGTAAATGGTATTGCTTACTTAATTTTAGTTAGCAGCTTTGGCCTTCTTGCCGAAGAGTTTCTTTAAGCAGCTGAATGCTACCATAACTCCAAGAACCATCAGAAGAATTGCTACGACAAACTGAAGTCCGTCAACCAATACAGTTGCGGTACCGTTTACGATGTTGGTAACCAGTGCGATGGTCTTCTGGATCAAAGCGGTAAATGTTACAACAAGCATGATGAACATTGGTGCGTAAAGTGTCCAGCCGGTTCTTCCGGTTGTCTTTAAGAATACAGATAAAGCGATCAGTACGAGTGCTGCAAGTAACTGGTTTGCAGATCCGAACAGAGGCCATACATTGTTGTATCCGCCGAGTGTCAGTAAGTATCCGAAGAACAGTGTGATCACAGTTGCAAAATACTTGTTGGTAAGAACTCTCTGCCAAGCAGGCATTTTCTCAGGATCGGTTGTGTCTCCGTAGAATAACTCCTGGAAAGACATACGTCCGATACGTGCAACAGAGTCAAGGGATGTAAGTGCAAGTGCAGATACACACATTGTCATGAATACGGTTGCAACGTGAACCGGTACACCAAGCTTCTCTAAGAATCCGGCAACACCGGAAGAGAAGATTGCGAATGGAGTTCCGTCTGGCTTTGTACCACCTACAGCAACTGCACCTACAACAACTAATGCTACGATACCGAGTAATGACTCAACAACCATTGCGCCGTAACCAACCATTGGCATATCTTTCTCATTGCTGATGGTCTTGGATGAAGTTCCGGAAGAAACCAGTGAATGGAATCCGGATACGGCACCACAGGCGATTGTTACGAACAGTGTCGGGAAGAGATAACTCTTAGCGCCTGCTGCATCGACAACGCTGAATCCGTTGAATGCATTTAACTGCATAGAAGGATGTGCAACAACGACACCGACAACGGCACCGATGATCATGCCGAGAAGCATGAAAGTTGTCATATAGTCACGAGGCTGCATAAGAAGCCACATTGGCATAACCGATGCAAGGAAGAGGTAAGCCATAATGATGTAGATCCATGCGCTCTTGGTTGCGTAGATCGGAAGCTTCATTCCGATTGCAAACATAACAACAAGAAGTGCGATTGCTACAACGGCACGAACGATTTCGTTCATCTTGCCGACTTTTTTCTGAATCAGACCGAAGATAACTGCCACTACGATAAAAAGCATTGAGATCGTAGCTGCGGTAGAATGTGCATAAGTTACAGCTGCGTCTAATCCTTCCACTTCAGCTCCCTTGCCTACGAAAGTACCGGCAACCATGTCGGTAAATGCGGCGATAACGAGAAGTGTGAATAACCAGCAGAATAACATAAATAATTTACGACCGGTTCTTCCGATGTACTTCTCAATGATCATACCCATTGATTTTCCTTCGTTTTTAACAGATGCATATAATGCACCGAAATCCTGTACAGCTCCGAAGAACAGACCACCGAGGATCAGCCACAGGAGTACCGGTACCCATCCGAATACGGATGCGAGGATTGGACCGGTGACAGGTCCTGCACCAGCAATTGATGAGAACTGGTGAGAGAATACAGTAAACTTGGAAGATGGTACGTAATCCTCTCCATCTTCATGTGTGTAGGCCGGTGTCTTTGCGTTTGGGTCGATTCCCCATTTGTTCGCAAGCCATCTTCCGTAGAACAGATAGCCGGCACCGAGTGCTACGATTCCGATTAATACAATAACTAAACCATTCATTGTAGTTCCGCCAATTGGCGGCTCCCTTCTTAAGATTTCAAAGAGCTACATAAAATCAAAAGCCTTCGTCTTTATAACGAACGTTTCCGTTATTATAAAGACGAAGGCTTTTGCTTCCGCGTTACCACTTTATTTGTCGTAGATACGACCTCTCAGTCTCATCTCAACCATCAGCCCATCACTTTGTGAAATCATAAAGTCATAACCGTCAGGATGAAATAAGCTTCCGGATAACGGTGGAAAGCCGGTAGCACCTAGTGTCCAAATGGAATTCAGTGCACTGCTCGCAGAGGATGGTCTCTCGGAGGGATACACCGCTTTACACCAGCCAGCGGCTCTCTGTAGTACGACATCCGACAGATCGTATTCTGTTCTATGCATTTTGCTCTTTGTTAACAAAGAAAATAGCACCTTGATAAATATTTGTCAACTGTTTTGCTATGCAAAAAGGTTATGGTTTGTATAAATAGACATATGAAGGATTACAAAAATGAAGTCTTTTCGACATCATTCGACGAGACAGAAAATGGAAACTGATATAATAAATTGCAAATCAATACGATGCAGCGATAGTGATGTGCTGCACGAAAGCAAAACGAGAAATGGAATCGAAGGTATCGGATAAAGGGGCAACTATGGATAGAAGAAAAATAAGAAGCTGGATACTGCTTACCGCAGCAGCTCTCACATTTCTGACCGGCTGCACGGGAGAGATTGCATCAACAGAAAAACATAAGGAAGAGATTCATGAAGCAATTACCATGCTATCCCCATTTCGCAATATGAGTGCTTTTATCGAGATGGTTCATGAGCAGTATCCGGAGATCAATATCGAGGTGGTTCCATACAGTGGTGCCAACTATACGGCATATGTCAAGGCACAGCTTGCCGCAAATGATATGCCGGATATCTATTGTTCTACCTATTATATACCGGGGAGGGAGGAGGTCAGTGACCGGCTGATCGATATGTCGGGTTATGCATTCACCGATAATTATGCGGAAGCAAGATTGCGCGAGGTGACGAATGACGGTGCGATCTATATGCTTCCTACTTATTATGACTGCATTGGAATTATCTATAACAAGACGTTGCTTGAGAAACACGGCTGGGAACTGCCGACGTCCTTTCGGGAACTGGAGGAACTTGCGCCGAAAGTGAAAGCGGCAGGCTGCGAACTTGCATTAAATCAGTTCCAGCTGCCGGAATACGGGTTTCAGTATTTCTGTAATATTATGAGTACGAATTATCTGAACACACCGGATGGCCGTAAGTGGCAGAACCGTTTTCTGGATGGTGAGACGACCATGGAAGAAGATGAGCAGATGATGCAGAACTTGAAAACTCTTGAGAAGTGGCGTGAAATCGGCATGTTAAATGATAATGGGAATCCGATGAGTGATGAAGCGACACGACTTAAGATGGCAGAAGGAAATACGCTTTTTATGCTTGGAGGGGCTAATGTTTTTGCAGACGATGAGACGGAGGATGAGTTCGGACTGATGCCGTATCTGTCAGAGGATGGGACGCAGAATGCTTTCATTATGAATGTTTCGCGTTATATGGGAATCAATAAGCGGCTCGAAGAAAAAGGAAACGAACAGAAGCTTACGGATGCACTTCATGTGATGGAGGTACTTTCTACGGTCAAAGGTATGAAAGCACTCAATAAAACGTATGCCAATACCTTGCTTCTTCCACTCAAGGATTATGTGGTCGAAGAAAGTGAAGGTTATTATGCGGAGATTGAGGATGAGATTAATGCCGGAATGACGGCTCCGTTTATCTACGATGGGTGGGAGAATGTAATCGTGGCGACCGGAAGAAAGATGATCGATTTCCTATGTGGGAAAGCGGAACTTTCCGATGTGGTGCAGGCGTTTGATGCGAATCAACATCTGATCGAAGATAATTCGACCGCTTCTTATACGACAGTGACAGAAAAGCTGGATACGGATGCCTGTGCGAAAGCGGTTGGGATCTGCTTCGCACAGGAGAGCGGTGCCGATCTTGCACTGATCTCGAAGAATAAATGGTATAAGCTGGCGGAGTTTAAGGATCTGAATATGGAAGGTGTCAGTGGTGCGTTGTATCCATTGCCGCTGACGGATCAGGAGATTACATCGATTCTGCCGACAGGATGGACCGGCAATATTATGACGGTGACGCTGAGCGGACAAAGAATTCAGGAACTGGCAGAGTATGGTTATGACCGGAATGGAGATGGAAGGACCTTTCCGTATGAACTGGTCATGCCCTCTGATCTACAGCTGGAGAAGGATACTGTTTACACAGTGGCAATCTGCGGGGTGACGGACGCTGTGGCAGAAGAAGGAAAACTGACCGACACTGGCATTCAGGGGCTTACCGCGGCACAGAAATATTTCAGCCGGTTTGACACTTTATCACTTGGAGATCTTGTTTGGGAGTAGTTTTGTTTTGTTATGCTTAATTTAAAGAGATGTAAGATTAAAAATTCGCAGATGATTAAAATTGTGGTTATCTTTATCCTGATCGTTGTTTTAAGTGTGATGCTTTTCTTTAAAATCTATCACAAATATATTGACCGTATTCTGTATGAGGAGAGGCTTAGTCAGATGAAGGCGGTCACTTCGCAGCTGTTTGACGGACTCGAGGATATGATCGATAACCGATGGGAGACGGTGGCATCGCAGAGTAACCGGCTGGATGATATCGAGATCACAAACGTGGCGGGATTGTCAGAGTTTATGGAAAAGCAGACAAGGATCAATGAGTTGAAAAGCAAAAGCCAGAGACTGATCGCTGTGGATGAACTGGGACGTTATTATACGCAGGACGGACTTGGTGGCAATCTGCGGGAGATGGAGGTGCTTTTAAACCAGCCGGATCAGGTCTGCTTTGTGACGAATACGGTGACGACGAATCAGACGGAGATTGTTTTCTTCAAGAGAGTGGAGCAGCCAATCCATATTGATGATGGCAGAAGAACTGTTCTGATTGAATATTACGGTATCGCACAGGATATGAGGGTGTTTAATCCGTATTTTGAGTGCAACGCTTATAAAGGAAACAATACGGTTTATGTGGTGGATCGGGATGGCTTAAAGATTTTCAATAGTCAGTCGGATGAGGTGCTGCACGGGTACAATACGTTTACCGTGCTTAAAAATATGCAGTATCTGCATGGAAGCACATTCGAGCAGGCAAAGCAGGCACTCGCAAGAAACAGTATTTCTTATTCTAATGCGATATTGGACGGCACAGAGTATTATTATGCGTTGTATCAGATGGAGGATTCGGACTGGACGCTGCTTTTCTTAGTACCGTCTTCTTATGTGGCGGAGAATACTGTAAAGCTGGTGAATCTGTCAGTTCGAACGGTGCTCATTTTCGCAATTTTTCTTGTGACGATCGCTGCTGCTGCAATCTTTGCAACCATGCGGCAGCATCAGAAAGCGGCAGTGGAGGCGGAGCGGAGAAATAACGATAAGCTGGCTCTCATCAATGAGCAGCTGGATCAGAAGAATGCCGATCTGTCCAAGGCGGTACAGGTTGCGGAGAATGCGTTCGAGATGGCGGAGAATGCCAATCACGCGAAGAGTGATTTCCTCGCCAATATGTCACATGATATAAGGACCCCGATGAATGCCATCATCGGAATGACCACGTTGCTTGAGCATGAGGCATTCTCGCCACTCAAAGTCCGTGAATATACCAAGAAAATCAAAGGCTCCAGCGAACATTTGCTTGGAATCATCAACGATGTACTTGATATGAGCAAGATCGAGAGTGGAAAGACAACGATGAATGTCGGTGAATTTTATCTTCCGGATCTGTTCGATCAGATTGATACTGCCTTTCGTCCGCAGACGGATGCGAAGAGGCAAAGTTTTGTGATCGATGTTCAGAAGTTAGAACACAAGTGGCTTTGGGGCGACAGTATGAGGCTGCTTCAGATCTTAAATAATCTGTTGTCCAATGCATATAAATACACTCAGGTGGGGGGGAATATCCGCATCGAAGTATTTGAGATGGAGCAGACGTCTCCAGCGTATGCGAAGCTCTGCCTGAAGGTGATCGATGATGGAATTGGTATGAGTCAGGAATTTTTAGCCAAAATCTATGAATCCTTTACCAGAGAGGAGGGCTTCCTCACGAATAAGATCCAGGGAACCGGACTCGGCATGTCGATCGTCAAGAGTCTTGTGGATCTCATGGGAGGAAGCGTTGATGTTGAGAGCATTCAGGGAAAAGGCACATGTTTTGAACTGATCCTGGATTTCAAGATCTCGGACAAGACGGCAGCAGACCAGCAGGCGTCGGGGGAGATACAGGAAGAGAATGCGTTGGGTTGTTTACAGGGGATGCATTTTCTCTGCGCGGAGGATAATGAGTTGAATGCGGAGATTCTGACGGAGCTTCTTCATATGGAAGGGGCATACTGTGTGATCTGTCCGAACGGACAGGAAGTTGTTGATGCATTTGTGAATTCTTCTGCCGGAGATTACGACATGATCCTTATGGATGTGCAGATGCCGGTTATGAACGGTTACGAGGCGACTAAAGCGATTCGAAGCAGCAGCCATCCGCTGGCGCATTCGATTCCAATTGTTGCGATGACCGCCAATGCGTTCTCCGAGGATGTACAGAAATCACTTAGTGCAGGCATGAATGCCCATATCTCAAAGCCTGTAGATATGAAGAAACTTGCACGCACGGTGCGCAAGGAACGGATGAAGGCTGCCATGTAGCTGCCCAAACCAGCACCTCGAAACGTTCTGTTTTACAGAGTGATGATGGGCAAATTCGAATTTAAGGTTGACTTTCATAGGGAAACTCCTCAATATGAATATATAAATGAAAAGATGAATACTTTATGGAAAAATATGACGAATGAAATGAAGATGTACAATAGAAATTCAACGGATATAGAAAAGAAAATAGATGATTTTGCCTCAAAGGACGAAAAGAAAGTCGGAGTTTTATATGGTATCGGTGTGGGTCCGGGAGATCCGGAGTTTATGACGATTAAGGCAATTCAAACAATTAAAAAATGTGATGCGATCGTGCTTCCGGCAGCAACAAAGGAAGAATGTTATGCGTATGGGATTGCATCACAGGTGTGTCCTGAAATGGATGAAAAAAGGCTGCTTTGTATGCCTTTTCCGATGATAAAGGAGCAAAGTAAATTAGAGAAGGCACACGATGAAATTTTTGAGACGCTTGAATCCGAGTTAAAGGCGGGCAGAAGTGTTGGACTTCTGACGATCGGTGATCCGAGTGTGTATTCGACTTACATGTATATCCACCATCGGGCGGAGGCAGCTGGATACGAAGCTGTAATGATAAGCGGTGTGCCATCCTTTTGTGTAGTGGCAGCAAGGCTTGGCATCTCGCTTGGAGAGAAAAGTGAAGAGATTCATATCATTCCGGGTACGTATGATGTACAGAAGACGTTTGATTATAGTGGAACCTGTGTTTATATGAAATCAGGAAAAAGGCTGACGGAGCTGATTGCAGCGCTTCGGGATCAGGAGTGTGAGGGACGGCGGCTTCAGGTGCGCGGTGTGTCGAATTGTGGAATGGAAAATGAGCGGGTATATCAGAGTCTGAATGAACTAGAGCTGGCACAGGGCTATCTGACCATTGTGATAGTGAAGATGACAGATGAACAGACTATGTAAATACAGGAGTATGCCTTGGGGAAAAAGCGTTATATCGCTTTTTCCTCCACATAGCTGCTTCTTGTCGCGGTCATGGAGTATGGATCGAGGATGGTGTTTAAGTCTTTTATCGGTTGAAAAAGTGGAATTATGAAATAAGGAGACGATCATATGATTTTATGCGTTGCAGTAGATGACAATATGGGGATGATGTTCAACAGACGCAGACAGAGTCAGGACAAGAATCTGCGAAAATACCTGATCGCGCTGGCTGGTGAAAGAAAGCTTTGGATCAATTCTTATACGGAAGGACAATTTGATACTCCGCTGCCTCCTGTGATTGTTTCGGATGATGATTTCTTAAAGAAAGCAGGGGCAAATGAGCTGTGCTTTGTGGAGGATCAATCGTTAAAAACATATGCAGAAAAGGTTTCAGAGGTTATTCTTCTTAAATGGAACCGGGTGTATCCGGCGGATTTCTATTTTGATTTACCGATGCCGGAGGCAGAATGGAAATTAGAGTCGACAAGTGCGTTTGCCGGAAATTCCCATGACAAGATTACGGTGGAGGTGTGGAAGCATGAAAATATTTAATTGGATATTCTGCATTTTTTGTATCCTGTGTCTGCCAGTATATGGATTTCATATCAGTTCGATTTTGATTTGTATGCTTGGAATTATATCCTTACCGATTGCAAAAATCAGAAATTTGTGGAAAGCGCTACCGAAAGATAAAGTGCTGCGCCCGTTGATTATTGGAATACTATTTCTGTTATTATGTGGATTTCTGCCGGATCTTGAAAATGAATCGGATCAGATATCGTCTAATGTAACAACGGAGAGTCTGAGCACAGAGGTTGCTGATATACAGGAATCGCAAATCGCTGATTCAGAGCCGCGTGATGAGACGGAAATTGTGGAAGATACACAGACCGAGGCGCAGACGAAACCGTCCACAGAAGTAACGCTTTCGCTTGCGAATATTCCAAGGTATTCCGGAAAACCGTTTACATTAGTAAATGACAATGTCCCGGAATTCCGGGATACGGATTTATCGACGACATCTTATGAATATTACAGTGAATTGGATGAGCTGGGACGATGCGGTGTCGCTTATGCATGTGTCGGTACCGACCTGATGCCGACCGATGAGCGAGGCAGTATCGGATCGGTGAAACCTACCGGATGGCATACGGTAAAATACGATAATGTGGATGGAAAATATCTCTACAACCGCTGCCACTTGATCGGTTATCAGTTGTCCGGCGAGAATGCCAATGAAAAGAATCTGATTACAGGAACCCGCTATCTGAATGTAGACGGGATGCTTCCTTTTGAAAATCTGGTGGCAGATTATGTAAAAGAGACCGAAAATCATGTGATGTATCGCGTGACTCCGCTTTTTGACGGTGATAATCTTGTCGCAAGCGGCGTGCAGATTGAGGCAGAATCGGTTGAAGATGACGGGCAGGGCGTCTATTTCAATGTCTATTGCTACAATGTGCAGCCGGACATTAAGATTAATTATGCGACAGGTGACAGTAAGGCCAAAACCGCTGCAGCCGAACCAAAAGAGAAGAAAAAGAATGAGTCATCCGTGAAAGCATCGGATTCGACGTCAGATTCCGGAGCAACAAAAGTATGGATATCGGCGACTGGACACAAGTATCACAGTGTGAATGACTGCGGCAATATGAACCCGGATCGCGCTACGCAGGTGACCGAAGATGAGGCCATCAATATGGGACTCGGAAAATGCAGCAGGTGCTGGTAAAACGGATAATATATGCCCGGACGGGCAAATAGGGGATTTTAAAATAGGAAATATGAGAGTACGATGTTGATAAGGAATGATGGTCGAGAGGAGGGCAGATGATGGGAATTACCGGTGTAGATTATAGTGGCTTAGGATATGGATGTGACTGGCGGATGAAGAGCCCCGATGAAACGACATATGGAGCTGGTCGGAATATTGATGATGGTCGTGATGGAAATCAAGAGATCGGAAGAAATCCGGACGATGCAAAACGCATTGGAATTGGATCGAATGTGGATGGAACCGAACGCAAAGTGAATGACGGAAACGGAGATCATGCGGAATCGGTCGATTCGAAAGCCGATAAGGATGGCAAGAAAAAAGAGTGCCAGACTTGTAAGAACCGTAAGTACATCGACGGTTCCGACGAGGCAAATGTGTCATTTAAGAGTGCTGCGCATGTCTCTCCGGAAGCCGCAGCTTCCGCAGTAAGAGCACATGAGGGACAGCATGTATCCAATGCATACAGCAAGGCATCGGAGAACGACGGAAAAGTGATCTCGGCTTCCGTACGCATTCATACCGCAATCTGTCCGGAATGTGGCCGCTCATATGTGTCCGGCGGAGTGACAAATACACAGATCAAGTATTATAACGAGAGCAATCCATATCAGAAGGACTTGAAGGCGGCTGACGGCATTAAGGCAAGAGGCGAGAGAGTGGATATGGGTGTATAGTGTATTCGGAGAGAACAGATAACCTCCTATTATGATTCAAGATGTTCATAATAGGAGGTTTTTCTTGAAAATACAGGAATTTTCGAGTATTATAAAATAGAAGTTAGAAACAACTAACAGACAGCGCGTTGAATTTTGTATTTTGATTAGCAAGGGAGTATAATTATGACAAACGAAGAATACAAGAATATGTCGGTCAGAGAGTTCACAAAGGCGGCAGGCAGATACGAGAGTAATCATGCCGGTATCTACGAAATGTGTAAGAAGGATTACCCGGATATTCTGGAGGAACTGGAGAAGGAGGATTTTTCCGATCTATTGGATGCCGGATGCGGTCCGGCTCCGATGATTTCGCTTCTGGCAGAAAAATATCCGGAGCGTCATTACACGGGACTTGATCTGACACCGGCGATGATCGAACAGGCGAAGATGAAGCAGATTCCGAATGCAGAGTTTGTAGTAGGGGATTGCGAGAATTTTCCTTTTGAAGAAAATGCGTTTGATGCGATCATCTGCTCCAACAGTTTTCATCATTATCCGAATCCGCAGGCATTTTTCGATAGCGTAAAGCGATGTCTTCGTCCGGGGGGAAGATTGATCCTTCGTGATGTGACAAGTGAAAATAAGTTTTTACTGTGGTTTATGGATAAAATCGAGCTTCCAATTGCAAATTTGTGTGGTCACGGTGATGTTAAGATTGCCACAAGAGAGACGGTTATGGAGTGTTGTAAGAAATCCGGACTCAAGGTGGAAAAGTTTGAGATACGCAAAGGAATGCGGATGCATTGTGTTGTGAGAAAAATATAAACAATAGCAGGGAAAATGGGATGAAGAAAAGGGTTATCGCAATTATAATTGCTGCAACGATGTCGCTTGGCTTGATGGCATGTGGAGCGGACAATAAGAAAGCGGAAGCAACTGAGAAAGTGGCTACTGAAACAGAATCAGAATATCAGGATGTTGTGGAACCTACAGAAGCGGTTCAGAAAATTGAGCATACTGAAGCAACATCAATCGCCTATGACGATTGATGAGCAAATAGTAGAACTATATTTGTTTAATGCGAACTTCAGACAGATTACATTTGCTGAAATTGAAAAAATAGAGGTAAATGTTTGATGTAGGATTGCTAACTATTTCGTAGAGACATACGGCATACTAGGTTATAAGGAAGCAGAAAATTTTGCTGATGAAGAATACCATAAGACGTTTATAGAAGATATTAAAGAAGAGGTTGGTAGAAATTCAAAAGCTCCATTTGTAAGAAATTTCAGAGATAACTATGAGGGCGGTGAACTTCCTATTTATGCATTAGTAGAGGTGTTTAGCTTTGGAACACTCTCAAAGTTCTATAAGAACATGAAGAACGTAGATAAGAAGGTGGTAGCAAAAAGCTTTGGAATTGGTTATACATATTTGGAAAGTTGGTTAGAGAGCATTTCTTATGTGCATAATATCTGTGCACATTATGGAACTGATACTTAAATCTATGGTAGAGAAGTTGAGAGATTTTTATGATTTCATAATCATTGAATGTATTCTTCGTATTTAAGAAAGTCCAGGAAAAGAAGAAGGAACAGGAAGCGGCAAAGCCGGACCCGGATGCTGATTATGTGGACGATGGGTACGATCCGGAGTTTGAGGACGATGATGCAGATAGCTCCGTTGATGAAGATGATAATGAACCTGTGTAAAAAAGGATAGGCTTGATGCCTGGGGCAATCTTCGGATTGCCTTTACATAGCATCTGCTTTCAAGAAATAAAATATCTTGTGTTTTTGAAAGCGACCTCTTGAATATTCTATGTGGTAGGTGTGCATACTATTATTTCAGTCATAGTGACTGGAAAATTTATCTGCCTCATCCCATTGAAATCTCCGTCATTTTAGAGTAAAATGATGCAGATAATTCTGAAA
>ERZ1026846.153-NODE-153-length-51096-cov-25.729629_pt1 | contig 51096 bp, 54 predicted proteins | sample MGYA00380153_ERZ1026846 | MGnify/ENA primary metagenome ERZ1026846 (study PRJEB33269, sample SAMEA4719789) | human gut metagenome | biome: human-associated habitat; feature: organic feature; material: feces | place: Cameroon | collected 2013-10 ...
CAAAAATAAAAGCCTATACCATTTTGGAAAGAAAAGATACATAATAGTCAAGACGACAACAATCAGAAGTTATGGAGGGTAACAATGGAATATAGTGGCGAATGGATTCAGGGAAAGTCCAAATTTTACAACAAAGAACAGTTGTATAATATTTACAAAGGGCTTCCGGGAATTCCGTCCCGAGGACATGACAACTACAGAAAAGCCGTGATTGAATATTGGAAGAAAAATTTCGGGCTTGTTGATTATTCGGTAAAAGAAAAATCTGAAAGTGAATCTGTAAAACCTTTCCTCTTCATCATCGACGAAATAAACCGTGGCGAGCTTTCAAAAATCTTCGGTGAGCTGTTTTTTTGCATTGACCCTGGCTACCGCGGAAAAAACGGCATGATAAAAACTCAATATCAGAACTTGATTGAAAAAGGCGATGAATTTTATGATGGATTCTTTGTTCCCGAAAACGTCTACATGATAGGCACGATGAACGACATCGACCGCAGTGTGGACACAATGGATTTCGCATTCCGCCGCCGTTTCGCGTTCAGGGAAATCAAAGCGTCTGAAAACCTTGAAATGCTCAGCACGCTTGGCGAAATCGCGGAGGAGGCAGAAAACCGCCTAAAAAAACTTAATGACGAAATCTCAAAAATCACGGAGCTTTCTTCGCCTTCATCGTATCATATCGGCGGCACATATTTCCTGAAACTGAAAGATTTTGAGGGTACCACTAACGGACGCTTCCAAAAACTTTGGGATTACCACTTGGAAGGGCTTCTAAAAGAATATCTCCGCGGCACGGAAAACGCGGAAGAAAATTTTGAGAAGCTTGAGAAAGCGTATTTCGGTTCGGAAAACTCTGAAATAACCGATGTATAAAATTGATAATAAACAATTCTTATAGTAAACTTTTAGAAAAGAACTATATTAAGATGTTAATATTAATTGGAAAAATGATATGAATAAGAAAAATCTTGATATTCAGAATTTGCAGAAAGAGGCTAAAATATTTTCCGAGATTGAATCAGAACATGATGAACCGTCAATTTTCGGCTCTACAGATGGTAAAGCGGTTGGAACTTATTTAGAGCATAAATTTAAAAATTTTCTTGCTGAAAAATATGCTTTTGAGAATGGAAATTCTGCAAGCGGAATTGATTTGCCCAGTCTTGAAGTTGACATAAAAACGACAAGCATTATTCAGCCACAGTCGTCTTGCCCATTTAAATCAGCAAGACAGAAAATTTATGGTCTTGGGTATAATCTTCTTGTTTTTGTTTATAAAAAGGAAGATAACCAAGAAACAAAGACAAGCCGTTTATATATTCTTCATACAATTTTTGTTGAGAAAAATAGAACGGCTGATTTTCAGCTTACGACAAGTATCAACAAAATCTTGGACAATGGTGCAAATGAGGATGATATTATCGCTTTGTTCCAAGATAAAAATCTTCCTGTTGATGAAATGACAGCTGCAACGCTTTCAAAAGAAATTCTTTCAAATCGTCCTAGAATCGGTTATCTGACAATCTCAAATGCACTTCAATGGAGGCTTCAGTATTCAAGAATTATTGAAGAGGCTGGAAAAATAGGCGGAATAAACAGGCTGGTTTAAATGAATAAATCAAAAGAACTTGGCGATTTTCAGACTCCAAAAGAGTTAGCTCAACTTGTTATAGAAATTCTCAGAAAGAAAGATTTTATCCCTGATGTGATAATTGAACCGACTTGTGGAAAAGGCTCTATTTTACTTGAAGCTGAAAAATATTTTAAAAACTCGAATATTCTGGGGATAGAAATTCAAAGAGTATATGTTGATTTTTTGTTTCCGCTTATAGGTCAAAATACAAATATTGTAAATGCTGATTTTTTTAACTCGATTGATTTTATAAAGAATTTTATCGATAAAAATGAAAATCTTCTTTTTATAGGAAATCCGCCTTGGGTTACGAATTCGGAACTTTCCTCAATCAATGGAGCAAATCTTCCAAAAAAATCTAACATCGATGACCTGCGAGGAATTGAAGCTATTACTGGCAAAAGCAATTTTGATATTTGTGAAAGTATCATAATGCAATTGATTTCAGAATTTTCTGATAGACAAAGTGTTTTTGCTTTTTTGTGTAAAACGGCTGTGGCAAGAAAAATAATGCAGAGACTTTGGAAAAAAGATTTTAAATATAAGAATGCTGAGCTTTATCCAGTTGATTCACAAAAATACTTTTCGGCGGCTGTTGACTCTTGTTTTTTCATTTTGGATTGTACAGAAAAAAAATCTGTAACAACTCTTAAAATTTTTAATTCAATTGAGGAGCAGAAATTTATAATTGAAAGCGGATTTATAAATGGGATTTATATTACAGATGTTTCAAAAAAGGACAGTCTTGAGTTATATGGAAAGAGTATTTTTACCTGGCATAATGGAATAAAGCATGATTCTGCAAAAATCCTTGAATTGAAAAATGATAATGGCATATTAAAAAATGGAAAAGGTGAAATTGTAGATGTTGAAAATGAGTTTCTCTTTCCGTTGTTAAAAAGTTCTGATATTGCAAACAATAATTTTGAGATTGAACGAGAAATTTTAGTGACTCAAAAATATATAGGAGAATCTACAGATTATATTAAAAATAAATTTCCAAAAACTTGGTCTTATTTGGAAAACAATGAACCGCACTTTTGTAAACGAAAAAGTGTGATTTATAAAAACAAACCACGCTTTGCTATTTTTTCTGTTGGTGATTATACATTCAAGCCTTATAAAATTGCAATTTCTGGGCTTTACAGAAATCTGAATTTTGTTTTGATTGAACCAAAAAATGGTAAGCCTGTTATGCTCGATGATACATGTAATTATATTTCATTTGATGATATAGAATCTGCAAAATTTGTTTTTACACTTCTGCAATCAGATGTTGTGAAAGAATACTTAAGTGCACGTATTTCTTTTGATTCAAAACGTCCGGTAACAACAGAAATCCTGAACTCGATAAATTTGGAGAAGGTCGCACAATTAAAAGATAAAGCAAATGATTTTTCTTCCTTGTTTAAAATATATATTTCTCCTTCGTTATTTACTGAATCAGAATTAAAAGTTGTATAAAATGCTCCGTCTAAAAACAACCGACAACAACTGCTCACAAAAAATTTCTTCTCTTATAAAGAAAGATTTTCTAGAATCTGACGCTGACGAAACTTTTTCCGCCACGCATTATTCCTCGCTTTCACGCATTGCGGATGTTCCAGTCAAGGAATTGACGGCAAAAAATCCGAATCTTCTTGTCTTTCCGTATGAGATCGACAAATCTTACGGCAGAATCGGAGGACTTCCGATTTTTGAGATGCACGGCTGTGCTGAAAGTTTTTCTGAAGCAGAAATAAAAACCGGGAATTTGATGGGGTTTGTCGGAATTGGCGCAGACAATGGCGCGATTCATCTGGAAATTGCCTCGCGGTTTTCAAAATCAGAAGACGATTTTTTTCTTCATTATATGCTGGGAAAAGTTTTTTGCGAAAATCTTTTCAGCCTGAATTATGACGCTTCGAGCGGCAGCGTTTTTGATTTGCTCTGTTTTATGTTTCCGCTTGTCTTAAAAAATGCGGTTCGGCAGGGAATTTTCAAGACTTACAGAACTTTTGAGCGGAACGATGCGAACGTAAAAGGCTCTCTGAATCTTTCTAGGCACATAAGGCAGAATGTTCCGTTCGGCGGAAAAATAGCGTATAATGAGCGCACGCAGGTTTTTGACAATCCACTCACCGAGCTTGTGCGCCACACGATTGAATTCATCAGAACAAAGCCGTTTGGAAAATCAATCTTGAATTCTGATTCCGAGACAAAATCCGCTGTCAGCCAGATTGTCGAGCTTACGCAGAACTACAGTTTCCAAGAGCGGCATAAAATAATTTCCGAAAACGCAAAGCCGGTGAGCCATCCGTTTTTTACAAAATGGAAGCCTCTCCAAAAACTTTGCCTTGCGATTTTGAACCATTCAAAAATAAATTATCATTCAAACGAAACGTCTGTTTGCGGTCTGCTTTTTGACGGTGCCTGGCTTTGGGAGGAATATCTGAACACGATTCTGCGCCCGCTCGGATTTGTTCATCCGGAAAACAAAGAACACAAGGGCGGACTTAGAATGTTCAAGAGTGACGATGCGCTGGCTTTCGACAAAGACCACCGCAGAATCTACCCGGATTTCTACAAGAAAGGCGAGTACATTCTGAATGCAAAATATAAGCCGCTTCAAAAAAATGTCTGCCGTGAGGATTTGTATCAGGTTGTCGCATATATGCACACGATGAGAATCGCACGCGGAGGGTTTATTTTCCCGGACGACGGAAGAACGGATTTTGAAAATTGCCGTTATAACCTTGCGAACGACACTGGAAGTCTCGATGTGATTGGCGTAAAAATTCCCCGGAACGCAGAAAACTTGCAGGAATTCTCCTCGCTTATGAAAAGCGAGGAGGAGAGGATTTTAAATTATTTCTATAAAATCTTCTAAACTTTTTCCCTTTCCCCAATTAAAAATTTTCCTTTCAGAATGACTGTTTTTTTAGTATATTTTAAGTATCTTAAAAACTATATCGGGGGAAAAATGTCTAGTCCGCAAATCCAAAATGCCTTGCAAACTGTAAATCGCCTTGTTCCGCTTGTGGAAGATGCAGAGCGTCATTTTAAAAGCGCGCGCAACTGGAGTTTTCTTGATGTTTTAGGCGACGGCTTTCTGACTGATTTGGTTAAATACCACAAGTTGAACAAAGCCAGCGATTCCATGAACGAAATAAATTATCTTATGCAAAAATTGAGCCGTGAACTTGGAAGCCTTGAAATTCCTAACGATTACAGAATGTAGCTCGGCGGTTTTCTGACATTCGCCGATTTCTTCTTTGACGGCGTTTTCGTGGACGCATATATGACTTCAAAAATCATGAACAGCCTTGACGAAGTGCAAAAACTTAAAGAAAGGCTTTATATTTTGAAGTCAAAACTGGAACAGATGTAAAAAATTGAACAGAAACATGGCAAATGTTTAAAGTCTCAAAACTAATAAAAAATCTAATATTTCTTCTGCTCTTTATTCCTTCAGTTTCTGCCCATGCGGAAGGGCAATCTCTTGCAGAACCGCAAAAGCCGCGGCAATCACAGGAAATTCAAAGTCCTAGCCAAGAAATTCCGCCTCTTCAGCAAAAACAAAAAAACTCATTTTTCAATTCCCAGAATTTCAACTTCAAAGAAAAACGGATTTTTTCCCTGGACACAGCGTATCTTCTTTCCGGCTTAAAAAATAACGGCTGGGGCTTGGGGCTTGGCTACGAGCAGCTTGTGCTTCCGTTCCTTTCCATAAAAAGCGATTTTTCCCACGTGACAATTTTCCCCACAAGTTACGACCTAACCATAACAACAGTCGGCATTTCTCTGAACGCATTTTATTATCCACTCAATAAAGGGCTTAATTTTCTTTACGTCGGGTTCGGCTGCAGAACAGATTTTCTGATGTACTCAGGCGACGACGTTCCCTCCGACCACAAAAAAGACTCTTTAATTCGCTTTGCCCCAAAAATCGGCTGGAAACAAAGCATTTACGACTACGTCCTTGTCGATATTTATTACAGCTACCGTTTTTCTGTTTTTTCCAGCGACTTGCCAGATTCAGTTGCAGACATCAAAAGCAACGGAAACGGATTCGGCGTAAAGTTAAAATTCAACCTTCAAAAAATATTTAAGGCAGTTTTCAGAAGATAGAATTCCGCGGCTTCCGGCAACAAGTTGCCGTCGGGCTTTTTACAGGTTTTCTTTGAAAAGTCGTTTCAAAAATGGTTTTACGTTGTTGCGGGCTACGGCTTTCGCCTCCGAACAAACGCAGGCTTTTGTTTTCGCGCGCTCATCTTTTAAATCCTTACGCCAGCTATCAAACCTATCGAAAAATCTTTTTCTTCTATAAATATATCACTATGAATCAAATAAAAATCCTTCTGGGATTTGGACGCAATAATATAGAAGAAAAACTTATAAAAAATGTTGATAATCAATCTGCATCAAGATTGACAAAGTATCAATTTGCATTAAAATAAATCTATGTTTAATAGAAGATTTTTGCTGGCATCCTTGTTGATTTCTTTGTTTTCCTTTGGATTTTTAGTTTCATGCGATTCAGTTTCATGGGCAGAGGAAAACTCTGAATATATAAATTCAATAACATCAGAAGAATTTCAGTCCGAGAAGGAACAAAAGCTTGCGGATGAAGCCTGTGCTCCGACAAACGGTTTCTATAATTGCGGTTTTTATGATAAGAAAATTCTGGATGCAATCTATAAATACAGAAAACAAAAAGGTCTGGCTTCCATCATGCGCTATGATTCGGGTTTGCATGAAATCTGCATAACTCATTCAAAAAAAATGGCAAATAAAAAGCAGATTTTTAATATAAATGTGAAAAAAATATCTGATGGCTATGAATTCGTTGCTCAAAATGTTGCTTTTAGCAAGATTATGACTATGGATGATGTTGCAGTCGATGAAATTGTAAATCTTTGGGCTTCAAATTCCCGAACCAGAAAAAATCTTGAAAATCCAGATGTGAATTATTTTGCTGTCAGCAGTGTAAATAAGTCTGGAGCAAATAATGTCAGCGACGGTTGTTATTACACTTTGATTCTTGCAAAAAAATGATAGAACACATAATTCAATTGTAAACCATTTATATTTTTGCCGATTGAGCTTAAAAGCTCTTTTTCCTTTTGAATATTTCCTTTGCATCAAAACAAACTGAGTAAAAAGTGTGATGATATGTCTTTTGCAGATTTGCAGAAACTGAATGTTTCGTATGCCATGGAACGTGCTTGCTGTATAATAATGACAGTAGGATAAAGTTTTTCATCCAGATTTTCGGGAAACATCATTATTTTTTCCGGTTTTCATAGAAGTTTCCCGGCTCCAATGCCATATATTATTTTTAAAGTTTGACTAGAATAATTTGATTTTTACTGTTAAAATTGACAATTATTGGAAATTTTATATGTATATAGGTGCAGTTTTAAAGAATATAAGAGAGGAGCAGGGATTCTCATTATTAGAAATTCAAAGAAGTACAGGCATAAAAGAAAGTCAACTTTGTAGAATAGAATCAGGCAGTAGGTTTCCAACAGATGAACAAATCTTGATTTTAGCTAACTTCTATAATATAGATTCTAATCAGCTTCAAATTCAACGTGATAGTGATAAAGTTTTAGAAAATATAAAACACTTTTTAAATCAAGAACAAATTCTTAATGTTGCAAAACAAAAACTTGAATCAAAAGGAAATTATTTATCAGTTGCGGCAGATTCTCTTCCAGGTGCAACAATTCCACTTGAAAGCCGTCGTTATATTGGTTGTAAACAAAAACTTATAGATTGGATTTTTGATATTATCCAGCATGAAACAAAAAATATACATACTGCAACTGATATTTTTGCAGGAACAGGTGTTGTGGCAAAAAAAATGCTAAGTCTTTATGATAAAGTAATCATAAATGACTTTCTTTTATCTAATAATCAGATTTATAAAGCGTTTTTTAAAAATGGAAAATGGAATAAAGAAAAGATTTTAAAAAAAATTGAATTATATAATAGTTTAGAAACTGCAACACTTGAAGATAATTATTTTTCAATAAACTATGGCGGAAAATATTTTGATTATGATATGTCAAAAAAAATTGGCTGGATTCGTGAAGACATAGAAAACTCAAAATCAGAACTCACCGAAAAGGAATATGCAATTTTGATTGCTACATTGATTTACAATATCGATAAACATGCGAACACTCTTGGACATTTTGAGGCATACATAAAAAAGCCAATCAAAAAATCAGAATTAAAACTTCGACTTATAGATGTCAAAGAATTTGAAAACTTGACAATTTATCGCGAAGATTCAAATAAGCTTGCAAAGGAAATAAAATCAGATTTAGTTTATATTGACCCTCCGTATAATTCCCGCCAATACTGCCGTTTTTATCATGTATATGAAAATCTTGTAAAATGGGATAAACCTATTTTAAGCGGGGTTGCTATGAAACCACCGGCTGAAAACATGAGTAAATATTGTACTTCAAAAGCTCCTGAAGCTTTTTCAGATTTAGTTAAAAATCTAGATGCAAAATATTTGGCTGTTTCTTATAACAATACATATAACTCAAAAAGCGGAAGTTCAAAGAATAAAATCAAACTTGAAGAGATTGAAGAAATTTTAAATGCGAAAGGCGAAACAAAGAAATTTGCTAAAGATTACCGTTTTTTTAATGCAGGAAAATCTGATTTAGAAAATCATCAAGAATTATTATATATAACAAAAGTAAAATGAAAAAAGAAAAAGTTTATCGTTCGCCTTTTTTTTACACAGGTGATAAATACAAATTAATAAATGAACTCAAAAATTATTTCCCCAAAGAAATAGATAAATTTATTGAACCGTTTGTTGGTGGAGGTTCGGTTTTTCTAAATAGCAATGCAAAAAGTTTTTATGAAAATGATATTGATAAGAATATAATGTCCATTCATAATTTTTTATCTTCTTTTTCATCTACTGATGACTTACTTAATATTCTTTTTTCCAAGATTGAAGAATATAACTTTTCTTGTTCATATAAAGGAAAAACAGTTCCTCAAGAATTAAAATCAAAATATGTGAAAACGTATTTTGCAAAGCACAATGCTGACTCATATAAAAAACTCAAAGAAAAATATAATGCATCTGACAGAAGTGATATAGCAGATTTATATTTACTTTTAATTTATGGTTTCAATCGTATGCTAAGATTTAATCAAAAAGGAGAATTTAATCTTCCTGTTGGAAATGTTGATTTTAATCAAAATGTGGTTGAAGCTCTCACAAATTATGTGAATCTGACTAATCAGAAAAAAATTTATTGGTCAAACGAAGACTATAAATCATTTCTTTCTAAAATAGTAACCACGGAAAATGATTTTATTTATCTTGATCCTCCATATTTAATAACGTCAAGTGAATACAATAAATTCTGGAGACAAAAGGATGATGATGAATTGTATTCTTTGCTTGATGAGTTTACTAAAAAGAAAATTCGTTTTGCTCTTTCTAATGTGGTAACTTATAAAGGCAAAGAGAATATAAAACTTTTGAAGTGGGCAAAAAAGTATAATGTTTATCCAGTAAAAAGTAATTACATAAACTATCACGATAATAGTATAAAATCATTTTCGGAGGTTTTGATAACAAATTATGACTAGTAAAGAAAAAAATAAATCCTTCAAGCCATTACTTTATACTACAACTGTACGAAATCCAGAAAGAATTAAATATAACCTGTTTGTTTTGAAAAAATTTGAGAATCAGATTTTAACAAATGAAATTGCAACTACCGTTGTTGCAGATCTTATAAAATATGGACTTTATCGGCCTATGAAAGTTTCTAATAATGTAAAAACAATTTGGAGACAAACATCAGGCGGAGAATTTGCAGTTACCCTTTTGGATGATAAAACTGTTTCGAAAATTATTGATGATAATCCGCAGAAACATAAAGAAGCTGGATTTGATTGGGGTTATCCGTCAAGGTTTGCTACAATTTTTGATTTGGCAAAAGAATTTGGATTTGTATATTTTAAGATTGGCAAAAAGATAGAATTTTCTGAGGTTGGAAATATTCTTGTTAATATCGTTGATGTGCAAATCGGTGGAAATAATGAAATTTCGTTTAACCTAAACAATCCAGAGCGAGAGCAGACTGTTTTCTTACAATCGCTTGCACGTTCTCAAAGAGCTAATCCATTTGTAAAAGTTTTGAACGACAATATTCCTTTGTTGTTGCTTTTGCAAACGATTCGCCTTATAAATGCAGATTCTGCCTGTGGAAATGGTGTTGGGATTTCTAGAAAAGAAATTCCTCTGTTGCTTTTTTGGAAAGATAACAACGCAACAAATTTGTATTTAAGAATAAAACAGTTACGAAAAGATTATGGCTATACTCCTAGTGACGAAGTAATTATAGATATTTGCATTAAGGAAATTATGCAAGGAAAATACAAGAAATTTGATCCTCATTCAATAATGAATGACTATGTAGATGAATTTATCCGTAAAATGCGAATGAGCGGATTAATTTCACTTCGTGGTGCAGGACGTTTTGTAGACATAAATCATAACGAAGATAACAAAGTTGAATATATTCTTGACAATTATTCAGATTATGTGCGGTTTACTGATGAACATCAATACTTTGAATATGTGTCTAAGATTGATAAAAATCTTATTGCTCAAAAATCAGAAGTTATTAGTGATGAGAAAACAAATGATTTGCTTTCTGAATGGTTAAAAATTTATGACTGGGAATCAATTAAAAGTGAATTGCATATCTTGGCTTCACATAAAATTTCAAAAGATGATGTCCTAAAATTTCTTGCAGCTCCTGTGCGTTTAGAATTTTTAACGGCTCTTGCAATAAAATCAAAATTGCCATCTGTAATTGTAAAACCGAATTATTCTTGTGATGATACGGGGCTTCCAACATCAACAGCAGGTGGAAATAAAGGTGATATTGAGTGTTTTGAAAATGATTATGGTATTTTGGTTGAAGTTACAATGTCAGAAGGGCGAACACAGACAATGATGGAAATATGGCCAATTGAGAGACATTTAACATCATTCATTGAAGAAAATAAAATTTCAGCTCAATGTGTTTTCATAGCCCCAACAATTTATTCAGATTCAAAGAGACAAATTGAGTTTGTAAAGTATTCCAATAAACTTTGTATTCGTGATTATGCAATTGATGATTGGACTGAATATTTGGAAAACAAAAAGACATTATATGTGGAATAAATAGCATCGGTCTATTAAAGACGTCCACCTTTGCTATTGCGAGTCCTTGATAGGAAGCGTAAGTTTTATCAGAATGCCAGTTTCTCCATCGGATTTTATTGTAATTTCTTCTCCGATTATTGTTGCCCGGCTTTTCATTCCGCGGATGCCAAGATGTGTTGTTTCATTCAGAAAATTTTTTGACGCTTCTGAAAATGTGGGGTGGGGGGCTTCGGAATATTGCCGTGATGAAATGGAGTTGTTTTTTATTCCGCAGCCGTCGTCGCTTGCGATGAACACAAGGCTTTTGCCGGCGCTGCATTTTTCTTCGCGGGCTATTATGCTGATTTGGCTAGGGTTTGCGTGTTTTATGGATTTGTTCACACTTTCCTGCATAATCCGGAAGATATGCAGTTTCTGTTTTGCTGAAAGATTTCTGTATAAATCGCTTTTTTTCTGCATAGAATTTGCAGGCAATTCCTTTTGTTTCTTTTAGGCTCTGCGCATATTCATCAAGAAGCTTTTCAATTTTTGCAATTTCTATTTCCGGCGGCGTAAGGTTTTTGATTGTGCTCTTGATGTTTCTTAGGTTCGTTTCTTCAAGCGTCCTGATGTTCTGGATTAAAAATTTCTGATTTTCTGAAAGTCCGTCCATTCTTTGCAGCTTGTGCACAAGCAAAAGAGATGCTCTTGTGTCCTGAGTTACGGTGTCGTGCAAATCTCTGGAAATTCTGCTGCGTTCGTTTTCCTGGATATGCGAGATTGTGCTTTCTATGAACGGAATAAAATATTCTCTGTCTAGCCTGATTGTAAGAATCATAAAACTGTTCATCACGGAAGCTACGGCTGCACATTCGTTTCTGTAGCCGGAAAAAGCATTTTCTCCGCGTTCGGTCTGCCTGCAAAAACCTAAAGACTTGAAAAAAGCGCGAGAGCCACAATTGTAAAAAAATATTTTTTAATTATAAAGCTCATCTCCGTAGGTTCTGAATATTTTATCTGACGAAAAAACTGCCGTCAATTATATTTCAGTTTTTCTAAAAGAGTCGCCTTGTTTTTGCTTCCGGTTTTGTCGTAAATTATGCTAATGTAATTTTCAATTGTTGTAAGTTCATATACTATTTCCTTTATTGACTGTATTTTCCCTTCTTTGTATTATAATCCCAGCCTTGCGAGATTTGAGAGGCTCGCCTTCACAGGAGAATTTATATGAAAAAACTCTTTACTGTAATCGCGCTTTTGACTCTTTCAACACTTTTATTTGCACAAAAAGCGGGTGACAAAATTTCATTTACTGCCACAGACTTTAAGGGAAATCCCGTAACAAGCGAAATTTTTGCAAAGAATAAGCTTACGATGGTAAACATCTGGGGTACTTTCTGCGGTCCCTGCATCCGGGAAATGCCTGATCTTGCCCGCATAAATGAAGAGAATAAGGCAAAGGGAATTGAAGTTATAGGAATTGTAATAGATATTCTTGATAACAAGGGCCAGGTCAGTGAACGGGTAAAGACAACAGGCGAGAAAATCATCAAAAATACCGGCGCAGACTATACCCATGTTATTCCGAATATCGAGATGTTCTCCGGTCTTCTGCGCGGTGTGCAGGCTGTTCCGACAACGATTTTTGTAGATTCAAACGGAAATCAGGTTGGAAATGCGTATCTTGGTTCACGCAGCCAGAAAGACTGGCAGAAGATTATCGATGGAATTCTGGAAAAATGAAATTGGATGAAAAAGTCCGTAAAATCATAGCAATAATCTCCCTCTGTCTTGGAATTGCCCTTGTGGTAGCAGGTGTTTTCCGGGGAGAGGCAGAAACTGTTTTCAATAAAGCCAGCAGAATCTGCCTGGAATGCATCGGAATAGGATAGAAGAGGAATTTTTCTATGGCAGGCAGTTCAAAACTGAAAAAACATTCCCGCATTCGTCTAATATTTCAGGCATGTTTTGCAGCCATTTCAAACGGCTACATCAAGGGTTTCTCCCATGGAAAAATTTTTGAGGGCGGCTCGAAAGCTGTCTGCCTTCCGGGGATGAACTGCTATTCCTGTCCGGGTGCGCTGGGAGCCTGTCCGATTGGCTCTCTGCAGGCCACGCTCAATGCCCGCGAATACCGCATCTCAATGTATGTTGTGGGCTTACTTGTGATATTCGGAATTATTCTTGGACGATTTGTCTGCGGTTTTTTATGCCCCTTTGGTCTTGTTCAGGATTTGCTTTTTAGGATTCCATTCGTCAAAAAAATCCGTCGTCTTCCGGGCGAAAAAGGTCTGCGCTGGCTGCGTTTTGTATTTCTGGGGATTTTTGTAATCCTGCTTCCTATGTTCGTTATTGATATTACAGGTTTGGGCGAGCCCTGGTTCTGTAAGTGGATTTGCCCGGTGGGAACACTTGAGGGAGGCGTTCCGCTTGTGCTGTTAGATAAAGGAATGCGGGAGGCTGCGGGCTTTATCTTCCGCTGGAAAGTTTTAATCCTATTAATTACGCTGTTTTCTTCTATTATAATATGCCGTCCCTTCTGCCGCTATGTTTGTCCGCTCGGCGCGGTTTACGGAGTCTTCAATAAAATTTCATTTTATCGCTTTAAAATCGACACTGAAAAATGCACAGAGTGTGCCTCCTGCCAGAAAATCTGCAAATTAGACATTCCCATCTGGCGGAATCCCAACAGCATGGACTGTATACGCTGCGGCGACTGCAAGACAGTCTGTCCCAATAAAGCAATCAAATTCACAGTATCGAATGTGGAAAAATAGAAAAAAGGCTTGCAGGTAACAAATCAAAATTGACTGCAATGCTTTCTATGACGCTGGATTATATGGTGCTCTTGCTCTTTTCCATTTTCCTTCGGACTGACGGATAATTTTGCTTTATATTCCAGGATGGCTTTCTAAACCACCGGAAAAGATTTTATTTCTCCTGTTTCCCCCGCAAGTTTCAAAAACTTTTTGTCGGACTGGATTGCGTGCGTTATGAATTTTCCGTTGTGGAAAAGGGCGTAGGTTGTAACCGGGGAAGGGGCGTTCCGGGCGGATGACTTATCTGTTATGCGGATTACTTTCAGGGGAATGTTGTTTTCTTTCGCCGCTTCCTGAACTTTTGGAATCCAGTAATATGTGAACGGACACTGGTCTGTGTAGTAAAGAACAAAGCCGTTTTCGTCAGTTTTTGGGTGTCTTGCACATTCTTTGAATCTCGGAGGTTCGGCATTCTTGTCGAACGGCAGGTACATAAGTGTAATTCCCGGCTCGGAAGTGTCTGTGACAGCAAATCCCTTGTGTTCAAGATATTTTGAATCCGACAGAAACTCTTTTTTTCTTCCTTCCGACGAAAGTATGCAGATTCCTTTTTTTTCTGTTTCCTTTGCGTCCCGAATGCATTCCGAAATCAAATCGTCAGAATAACCGTGTCCTTTCATAGCGCCGGCAATCCACAGGCAGTTGATGTAAATGTAACCGCCAGCCTCAATCGGAATCCAAGCATTTTCAGCCGGAATATATTCAATAAAACACTTGCCGCGCTCCTTGCTCCGGTAAAAAACAAGCCCGTCTTCAAAGCGGTTTTTCATCCATTCCTTTTTAGCAAGGCTCTGTTTTCCAGACATGGCGCAGCAGATGTGCTCCAAGTCAATGTTTTCTTTTGTAATTTTTATATATTCCATAAAGCTCCGTCCAGAAAGAAAAATTATTTTTCCCAGCTTAGCCGCATCAAGATAAAATTTTTCATGTCTTCGTAAAAGTCCATTTTTGGCGGAATAATGCCGATTTGATCAAGGGCGGCTTTGACTAGCGGATTCTTATAGCAGCAGACCGCATTTGAAGATGCAAAAAAAAGCACATCCAACTGAATTTTATAGGATTTTTCAGCGGAAATATTAAGCATTTGCGAGAGCCTGTCGCGGAATAAATATGCAAAGTTATAATATTTTTTTTTGAATGAGGCGAGTCGTTCGACTGTTACATTTGTTTCAATAATCGGATTTAAATACGAAACGTATCGCATATAATCCTGGTGCGCGTTTACAAGCCCTGCCCAGACTTCTGCAATTACTTCAAGGCTGAAATTATTTTTTTGCGGAAAAGCAGAAAGAAGCGAATTGAAGTATGCGGTCATTTTGTCAGCGGCAATTTCAAGGATGATTTCTTCTTTTGTTGTTACATACTTATATAAATTTGCGCGGGACCAGCCTAGTTTTTCTGCAATCGTAGAAAGAGTGATTTCTGTATAAGGAAAATTTTCAAAGAGTTCTTCGGTTGCTTTTTTTATCTGGTTCAGACGCTCTTCTTTCTGGTCGTAGCTTCGCGCGCGGATATAATCTGCCATGCAAATATAATAGAATAAAACAATTTTTCTTTCAAGAATAAGTGATAAAACGTTGTTTATTTTAATTTTTAGTATTGACAAGTAACTAAAATGTTTGTAAATTCTGTTTAAGTAACGGAATGTTTCTTAAAAATAAATAAAATGTACTATTATGTATGTGCGCTAGGGATAGTAGCGCCTGCGAAGCAGTCCGGTAGCGAAGCGGACGGATGAGCAGTTTGCGAAGTGCGGATAGCCCGACCGTTGCGGCAGTTGAGCTTGCGAAACGAACGCAGCGGTAGCGCCCAAAAAATGGAGAAATTATGTACTTGGAAAAAATCAATTCACCGGCTGACTTGAAAAAACTTTCTTTGCCGGAGATGACGGCTCTTGCAGGAGAAATGCGCGAGGCTTTGTTCAACCGGCTTACGAAAATCGGCGGACATTTTGGACCGAACTTTGGAATGGTTGAGGCTACAATCGCGCTTCACTACGTTTTTAATTCGCCTGTTGACAAGTTTGTTTTTGACGTTTCGCACCAGAGTTACGCGCACAAGCTTTTGACCGGGCGAAAAGCCGGATATCTGGACGACGCGCATTTTGCGGAAGATTCGGGCTACACGAATCCTGACGAAAGCGGGCACGATTTTTTCAATGTCGGACACACTTCAACTTCGGTTGCGCTGGCGGCAGGCCTTGCGAAAGGGCGCGATGTTCTTGGCGGAAAGGAAAATATCATCGCGGTGATTGGCGACGGCTCGCTTTCCGGCGGCGAGGCTCTTGAGGCTTTGAGCGTCGCAGGTTCCGAGCTGAATTCGAATTTCATCATTGTTGTGAACGACAACGAGATTGCGATTGCGGAAAATCACGGCGGAATCTACAAGAATCTGAAAAAATTGCGTGAGACAAACGGAAAATCTTCCGACAATATGTTCCGTGCGTTCGGACTTGACTATATTTATGAGGAAAACGGAAACGACATCGGCTCGATGATTTCGCTTTTTGAAAAGGTGAAGGACATTGACCACCCGGTTGTGCTTCATATCCACACTTTGAAGGGAAAAGGCTATGCCCCTGCTGAGAAAAACAAGGAGGCCTGGCACTGGACTCTTCCGTTTGACCGCGCGACCGGAAAGTCGGCTGTGAATTTTGGAAACGGCGAAAGCTACGGCGCGATTACTCCGAACTGGATTATGGAGCGTGCCGCAAAGGACAGGAAATTTGTTGTCGTGACTCCTGCAATGCCGGCCTCGGTCGGACTTGTGCCTGAGCTTCGTGTAAAGCTCGGCCCGCAGTATCTTGACGTTGGAATCGCGGAGGAGGCGGCAGTTGCGGTCTGCGCAGGAATCGCGAAAAACGGCGGAAATCCGCTTCTGGTTACAAATATGACTTTCCTGCAGCGCGCTTACGACCAGATTTCGCAGGATGTCTGCATAAACAATCTGCCGGTTACAATGCTGATGAACTACACTTCGTTTGACGGACTTACCGATGTTACGCATTTGGGAATTTTCGGGCTTGCGGTATTCACGAATATTCCGAATCTTGTGGTTCTTGCTCCGACCTGCGCGGAAGAATATTTGAATATGCTGAACTGGTCAATCGAGCAGAAATCCCATCCGGTTCTGATTCTGATTCCGGGAAATGAAGTTGCTCATCGAGAATCTTGCGCTGACGAAAAAACTTTTGACGCGCTTGACACTTACAAAGTTGAAAAGAAGGGCGAGAAAGTCGCGGTTGTCGCGCTCGGCGATTTTTACCAGAAAGGCGAGGCTCTTGCGGCGGCTATAAAAAGCGGGCTTGGCTTTGAGCCGACTTTGATAAATCCGCGTTTTGCAAGCGGCGTTGACAAAAAACTTCTGGAAGAGCTTAAAAAAGACCATGGGCTTGTGATTACGCTTGAGGACGGAATCACAAGCGGCGGATTCGGCGAAAAAATCGCCTCGTTCTACGGAACTTCAAATATGAAAGTGAAGAATTACGGCCTTGAAAAGAAATTCTATGACCGCTACAATCCGGCCGGGCTTTTAAAGGAGCTTGGAATGTCTACAGAACAGATTCTTGCGGACGTGAAAGGAATTCTTGGGAAATAAAAAACTGGGAAACAGAAATTTGGAGGCGCGGCTTGTGAAAAAACTTTTGCTTTCATTTTTATTCAGTGCGGTTTTGGCTGCGGGTTCCTGTGCTTTTGCGGAAAATGCCGTAAATGGAGAAAATGTGAAAATCAGCGTTTCGGACGGAAAAAATAAAATCGTTTATGAACTGAATGCAAGCGGGCAGAGCAAATCGCTTTACAGTCAGCTTCCGATAAAAGTTCAGATTGAAAACTACAGCACAAACGAAAAAATCTTTTATCCGAAAGAAAAAATTCCGCTGAAAAACGGAATTGAAGGCTCAGGCGATTCGGGAACGCTGGCATATTTTTCGCCGTGGGGAAATATCGTTCTTTTTTACGGAAAATTCAGCGGGTATCCTGGACTTTTTATTCTTGGAAAAGCGGTCAGCGGCGCGGAGAATATAAAAAATCTTTCAGGCATTGTTAGCTTGGAATCGGAAAAATAAATGCGGAAAATCATCCGGCAAACAGCTGGGAAAGAGATACAGCCAACAGGAGCGGAATCTAACACATTGAGGGGGAGGACGTCCGAAAAATTTGGAGGAAACATGAAAAAACTTTTAATTTCACTTTTGGCAGGAGGAATTCTTATGTTTGGAACAAATGCGCAGAGTTCACAGGGAACACAAAACGCAAAAAAGACGGTTGTCTGCTATTTCAGCGCGACAGGGACTACGGAGCGGCTTGCAAAAACAGCGGCTTTGGCTTTGGGCGCGGACTTGCACGAAATTGTTCCGGCGCAAAAATATTCTAGTGCGGACTTGAACTGGCGAGACAATAATTCTCGCTGCGTAAAAGAAAACAACGACGAAAAAAGCCGTCCTGCAATCGAAAACTCAATTGACCTGAGTGGCTACGACAACGTGATTATCGCATATCCAATCTGGTGGGGATTCGCTCCAAAAATCGTCTACACATTCGTTGAACAGAACGGCTTGAACGGCAAAAATCTTGTAACGCTATGCACAAGCGGCGGAAGCGGACTTGGAAGAAGCGGCTCGGATTTGGCAAAGCACGCAAAAGGCGCAGTCTTGAAAGGCGGCCGGGAATTCAGAGGAAGCGCATCCGGCGCAGATGTGAAAAAATACATCGACGGAATTTTGAAATAAATACCGCAGCTTATTGGAGTTAAAATGAAAGTACTGATGATTAACGGAAGTCCGCACAAAGACGGAAACACATCGATTGCGCTTGAAGAAATGAGAAAGATTTTTGAGGCGGAAGGCGTGGAAACAGAAATTGTCCGCGTCGGAAACCAGAATGTAAGAGGCTGCATTGCCTGCGGGCGCTGCGGCGAGCTTGGAAAATGTGTTTTTGATGATGTTGTAAATGAGCTTGCCCCAAAATTTCAGGCAGCGGACGGACTTGTTGTCGCAAGCCCGGTTTATTACGCTTCCGCAAATGCCACTCTGATTGCGGTTCTTGACAGGCTTTTTTACAGCTCCCATTTTGATAAGACAATGAAAGTCGGTGCAAGCGTTGTGTGTGCAAGGCGGGGCGGCTGCTCTGCGACATTCGATGAGCTGAACAAATATTTCACTGTATCGAATATGCCAATCGCATCCAGCCAATACTGGAATTCCATTCACGGCTGTCTGCCTGGAGAAGCCGGACTGGACGAGGAAGGAAAGCAGACCATGCGTGTGCTTGCAAGAAACATGACATTCCTGATGAAAAGCATCGCCTTGGGAAAAGAAAAATTCGGTCTGCCTAAAACAGAACAGCGTGTGGCGACAAATTTTATCCGATAGGGGAATCCGCAAAATCAGAAAGACAAAAATTATGCCAAGAAAAACTTGCCGAGCTTTCTGATTTGTGCAGTCCGTTTGTCAGCGGCGTCGAAAACGGCAAAAAATCAGGTTCTTTTGAAACTCTAGTTTTCATTGCCAACGTGAACTGAAAAATCTCGGAAATGCCACTGTTGACTATTGCCTGTAAAGCAGACAGTCACAATGAGGCTTGATGCGGATTTGATCGCAGCTTTAAGGAGTTTCGTAAAAGGCTATCAGTCAAAGACGATGTTTCAAATATTTTTCTTCCATCGTTTTTTCCTGAAATTCGTCTAAAACAGCTCGTTCTGCAGAAATTGTTTTTTCAGAAAACTCTGCTGGTTTCCATGAATTATCGTGTCGGTCGGTTTTAATTCTCCAAGGAGAATCGGCGAGTCCGGATTGTGTAATTTATAGTTTTCAAATGCTTTCTGCGGATTTTTGTTCGCATAGCAGTATTTGCAGCCGTTCAGACAAGTGTCGTAGGCGCCGATGTCGCGGCTTTCTATGCAGCGGCAGCCGGAACGCAGACCTTTGTGCTTTAAATTTCTGAATTCGCAGTTGTTCGCATTTCCTAAGATCTCAAGCGTTGCACAGCCTGATTTTTCTATTCCGAATCTCGAAAAGTCTCCGTTTGTTCCGCAGGTCTGAATCCGGATTCCAAATTCCTTTGCGGTTTTTCCGAGAATTTCCGCCAGAATGTTCATGTCATTTTCGGAAAACGGAATCAGTTCCGGCATGTTAACCTGAAGCTTCTTGTAGATTTCAACAAAACTGAAAATACAGCGGTCAATGTAAGGTGCAAGCTTTCCGCAGAGCCATCTGAAAGTTTCAGAATGCCTTTCAATCGTATATTTTTGCGTAAGAAGAACCGGATCGTATCTCCAGGCGATTTTTTCTTTTCCCGCAATTTTTGAAAGCTCAGCCAAAGTTTTTACGCTTTCTTCAATTGACGGAACTCCAGTCTCAACGTCTTTTCCGTAGGCTGTGATCGTGTAATGAAAATACGTCCTGTATTTTGAAGTGATTTCCTGAATGCGCGGAAGAATCGGCGCGTAGTTTTTTGAGCAGAAAAGAACCGCATCGATTTTATCCGGTGAAAGTTCATATCGCGTAACCTTGTCCGGAAAAAGCGGATTGCGGGTGTAAACAAAACCTTCCTCAAACCGCTTCAAAAGCCAGTCCGAAAAATACTGAGCTGTATCTGTCCTTGCTCCTGTATTCAGAATCATTTTGCTTTTCTCCAGGAATTATTTTCTGTCTATTATACATCAGATCGGCTTCAAGGTGACTGGTTTTGAGCGGATTTTCAGCATGTAAAATTCCTACGGCGGCAAAGTTCCTGCGGGGCTAAAACTTTTCGAGTTCCCGGACTTGGAATGGGCAAAATTCAATTGTGTCGGTTCCATGCCGAAAACTCTTCAGAATGTGAACACGCGGATTTTCAGGAAATGGCTTCCGGGCACCCCTGACTACGAGATGGCGGCAGGCTGCAGCATCGAATGGTACGACAATGGCCCGATGAACAGCGAGGACTACAAAAGCGCAATCTGGATTCCAGTGAAACGGAAGTAGGAGAGCATTCTGTATGTTTTGAAATTCAGGAATTTTCTTTAGAATGGATATTCTAGAATGAATTCTTCCCTGCTCAGAATCGCGGCTGGAGTTTTGTAAACGCGTCCCTGCCGGCTGAATATTTCGGTCTTCGCGTCAATCACCCGGAAATTCATGCCGTGCTTCAAGTCATCAGCATTTATTCCCTCAAAATAAACTGTCTTCCATTTTCCGCCACTGAAATAATTTCGCTGAGGTTTCGGAACGACTTCGTCTACGATAAATCCGCCGTCGCGTGCTATGAATCCTTCATCCGAATCTGCGTTCACCTTGAATTTCTTGATGAGATAGCCGTCGTCATCGAAAAGTCCGACATTCACGGTAAAAACATATCTCAGGCTGTACGGAACCCATCTTTCGGCTGTGTAGCGTCCGCCCTCGTATGCTCCGAACACCGGCTTTGAGACGCTTTTTATCCATACATTGTTGTTTCTGTCCTCGGACAATGGTTTCCATTCATTCATGACCTTTGCCCAGACTTTCATTGCTACAGCATTCGGAACGCATTTTATGCCCGGATGAATTTCAAGGTCTGCAGTCCTTTTTTGCATGTTTATATTATTGTCTTTAACGTAAGAAAAATCATAGACTATGAACATTGAATTTTCGTTCATGTATTCCTCAAGCTGCGAGAAAATTTTGTTCCAGTGTTCTATTTTTGCACTGTAGCTGTCGATTTTCGCAAGAATTCCGACCGGATTGAATGAACCTGAAATTATCTGACTGCTGTTCGACATAGCTTCGTATTGCCATGTCCATTTTCCTCCGACCTGGCTGTATGCCGCGAGAGCCTCAATCAGACTGTCGTTTTCCTTTGCTGAATTGCCTTTCGCAAGATTCATTATTGAGCTGTTTTCGTTTTGGTCTGATTCCGCAAAGGCAGCTTTTTCTTTATCGGTGAATTCTATTCCGAGTCCTTCAAGAAGCGACTCTGCGGTTTTGCTTACGGCTTTTCCGCTCTGAATTTCAGAGGCGGAATAGCGTCCGTCCGTGCTTGCGCGAATTTCATTTGTAGTAACATCATTCGCGCGGAAATTGACTTCGTAGCTGCCTGCGATTTTCCGGATGCTTCCGATTACAACAATCTGCGCGTTTGTCAGCTGTCCGATTTGAGCCGCATTCTCGTCGCTGTAGTATCCGCTTTCGGAAAGTTCCTGCTCGGCCTTTATAAGCGATTCGTTTTTCCTGTCAAGAACCGTCATTTTTGAGAATCTTGAGAATTTTGTCGTGAGAGAATCCTGAAAATACTGCGAAATCCATTCCTCATTTTTTTCAGTTCCGCTGATTTCAGGCTGACATACTGCGACGGCTATTCCTTTTCCTTTGAACAAATTCTTTTTGGAATTTTTGGATGGAAGGTTTTCAGAAAACGCTGTCTGTCCGGAATTCTTTGATTCCGATGAAACTGCGGAAACTGAATTCGACGCGCATGATGCCAGAATGACGGCCGCCGCTAATATGACTGCCGGAAGATTTTTTTTCATGGAATGTCCCTCTGTAGTTCTTCTAAAACAGAATTGAAGCCGCAATCGCCTCTGCATCAGCCCATTCCTTATCCGCCGCTGAGATTGTCGCCGCGGACTGATAGATTTTGTTTCCCGATGCGTAGGCCATTTTCATGGTGTCGGCCGCCGCCTTTGCCTGCTCCGTTTTTGCGTCCGCAAGAATTTTTGTCCGCCCAGTGTTTCCGTCCTGCATAATCTGTGCGAGCGCCTGATTTGCGGCCGCTTTCTGCTCTTCCGGCATCAGCGCAATCTGCGCGTCGGCAATTTTCTTGTTGATTTCCGCGCTCTGTTTTGCCTCCTCCTGGCTCATGACGGTCGGAAAACGTGCGTCGTGAATCATTTCGCTCACCATGTTCTTCACAAAATCCTGCTCAGGCGTAAGTTCCTCTGGAAGTTCACCGAGAACATTTTTTACATATTTTGCGGTTGTCTGCGTCCAGATCGCCGCCGGAATCTGATAAATCTGGTAGACGATGTACTGGCTTGTCTTTTCGCCGCTGTCAGGATCTTCCGTGATTACGCGCTGCCAGAATTCGGTCGCCTTCTGATGTCCGGTGATTTGAGCGTCGCTCTGTGTCTTTGTGACCTCCTCAATCGCCTGACGTGTCTCATCGCCGAGATTTCCGCTTCTTGCCTGTTCCGCCGCATAGACATTTATGCTCTGCTGAAGTTCACGCGCGATTTTCCGTGAGTAAGCCATGTCCGCACGCATTGTAGCCGAGCGCACGTCTGCTCCGTATCCCGTGGAATTTCTGAAGATGTCGCTGTCCCTCTTTTTGAATGTGCTTATGTATGCGGAATAGTCTCCTCGTGCCGCCGCGGAAAGCCATGAAGGAACCGCTTCCGTTCCGAACGTTCTTCCGTCCCAGTCAACTACTGTTGTCTCGATGCCGGCGATTTTCACACCCGAAGCTGATTTTCTTTCTGCCGTCGGGATTGTTGCCGAATTTCCTGTGGTCGCGCAGCCTGTCGCAAAAAGAGCCGTCGCAATGACCGTTCCAAAAATGATTTTTTTCATAAGTTCTCCTATCTATTTGTTATGTCTAAAAAGACATGAATTCCCTGTTCAACAAATCCGAGACACATTCTGTTATTGCGGAATATGCGCGCCGCTCTGCAACCTGCCCGTTTTTTGCACCGGTTTTTGCCAGTTGTTCTGACAGTGACAAAATTGTTTTGTCTCCGTTTGAGATTTCGATTGTGACGGACGGAGTGTAGAAATATCCTGCAGGAAGGATTTTTCTGTTCAGGCTGATTTTTATGCGGCATATATATTCGGCGGCGTTTTCCGTCGTGACGATTCCGATTTTTGCGAATGATGATTTTGCGGCTTGGGCGGCGGAATTCTCAAAGTCGTTTTCACATTTAACCTGAACGGAAAATGTTCCGCAGAGTCGTTTTATGAGAGGCTTCAGTTCCGAAATATGGTTCCGTATCTTTGCGAAAAGAAATCCGCTTTCGGGATAAACAATCAGTGCAAAATCAAGTCTTTTCTCCAGCTCATTTTCTTCCGCGAATTTTCCGGCTTTTGAAAATTCTGTTGTTTTCAGGAGAATTTCTTTCTGATTTTCCGCATTTGCCCGGAAGTCCTCAAAAGTTTTTGTATCAGCCTCAAGCTGCGGCCAGTAGATATTCCAGACTTCCTCTCGGTCGATGAATGCCGTTGTCTCGTAGACTTTCTGCTTTCTGTCAAAGCGGGCTTTCGTAAAATGAACCGCAAAAAGTTCGGTTTTTGAATTCACAAAAACTTCCTCTGAAATCATGCTGCGGGAATCTGTGTCTGTAACTGTCGTCCTTTCCGCCGAATTTACGGAAATGCTCATCTGGAAAAATCTTGACAGAGCGGCGAGCGCGTTCTGCCGGGCTTCCGCTTCCGATTTTCCGAACCCGCGCTGTGCAATAAAATCCGGACTATTAAGATATGCTTCTGAAAAAAAAGGAAACAGAAGCGAGTAAAATAATAGAAGAAAAATACAAAATTTTTGATTTTGTCTCATTATTTTTTTATACAAGATAAAATCTTGAATTTCTGATTAACATTTTCTCTGTGATATGTTAAGAACAAATTTTTTGCTTCTTCTGCATTTTCTGCCGTATAGTGGCATTTTAATGTTGAAATTCCACCGCTTATTTTTGATTTTTGTTCATAAGTTATTTCGTATTGAGTTTTCATATTTTAGTCCTTAAAATTATTGATTATTTTTTCGATTTCATTCCAATTTTTACTATCTTTAATGTCGTAATCACATCCGCATTTACATCCGATATAATTTGCCAAAGATTCAGTACAGATTTCATTTTGATTGGTTCGAGATTCAAAATCTTTTACAACATTCTTTGTATTTAAGTCATCAGGCTCTTTTTCCAAGTCATTTTTAAATTCTGCTAAATATTCTGCATTTGTTGAAAGATAAAAATTATTTTCAGCATTGCATTCAGGACAGACTGATTTTATGGTTTTCATTTTTTTCCTCTTCCTAGTAAAATTATGCAAAATTAAGTTATGAACCTAATCCTAACAATGCAAGAATACCGAACCCTATGCCTGCTATTACCTTTCCTGTAGTTGTCATTTTTCCGACTTTCTCCTCTCCTGTTTTCTCATCAAGTTCAATTTTACTACCAGTTGCTTTTTTGTATGCTGTGTATATTCCTTTTCCAAGAGCTTTTGTTTCTTTCTCAAATTCTCTTCTCTGTTTCAACATTTCATCTTTTTCCATAATCGCCGCCTCCAATAACTTATTATTATTCCGTATTTCTACGCATAATTTTGTTTGTACGTAAATTTACATAATCAGAATTATATGCGTAAGTTTACTGCAAGTCAACGTAAAATAAGTAAATTAACGTATAATTTTATACATGGGTTTCAAGGAAAATTTGCGGGATGAGATTTCTTATCAGGGGCTGATGATAAAGGAACTTGCCGCGCGCGCCGGACTTAATGCCGGTTCGGTGAGCAATTATCTTAAGGAGAACAGCTCGATTCCTTCCGCCGATGTAGCCGTAAAACTTGCGTCCGCCTTGAATGTCTCCGTCGAATATCTTGTGAACGGAATGTCCAGGACCGAAAATGGGAAAAACTATTCCCCTGAAATCCGCAAAATGGCGGATAAACTTGAGTCCATGTCTTCCCGCGACAGAAAAAATGTCGGCGCGCTGATTGACGCAATCTGCGAGGAGGGGGGGGGAGTGCTGTATTAAAAATTCCCTCTTCCTTGTGTTTTTCGTTCATAGTCCGGATACCGCGGCTCATTCCTTCACTTCGTTCCGGAACTGCTCCGCAGGTGCTACTATCCCTAAGCCTGCGGCTTAGGACGTGCACGTGAGCGCACACGTAAAATACCCGAGTTTTGCGTCAGCAAAATCTCGCAGCATACCGTTAGGTATGCAAAATCCCTAAGCCGTGTTTGTTTCATCAGCCTGCAGAAGCAATCATTCTGTCAATGTCTGTGAATGTGTTTTCAGTTGCTTCTGAGTGATACATTAGGAATCCATGAGAAAAAATCCGTACTTCCGGGATATTCTAGAATGAATTCTTCCCTGCTCAGAATCGTGGCTGGAGTTTTGTAAACGCGTCCCTGCCGGCTGAATATTTTGGTCTTCGCGTCAATCACCCGGAAATTCATGCCGTGCTTCAAGTCATCAATCTGCTGCATGGAAGTCGCCTCGAATCCCTGTGCCGAAAACAAATCCAGCGCCGCCTCCAGAATCTCCTGCTTTGTGTTACCTTTTTCCGCCATATAGAGTTTCCTGAATAAAAATATCACTGACAATATATCCGACCGACTGATAGGGTGTCAAACGGAAATGTTTCATCTTCAATTGATTTCTTGTTGTGTTACGGTAACATTCCGTGAACTGGTGCGCTTTTGACAAACGTTATTTTGATTTTCTCCGGCAACATCTGTTTTCTGCCTGCGTTAAAATAACGTTCGCCGAATTTGCTTGATTTCTCTTTGCGTTACCGTAACGTTTGCCGTCCGCATGTAATTTCTTGAAGCGTTACAGTAACGTTCGCAAAACTTTGCACTTTCATAAAACGTTAATTTCCCATTTTTCTTGACCCTTATCACGCATTCATCTTAAATATACTTTCTCACCGCTTCAATGTAACTTACCGCGTATCTTGAAAGAATCACGTTCTTCTTCGTGATGATTCCAATCCGCATTTTCTCGTCAAGTTCGAGCAGTCGCGCCACGATATGATCTCCGTTCAGCTCCTCATCGATTACACCAGAGCTCACTGTAAATCCGTCAAGTCCAATAAGAAGATTAAAGAGAGTCGCCCGGTCTCGCACCATGATTGTTTTTTCGTGCTCAATTGCAGGGTAAGGCTCTTCGGAAAAATAAAATGAACTGTGTTCACCCTGCTCAAAGACGAGATACGGAAACGGCGCAAGGTCTTTCACGGTGATTCGGCTTTTTTTACACAGCGGATTTTTGTCGCTTATAAAAACGTGAGGCTTTGCTGTAAAAAGCTCGGAGAATTCAAGCTCGTTTTTTTTCAGGAGTTTTCCGATTATCTCCTCGTTTTTTGAGTCTGTGTAGAGAATTCCGACTTCGCTTTTCAGGAACGAAACGTCCTCGATGATTTCAAAAGTCTGAGTTTCCCTGAGCGTGAAATTGTATTTGTTTCCGCCGAATTCTTTGATTACGTCAACAAAAGCATTCACCGCAAACGAGTAGTGCTGGCAAGAAACGCTGAAAAACGGATTTGCACTTCGCTTTCCTGTGAATTTTTCCTCGAGCAAGTCCGCCTGTTCAAGAACCTGCCTCGCGTAAGATAAAAAAATTTCGCCGTCTTTTGTGATTTCAATTCCTTTGTTTGTGCGCGAGAAGATTTTCACGTTCATTTCGTCTTCAAGTTGCCTGATTGCGGCTGTGAGGCTCGGCTGCGAGATAAAGACTTTTTCAGCCGCTTTAGAGATTGTTCTGCACTCGGCGACTGTAACTGCATATTTTAGCTGCTGTAGTGTCATTTGTTTCATTTTAGCCTTTTAGTATAGTTTAAATCTATACCGCATGGATGGTGAGATTGCAAAACTTGAGGACACTTTTATCACTAGAACAAACAACCATTACCGGACTTGTTATGTCAATTTTCATTTAGAGTATATTCAAACCATAAAAACGGCTAAGACATTGACTGTAAGCGTGCCTTGTCCAAATGTATTTAGACGCTATTTTTTTGCAGCCTCATAAAGTGGATAAACTTTTTTAGAGATTTCGGTTAAGTCTTTTATGCGGCTTGTGTTGGAAGGATGGGTGCTCATAATTTCTGGAATCTGACTTCCACCGAGCGCAGACATTTTTTCCCAAACTGCAACAGCTTCATTAGGGTCGTACCCAGCGCGTGCCATAAGTTCTGTTCCAATGTGATCCGCTTCTGTTTCGTGCGAACGTGAAAACGGAAGAGTCAAAGTATATTGAGCCGCAAGACCAAGCAAAGAGTTTCCAGTTTCATTAAGTCCTGCAACGGAAGAAACAACTGCGATTCCGGTGTTTTTTAAAGTTTCGCTGCTAGCCTGCTCACGACTGTGTTCCCTAAGCGCGTGCGCAATTTCGTGTCCCATTACAGCGGCAAGCTGCGAATCTGTCAAATTGAGGCTTTGGATAATTCCAGTGTAGACAACAATTTTTCCGCCAGGCATACACCAAGCATTTACAGTGTTGTCGCTGATTACATTCACCTGCCAGTTCCAAGAAAGCGCGTCTTCTCTAAAAGCTCCAACCTGCGCAATCAAATTTTTTGCAACATTTCTTATGCGGGCAACAGTCGTAGCATCAACATTCAACGTGCCGGACTTTTTTGCCTCGGCAATAACCTGAGCATAAGACTCATTCGCGCTTTGCTCCATCTGTTCTTCTGAAACAATCATAAGCTGATTTCTGTCCGCTCCCACATTTCCTGCTGAAGTCGTTGTTGCCATGCATCCCAAAAACAAAACTAAAACAAAAGATGAAAACAAAATCCACAAAAAATTTTTCATAAAAATATTTCCTCGCAAAAAACTAAAATTTATTATACAAATATTTTTATCTTCTTCAATTGAATTTTTATTTTTCATTTAAGCGCGCTGACATTTTTTTTACTTCAAGAGAAAACTGCTCTTTTATTTTTTCAGGAAAAATTATTTTTATAGCTGAGCCAAATGACAAAAGAAATGGAACAAGCCAGCTGACTTCCGGCGCGTTAAATTTTACAATTGAAGTTTCTGAAGAAAACTTCTCAACTTTGCAAACTGCAAATTCATCAAGAATTCTATAAAGCTCGTTGTCTGAAACTTGAGCAGTTATTTCAATCATCGAAATTTCTTTTTCCGCACTATAAGAATTCTTCTGCTCAGCTCCAAATTTTTCTTCCATAAAAACTTTTTTATTCAGTACTTTTAGATTGCAGATTCTATTAAGCTTGAAATATCTTGGAGCACAACGCACATTGCACCAACCGTAAAAATACCAGCCAACACCGCGGAATACAATTTTCCAAGGCTGAACAGTTCTATGCTCAGTTTTTTTGTTAAGTGAAAAATAATCAAACTCAACTTGCTGTTTTTCTATTATGGCATTTTTAAGTTTGTTAAATATTCCGTTGATATTTTTTCCCTGCGGATTCCATGGAGAAAAATCAAGTTCAAGCCAGTCAGTATTTTTTTTAGCAAACTTGCTGAGTTTTTGCACCGCAGTTTTTTCCGCAGAATTTTTGCAAGAATGCTCACTGCCTGTAAGTTTTGCAACAGCCTTCAAACTTGAAACAACAGAGCATTTTTCTTCATCAGTAAAAATAGTTTTATCCAGCACATAATTTTCTGCAATCGCAAATCCGCCGTACCTTCCTTGTGTAGAATAAACAGGAACTCCCGCTTCTGCCAAAGATTCTGCCCAACGCAAAATTGTTCTTTCAGAAACACCAAAATGTTCCGCGAGATTTTTTGCAGTTACCGATTTTTTATCCAAGAGAATGTAAACAAGCTCAAAAAGATTTTTCTGCGACATATTTTTATTTTAAAATCTATAACGCACCATGACAGAAGCAACAGAAGATTTTATTCCAGGCACAGTATAAAGCTTCACTGCGGATTTTCCGTCTTCTTTATATTCTGATATTCCGTTTTTGCATTCAAGAAATTCATAATTTGCCAGAATTGAAAAAGACTTGTAACGCAATTCCGCACCAAACAAAAATCCAGAGCCATACATCGCATCGCGGAAATCTGTATTTCTAAAATAATGTCTGTCAACTGCAAAGCAATAAATATAAGGATAGCAACGCCAATTTAAAATCAAATTCCAGTTAGAAAAAATTTTATATTCGGCTTCAAGAGAAATAAACGGAAGTACAAACTGCTGCTCGTAAGAAAGTCCAGTTCCATTAATTTTTTTTCTTTCAATTGAACTGCTCAAATACTCTCCATTCTCATAATCCGCATACTTATAATATCCGTCGTGCGCCTTAAATTTTTGATTACGATAACGCAAGCCAAACTGCGGAACAAGTTTTATTTTTTCAAAAACAAATTCATATCCGCTTTTTGCTTCAACTTCAAATTTTCTTTCAACTGAAAGATCATGTTTTGAAAAATTTGTTGCTCTTGTTTTATCCTCTCCAAGCCAGTCCCAGTCTTCAATTGTTCCGTACTTTATCGGCAATGCGCAAAGAAAATCAACATCAGTAACAATGTGAAAAATATTCAGCCTAGAAGAAATATCCGCAACAGGAATAAAATAAGTTTTCCAGTCAAGCCGGCTAAGAACATCGCCAGAATCATAAACATATTCCTGAACTTTTCCAGACTGAAAACCAACGGAAGCCGCAAATGAAAAAGTTTCAGCACTGAACTTGAAGCAAGAGAAAAATGAAATAAATAAAGACAAGAAAAATATTTTTTTCACAGACATTTTCATCATAGCATTTAAGCAAAAAAAAATAAATGCAATTTAAAACAAAACATGACATACTGTTGTCATATTAACCGTTTTATAATTCAGGCATAATTTTTTTTCAATGGAGAAAACATGAAATACGAAATCGTAGAATTGCCGCAAATGACATTCGCAGGACTTACAGAAGTAACATCAAACAACTCGCCGAATATGACGCAAAAAATTGGCGGACTTTGGCAGAAACTTGGAAACATGCAGTCAAAGTTCACGGGCAGAACAAACCAAAAAGCAGTGGGTCTTTACTGTGACTACGGAATGCCGACAGAACAGGATTACACGGTTCTTGTTGGAGTCCAAATTTCAAATGAATCAGCTGAAGATGCAAAAGAAAAAAGCTTTGCAGTAAAACAAATTCCAAGCGGAAAATATGCAAAGTTCACGGTGAAAGGCGACGTTGCAAAAGATGTTGGCAAAACTTGGGCTGAAATTTGGAACACTCCGCTTGAACGCACATTCACTGGCGACTTTGAAGAATACCAGGAAGACTGCGACGGAAAAACAGGAACAATTTTTATTTACATTGCAATAAAATAATTTTTTTTGCAATGTAAAACTGCTGACATTTTTTTCAAAGAAAAATATACTAAAGTCGTAAAGGTAAAAAAAAATGTCGGCAGGAAAAATCTTTCATAAAACATTCATCTGGTGCAAAAAGGAAATTATCTTTTGCATCACATTTTTATTCGCGCTCGTTTCAATGTTTTTTGTAAAGCCGGATGCAAAATATATTTCGTACATCGACTTTGGAACGCTTCTGACTCTTTTTTCGCTGATGGCTGTAGTTTCAGGCTGGCGGAGAACAGGACTTTTCGACGCTCTTGGAAAAACCGTCTGCCGCAAAGTTCACAGTCAGCGCGGACTTTGCCTTACGCTTGTTATGCTTTGTTTTTTCACAAGCATGATTATTACAAACGATGTGGCGCTCCTTACATTTGTTCCGTTCGCGATTGTCCTTCTTTCAGAAACAAGCGGTTTTCTTCTATTATATACCGTCGTTCTTCAGACTCTTGCGGCAAACCTTGGAAGCATGATTACTCCGATTGGAAATCCTCAGAACATTTTTCTGTTCTCAAAAATGCCGGTCGGCACAGTCCAGTTTATGAAAATTCTTTTTCCGTACACATCGCTTTCTTTTGTGCTTCTGATTTTTTCAACTCTGATAATAAAAAATGAAGAAACGCAGATTGAACAGCAGGAAGCCAAAGCTGAAAGCACTAGTTGCGCAGGAAAAAATATTCTGTACACTGCCCTTTTTATATTGTGCCTGCTTTCAGTTGCGGACGTAGTTCCAAAATGGGCGGCGGCAGTCCTTGTCGCTATTTGCGTTCTTGTTTCCGACCGGAAAATTTTCTGCAACATCGATTTTATGCTGCTTCTGACATTCACGGCGTTTTTCATTTTCACAGGAAACATCGCGAGGCTGGAAAGCGTGGACAGTTTTCTAAAACGGATAACCGGAGGAAACGAATTTACCGCAGGCCTTGCGTTCAGCCAGTTGATAAGCAACGTTCCCGCAACACTTTTGCTTCATCCGTTCGCGCAAAATACAAAGGACCTTCTGCTTGGCGTAGACATCGGCGGGCTTGGAACACCGGTGGCATCTCTTGCAAGCCTTATAAGCCTAAAACTATACACGCAGGAAAAAGGCGGCACCGGAAAATTCCTCGCAGTCTTTACGCTGATGAACATTATTTTTCTAGCCGCCCTCTGCGCAATGAAAGCGATTTTAAAATAAAAAACTATTTTCTTAATTAGCCCTAAATTTGAGTTTTATAGTTTAATGTCATTATAGGGCTTGCCCCTGCGATGTTTCTAAAAGAAACTCGATTTATAATCTATTGTAGTTTTACAACAGATTCCTAACCGAGTTTACTGCGTAAACATCGCAGTGTCGCAGCACGGGAATGACACATAAATGCCTGTCCTTTTCAAAATTCGACATTCAGGCTAATTTTCACGAAACACTGGAATAATTTTTTTCATAAATTTTCCAACAAGAGAAATGGCTGGTCCTAAAAGAAGTCCCATACAGACTGAACCGAAAATATTTGTTCTGAGTCCGACTCCGGCAAAAGTCGCAACTGGATTCGGAATGTTGTTTTTTGCAAAGCAAGCCGCCACAAGTCCAATTGTAATTGCAGAATAATCAAAAATAATGCGGACAACAAAAAAAGGAAGCTTAATAAATCTATCGCTGATAATTTTAGGAACCGCATCGTAAGGAGCAATTCCCAATTCTGAATTCATATAAATCGCGCAAGCAGTTACAAAAAGAAGCAAAATAAAAGCAAAAATTCCAGCCTTTGGCAAAAGTTCCGCATTCTGCAAAAACTGATGAAATCCAATCAGCTTCCAAATCCAGCGTGAAAAATCAGAAACAAATCCGATAAAAAACATATTCGCAATCGAGCCAAAACCGATATGCTGCGCCCCAAACAAAATTACAAAAACAAGAAAAACCGCGTAATCCATAATCTGAATCAAGCCGATATTATCAGTTCCAAGCAATGCCGCCACATGATAATTCATAAAAGTCGCAGGATCAGTTCCCCAGCCAATTTCAATAAGAACTGAAAGCGTAATTCCCATCATCACAACCGCAAAAAGCATAACCGGAAGTTTTACCTGCCACTTTTGAGGAAAAAACTGTTTAATGCTAAAATTAATTTTCATATAAATTCCCTTTTATTATTATTCTAAATTTTAAGATAACCAATAATTTCAAAAATTGAATTCTGAATTGTTTCTATTTGCACCTGCACTTTTTCTATGCAGATCAGATGAAGTTCAAGATAAAGCGTGATGTCCAAAACTATCACTGCAATAAGTTTGTAAATAGCGCAACTAGGTTTTATTCCGCACGAAATCTGAAACGTAATATATAGAAGAAAATAAAACAAAAGAAAGAACAGAATATTTGTTGGCAAAAGAAGAATTGAAACAATACTCAGCACCACAATCATTGCGCAAGAAATTCTCTGTAAACTGCGAACATAAATAAATGAAAAAATCAATTTGAAAATAAAATATGCCGCCAACAATGCACAAAGAAAAATTAAAAACAAAAAATTTTCTGGCAAATTATTTTTCACAAAATCAATGATTGAAATTTTATTGCAGAGTGAATTGCCATTTATAAGTTCTGGTTTTAGCCTTAGAATAATTACTGCCGCAAAAACTAAATCAAAAACAACATCAAGAAAATTTAAAAATGCAAAACCAATTTTTTTGCCAACTGATTTTTTTATCTTTGGCTTTTCAGTTTCTTCTTTTAAAGTTGAATCTTTTTCTGCCTTTGAATTTTTATGTCTTTCAAAAAAATCTAAAATTTTGCTTCGTAGTGATTTTAAAAATCCGCAGAAAGAATTCTTCAATTTTTCAAAAAAAGAAACGATTTTATTTTTTGCATTAATAAAAAATAGCTTTATCTTTTCCCAAAAGTTATTCATAATAAATTTCTCCAGCAAAGACTCAAAAATAAATCTTATTCAATGCTATCACAATGCGTAACTTTACTACAGATGCGTTGGCTTGCCTGTGAGTAAAATTCTTAAGTTAAGTTTTACGTAACAACAGATTTCACGGCAGTAGCTGTTCAGGACAAAAAGCGGCGGAGTTTTTGACGCGACTCCATACACATCTGAAAATCCCATTCGCGAAGCAAGACGTTCAGCACGCGCAATGTGAAAGTCGCTTGTTACAACCGCAACTGGAGAAGCAAGAACTTCCTCCACGCTAATTCCGTCATGTTCTGCAAAAAGTTTTGCGCTGAACATAAAATTTTGAATTGTGTCTTTTGCTTTGTTTTCCGCAAGAATCCGATTTTCATCAATTCCATAAGAAGCAAGCGCAGGTTTTAAAACATCAGATTCCGGGCAAGGAGAAAATTTTCCTTTTCCGCCTGTAACAACCACAAGAGCTGCCGAATGAGCTTTAAAATATTCGGAAGCAACACGCACACGGTTCTGCACTGAATCAGTAAGCTTGGCATCTTTTGTGATTCCGCCGCCAAGAACAATCACGTAGCGCACATTTTCTTTTCCATCAGAAAGCCTTGGATTGCAGATAAAAAATAGATTCAATCCGGAAATAAAAACTCCCGCGAAAAATAAAAAAATCAAAATTATTTTTATACGCTTTGAAATCCTGCTGCAAATTATTTTCAGAACCTTACGTCTTTCAAGCACAAAAAGAAGCACAAAGAAAACAGCAATCCAAAGCCAAACCGCAGAAAAACTAAAAATCGTCCCCAAAAAAGTTCCCGGAGAAGCAATGTTAATCAAAACAAAATAAACGCCGGACAAAACGGCTAAAATGAGAAAAATTAATGAAAGCATACAGATATGATTATATCACGTATAAGAAAATAAATCATAATAAAGTCTATAGTTAAATCAAAATTTAAACTATGAATTTTTTTCTTATAAAAAGTTATTCTGGCATCTGAAAAAAATTTAGGAGGTTTCTTATGAAAAAGATCTTGGCAATTGCAGTGGTATTATCTGCACTTGGAACTGGAATTGTCTTTGCAGATGATAATACTTGTGTACAAATTACACAAGGTATCGGATGTGCTGTTGGAGGATCCCTTGGAGGATTCCAAGGATGTGCAGTTGGCACTGTTATTGGAACAGCAGTAGGAAATACTGTCTGCCCATCAAGCAGTTCTTCTGGTAGTACTACAGATAGCTACACAGGATTTGAACCTCAACCAGGATGGGACGACTAGCATCATTCTTTAAGAATTTCCAGTTCCCAGTTCAATGCTAAGAACTGGAAATTCAGTTTTCTAATACGGAATTCCGTTCGCGGCGGGGGCAGCCATTTTCTTTGACGAGAAGACGAGCGCGACAAGTGTTACCGCATAAGGGAACACCTTGAAGATTACTGTCGGAATCACGGCGAGGGCGGGAATGACCTGTGAGACATTCGCAAGCGTGGTGAAGAATCCGAAGAAGAATGTCGCGCCTAGAATTCCAAGAGGCTTCCACTGCCCGAAAATCAGCGCGGCAATCGAAAGAAATCCGAGTCCCGCGACGCTTCCGTTGAATTCGCCGGAATAAGTCACAAGCATGACAGCACCGCCAAGACCCGACAAGGCGCCGCTCACAAGAACCGCGACGTATCGCATTAAATGCACGTTCACTCCGGCGCTCGCAACTGCTGAAGGATGCTCACCGCAGGCACGGAGGCGCAGACCGAATGAGGTTTTGTAAAGCAGCCAGAACGAGAATCCCCAGATTCCGAGCACAAGCCAGGTTGACCAGTAGACGCGCGAGAAAATCAGTTTTCCAAGAAGAGGAATTCCTGAAAGCCCGGCGTAGTCCATCGGAATTATTCCCATCATAATCGGAATGTTTCCGCTGCCAGTAACCTGACGCGCGATGTAAATCGTGATTGCGGCGGCAAGCATATTGATTGCAGTTCCTGAGATGACCTGATCCGCCTTGAGCGTTATCGAGGCGAACGCATGAAGCAGCGCGAAGACAGCTCCGAACAGAGCGCCGACGGCAAGTCCGATTATTATGACCTGCGTGTGTCCCGCGGAATTCTCAAGCAGCCTGATTGCGAACGCGCTTCCGAAATACCCTGAAAGCATAAGCCCCTCAAGTCCGAGGTTCGTGACGCCGGAACGTTCGCTGTAAAGTCCGCCTAAAGAAGTTATGAGCATCGGCATCGTGTATGCGATTACATAAGGAAAAACCTGATAAAGCAAATTCATTTTTCAGCTCCCGGTTGATTTGAATTTTCAGAAAGTCCCGCAAGCTTCTTTTCGTGAAGCTTATGGAAAAGTCCGTTCCACAGTTTCTCAAAAAGCACGCTCGTCGCGGTAAAATAGATGATTACGGAAATAATCGTGTCCGCGATTTCGGGCGGAACATCGGTGAGCGCGTTCATGAACCCCTTTCCCGACTGAAGAATTCCGAAGAAAAGGGATGCGAACAGAACACCGACCGGTGTTGAAGCTCCAAGCAGGGAAACCGCGATTCCATCAAACCCCTGGGCAGGCATCACACCGATCTGCATATTCAGCGCGTAACCGGCATAATACGAAAGTCCTGCAAGCCCCGAAAGTCCGCCGGAAATCGCCATGGAAAGCACGATGCTCCGGTTCACGTTGATTCCGGCATATTCCGCGCAGAATCTGTTCGCGCCCACAGCTTTAAGTTCATAGCCCACTGTGGTTCGGTTCAGGCACCAACGCACAAGAAAAACCGAGGCGACGGCAAAAATTATTCCCAGGTTGATGTATTCCGAACCTGAGAAGACTGCGGAAAGCCAGTGGCTTCTGAGCGATTGCGTAACGGCAAGGGAGGAGCTTTCAGTCTCAAGTGAAGGGCCTTTCAGATACGCCGGAATAAAATAGTAGATGCTCCAGTACGCCGTCCAGTTCAGCATGATTGAGGATACGACCTCATGCACATTGAACTTCGCCTTGAGAAATCCGACGAGCGCGCCCCACAACGAGCCTCCTGCAAGCGCGGAAATGACGAGCACGACAAGATAAAGCGGACGCGGAAGAAAAACAAAATGCCCGACAACCGTGGCGAAAAGTCCGCCCACAAGCATCTGCCCTGAAGCTCCGATATTGAAAAGCCCGGTCTTGTACGCAAACGCAAACGAAAGTCCGGTGAACATAAGAGGAGTGGCGGTGGCGAAAGTGTTTCCGATTCTCTCGCGGTTCATCAGCGCGCCCCTGAGAATATAGGCGTAGGCCTCAAACGGATTTTCCCCGATAAAAAGCATGAGAAGTCCGCCAGCGGCAAGTCCAAGCAAAACCGCGCTCAGCGCAATCAGGAACGGTCCGCTCTTTCTCTCCTCTTTCTTTGTTTCTGCTGAAAATATTTTTTTTATAACCATTTGTCTTTCCTCACGCCGGCCATCATAAGTCCCACGGAATGCTCGTCGGTCGAAGCCGTGTCCACAATGTCCATCAGCTCTCCGCCGGAAATGACGGCGATTCTGTCCGAAAGGTTGAAAATCTCGTCAAGCTCAAGCGACACAAGAAGCACGGCGTTTCCCTTGTCCCGGTGCGCCACAATCTGTTTGTGGATATATTCAATCGCGCCCACGTCAAGACCGCGCGTAGGCTGAACCGCAATCAGAAGCTTCGGATTCATGGAAATCTCGCGGCCGACAATCAGCTTCTGCTGGTTTCCGCCTGAAAGCTTCCCCGCAGGAGAATTTATTCCCTCGCCGGACCGCACGTCGAATTTCCGCACGACATCTTCTGAATATGAGTTGATTTCCGGGAAATTCAGGATTCCGTTTCTGCTGAAAGGTCTCTTGTAATACGACTTCATCACCATGTTCCCGGCAATCCGCATTGAGGCGATAAGTCCGCGCTTGATTCTGTCCTCTGGAATATGGCCAAGTCCAAGCTCATTTCTTCTGCGCACGGTCAGATTCGTCGCGTCAGTTCCGTCAATAATGACAGAGCCGCTTTCCGCAGGAAGAAGTCCGCAGACCGCCTCGACAAGCTCAGTCTGCCCGTTTCCGTCAACGCCCGCAAGCCCCACAATCTCGCCGGCATGAACCGTAAGGCTGAAATTCTTCACGCCCAGAACTTTCTTCGCATTCATCACGCAGAGATTCCTCACCTCAAGGACAGGACGGCCGGTTTTGGGCGCGCTCTTCTCAACCTTGAAATTCACAGGACGGCCTACCATTTTTGCGGCCATAAGCGCGGTATCAGTCGAAGCCACATCCACAACGTCAATCAGCTTTCCGCGGCGGATAATCGTGCAGCGGTCGGCCACGGCCTTTATCTCGTTCAGCTTGTGCGTGATTATCAAGACGGATTTTCCTTCCTTCACAAGATTCCTGATAATCCGCATGAGGTCGTCAATTTCCTGCGGAGTCAGAACCGCCGTCGGCTCGTCAAAAATCAGGATGCCGGCGTCGCAGTAAAGCATTTTCAGAATCTCGACACGCTGCTGCATTCCCACGGAAATGTCCTCAATCTTCATGTCGGGATCAATGTTCAGTCCGTACTTCCCGCTCAGCGCCTTGATTCTCGCGGATGCCTCCTTTCTGTGCAGGACGAATCCGCCTTCCTTTCCAAGAATGATGTTCTCCGTAACCGTAAAATTGCCCACAAGCTGAAAGTGCTGGTGGACCATTCCGATTCCAAGCCGGGCCGCGTCATTCGGATTCTTTATTGAAACTTCCTTTCCGCGGATTTTCACCGTTCCCCTGTCCGCATGATAAAGCCCGAAGAGGATGCTCATCAGCGTGGATTTTCCCGCCCCGTTCTCGCCCAGAATTGCATGAACCTCTCCGTCCCGCACCCTAAGCGTAATATCGTCGTTCGCAACAATACCCGGAAACTCCTTCCTGATATTGAGCATCTCAATCACGTAGTTGTCTGCGCCCATTTTTACTCCAATCTCAACTTTCAACATGAAATTATATCACAGCAAACGGATTCCGTGCAAAAAAAAAAATAAGCCCCCGGGTTTTATGCCGGAGGCCCTTCAAACTGAAATTGAAGTCTTATTTTATGAGTCCGTCAGCGGAAGCCGCGACTTTGATTTTGCCTGATTTTATGAGGGCAAGAACCTCGTCGGCCTTTTTCTGTGCATCCGCGGAAAGGTTCGGATTCTTCACAGGAATTCCGATTCCGTCGTTCGCAGCGGAAAGCTCAAGCTCCTGTCCGCCCGGGAATTTTCCTGCAAGCTGCGCCTCGATCATGTCGTAGGACGCGCGGTCAAGGAATTTCTGTGCGGAAGTGAGAACCGCGCTCTTTCCCTTTGCGTAGATTCCGTCATTGTACTGGTCAACGTCAACTCCGACCATCCACACATCCTTTCCGGTTGAGCGGCGTGTCTTTGCCTCGTTGATGACTCCGACTCCCACACCGCCTGCAGCCGCGAACACAACCTTCACGCCCTTGTCGTACATTGAGGCCGCAAGCTGCTGTCCCGCAGCGACATCAGAGAAAGTTCCCTGATAGACAACGTTCTCCGCGTCAATCGAAATCTTTGTTCCGTAGTTGGCGTTCGCATAGGCGATTCCCTGCTGCCATCCCCAGTTGAATTTCTGAACCGCAGGAATCTCCATTCCGCCGATGAATCCGAATTTTCCTTCCTTAATCTGAACCGCCGCGGCAACTCCTGCCACAAATCCCGACTCCTGCTCAAGCCATGAGACGGCGACAGTGTTCTTCGCAGTCTCGAAAGTGCTGTAGTCGGCAGTGTGAGGTTTTCCGTCAAGAAGAACAAAAAGAACGTTCGGATATTTTTTCTGAGCGGCATAAACGGCCGTCTCGAATTTGAATCCCGGACAGATAATCATCTGATAGCCGGCATCCGCAAGGTTTCCGATTTCCTTGAGATAGTCCGCCTCGGTTGTTCCGGCAGGCTTGAGGTACTTTGTCTTTATTCCCATGTCCTTCTGGGCGCGGAGAATTCCTTCCCAAGTTCCCTGATTGAAGGACTTGTCGTCGATTGTTCCGGAGTCCGTAACCATTCCGACCCTGAGATTCGACTTCTTGGAATCCTTCTTCTTTCCGGCGGCAAACGCTGATGTGACGATAAGCAGAACACTCACCGCGATTGTAAGAATCTTTTTCATTTTTCCTCCAAAAAAAGTCAATGAGAAAATTTCAATTTTCGATTTGACTTTTTTAAGCATATTCGCAATGAAATGAGAATATGCAGTTAAATTCAGGAAGTTTGCAACGCAAACTTGTGAATAAAAACTTTGACGCTATTTTAGGCAAAGTTTTTATTACACCCTCCAAAAAAAGTCAACTTGACTTTTCTGCAACAAATTGAACCCGCAATGCAGGCTCCTCGATAAATACTACAATTCACACCGCTCTGTTGTCAAGAAAAAACAGCGGAGATGATTTTTGCAGAAGCATGATTCCGGCTGAAAAAGAAAATCGGAAAAAATTACAAAGCGTCGAAATTCCCGGAAATCCTCTCCTCCTCGTTTTTCATAAGCGAGCAGAATTCCTGCAAGTTTTCTGCGTTCCGGGGAATTTTTACGCCAATCACATCGAGAGTTCCAGTGTCGTTCGCAAGGTTTGTCCTGCCCAAAGTGAACTTGGACTTTTTTAAGAAAGCTTATAAGGTGGATTAAGAGTGCTGCTGTTGCAGCCAATAAGCTTTTCTGTTGATATCTGCAGTATGAAGTTTTTCTCTTCGTTCCGCAAGCCTTGATTCTTTTCTGCCTTCAAAATAATCCGCTGGAGTCAGATAAAGAAGTGCGCCGTGAAGACGCCCGTTGTTGTAAAAATCAATCCACTGTGCCATCTTTTCTTTTGCATCTTCATAACTGAAGTATGCTGTCTGGCAGACATGTTCAGTTTTCAGCGTCGAGTGAAATCTTTCTAATTTGCCGTTGCTCTGCGGATGACAGACTCTCGCTGCCGTTTCGTAAAGTTCCAGCAGAGAAATCAAAGATTTGAAGTCTTTTGAAATGAACTGCTTTCCGTTGTCGTGGATGATTCGTGCTTTTGCTTCCGGATACTTTTCATTTACTCTTGCAACCAGAAGCTCAATGTTTATTCCATCCATGTTTTCGCATAATGCCCATTCCAGAATTTTTCGGCTGTAGCCGTCCATTATGCTGATAAAATAATAAAACACACCAAGAACCTTGATGTATGAAATATCTGTATGCCACTGCTCATGCGGAGCCTCAGACTGGTCAAAGCCTTTTTTCTTTGCTTCTCCTTCATTCTTAGCCCATTTATGGACTAAATCGTATTCTTTCATGATGTTGTAGACGCTTGCAGGGCGGACAAAGGCTACATTTTTTACATAACCACTTGACATTCCCCCCCCCCGATGTAAAATGCCACATATTTTATTTTTTACAAGGAGGCTTTTTATGAAAGCTTTAAAAAAAATTTGCACAGCGCTTATGCTTCTTGCATTTGCGTTCGTATTCGCATCATGCTCTAATGGCAGTGATTCAGACGATGATGATAGCAGCACAAATGGCAAACCATCTTCTGATAGCAGCACAAATGGTTTGCCACCTACTGTAGGAGAAAATGTTCTTGCCGGAAACTCTTATCAGTATTCAAAGAAATATGACAAAGGGACTGTGACAACTACTTATGAATTTAAAGACGACACTGTTACAGAAAAAACAGTTGAATCATCAGAAACAGAAATATTGGAATACAAATACACTTGCAATGCAAATACCGGACTTCTTTATTTGAACGTTGTTTCTTACACTCGCGATGGCAAAAAAATGACTTCAATGAATGAATTGTACGAATCTTATGCAAATGCTAGCGGCTGCACTGTTGAACAAGCAAAAGAACGCTTAGGCGATAAGAATATGTTTAACGAAATTATTTCTAAGTGCTATTTCGTAAAGGATGATGGCAATATTCTTTTGGGCGACTACTTTGACGATGACAAAGATGTTGAAGTGTCTAAATTCGTTTATGCGGAAGATGCTGCACTTAGAGTAAATTTTGATGGTGAAAAAATAGAACTAAATGGTGCTAAAAGACAGGCTGTCCAAACGGGCAGCCTTTTTTAGTCTCGTTGTCAATCTGGCAATTTGTCATTGTCGGACTTGATAAGACAATCTAAAAATGATTGCAATATACGCATTTGGATTTTCGGGTCAAGACCGACAATGACAGAAAAGATACTTGTTAGACATCCCCATGACATCTAAAGTTTTTGTTGAATTCGGGAACAAAAAAAAATAACAATGTCAACTTGTAAAAATCTGCCGCAATGAAATATACTGTAAAAAATTTTCAAGGAAGCAGGAATAGAAACTTTGCCTGAGATAGCGTCAAAGTTCTTATGGAAGACAGGAATGAAATCAAAACCAACAGAAAATCTAACGAAAAATACAACGAGCTTACGGCAGTGCAGTTCATCGAGCTTTGGGAAACGGTCTGGGGCGCGGGACCTTCACCCGAACAGGCGGAGCTTGCGATGAAAAACACTCTGTTCCGGGTTTCGGTTTTTGACGGCGGAAAAATCGTTGGCATGGCGCGGATGCTCGGCGACTTAGGTCTGGACTACTTCATCAAGGATGTTGTTGTCCGCCCCGAATATCAGAAAATGGGAATCGGAAGGCTTCTGATTGATGAGCTTTTGAACTTTGTCAGAAAAAACGGAGTGAGCGGAACAAATATTTTCGTGGAACTCTGTGCCGGGCCGGACAAAATTCCGTTCTACGAAAAATTCGGTTTTGACTACGACGAATCGCAGCGGCTCAAGCTGATGTGCAAGGCGGAGTAAATGAAAATCAGGGTTATGAAAAAACGCGACTGGAAAAAGTGCCTTGAGCTTTGGCAGAACATTCCGGAAATGGGCTTGAACAGCATTGACGACACAAAGGAAGGCATTGTCCGTTTTCTGCGCAGAAATCCCAAGACATGCTTTGTTGCAGAAACAGACGGAATTTTTGCCGGAACAATCATCGCGGGGCACGACGGCAGGCGTGGCTACATTTACCACACGGCGGTTCTTCCCCAGTTCAGAAGACACGGAATTGCAACCGCACTGCTCCAAGCCGCAATGGGCGCGCTTAAAAAACAGGGAATCGCAAAAGTTGCCATGCTCGTCTTTTCCGACAACGAAAGCGGAAACACATTCTGGGAAAATCACGGCTTTACAAAACGAAGCGACATCACATACCGCAACAAAGTAATCAGCGACGCGGAAATGGTAAGGAACAGGGAAGAAAAATGAGCGGGGAAAATATTTGGCTTGACTGGGCGGTAAAACTTCAGAGCATAGCGCAGGCCGGACTCACTTACGGAAAAGACAAGTTCGACATTGAACGTTACGAAGAAATCAGAAAAATCTCCGCAGAAATTGTTGCGCACAAAACTGAACTTCCGCTTGAAAAAGTGATTGCGGTTCAAGACAGGAAAAAACACAACAAGCCGGTTTATGCTTGGAAAATCTGCAAAATCTTCATTTTCTGTTCAATAAAAAAAGACGGAAAATTCACGGCAAACATCGAAACAACAGAAAGTAAATATTTTTCACTTGAAGAAATTTCTAAGCTCAATCTTGCGGAAGAAAAAAACAATCTTGAGCAGATAAAAATGTGCTTTGCGGCTTATGAAAATAAAAACTGGCAGACACAGCTGGACTGAAAGAATTTCATTTTCCTCACCGCTTGTCCCTCTTGTATCCGCTCGGAATCGTGCCGTAGAATTCCTTGAATGTCGCGCTGAATTTGCCTTGGCTCTCATATCCGACCTGGGCTGCGACTTCGCTTATCGAAAGGTCGGTTCTGGAAAGAAGCTCTGCGGCTTTTTTCATGCGGTGCTCCTTGATGTGCGCAGCAAGCGAAGTTCCGTACACGTCCTTGAAAACTGTCTTTAGAGTCGTCGTGTTCATGCCGAACCTGCGCGCAAGACCGTCAATCGTAAACCGCTCCGAAATATGCTCGCACATAAAGTCGTGGACTTTCTTCACAGTCTCAATCTGCCTGTCCTGAAATTCCGATCGCTCGTTGATTTTCTCGTGCTTGCTCTCAAAGTCCGGGCAGCTTGTCTTCATCAGCCTCTCAATTATTCCGTGCATCGTGCGGCTCTTCTCCGAATCCGACGCTGAATAAAAAACCTCCTTTCCGTCGCGCCAGCTTTCAATCAGATCAGCATCCTTTAAGATTTTAAGATGATGGGACACGGCAGGCGCGGTCATCTCCATGAAGTCCGCAATGTTCACGACGCACTGCTTTGTGTGGCACAGAAGCATGAAAATCCGCACACGCACCTCATCGGCAAAAACCGCAAAACATTCCGCGGTTTCCCGCACGGTGTTTCCGTCTGAAAGAATCTCCCTGAGCAGATCCAGATTGAAATATTCGTTGTGTCCGTGAACAAGCTTCATTTTTTGCCTCCCGTCAAGCGTCCCAAACGGAAATTTGTTTTTCCGAAAAGGAAATAAATCTTGCGCCGCCCTTGCAAATATCCGCCCCGGATTATATCTTGAATATAAAGATTAAACAATCGCTTAATCGAAGGAATAAACAGGACTGACTTTCCGGAGGAAAACATGAAAAAGACTTACAAGATTGAAGTTGACTGCGCGAGCTGCGCCCTAAAAATGGAGGACGCAACAAAAACTGTTGAGGGCGTAAAGGATGCCTGCGTGAATTTCATGCTTCAGAAAATGACCGTGGAATTCGGCGACGGACAGGACGACAAGAAAGTGATGAAGGCGGTGCTCAAGGCGTGCAGGAAAGTCGAGGACGACTGCGAGATTGAGTTTTAAACGCCCGATGTCATTCTCCGGCTTGATCGGGGAATCTCTCTGTGAAAGATTATCGGGTCAAGCCCGGCAATGACAATTAATTAAGGAAGAATTTATGACAAAAAAACAGAAGAAAATGCTTGCAAGAATCATCACGGCGTTCACGCTGCTTCTGGTGCTGAACGTGCTTGACAGGGTGAACGTGTTCTCCGCGATTCCGGGAAAAGTTCCGCTCAAGATGATTCTCTACGTGGTTGACTATCTGATAATCGGATACGACATTCTCAAGAAAGCCGGAAAGGGAATATGGAACCGCCAGGTCTTCGACGAGAATTTCCTGATGGCGGTCGCAACAGCTGGAGCGTTCGCGCTTGAAATCTACAATGCGCACGGAAATCTTCTTCTGATTGACGACTGCAACGAGGCGGTCGCCGTAATGCTTTTCTACCAGATCGGCGAATTCTTCCAGAGCTATGCGGTCGGAAAAAGCCGCAGGAACATCACCGAGCTTATGGACATCCGTCCGGACTATGTGAACATCGAAAAGGACGGAAGGCTTGTTCAGGTTGACCCTTCCGAAGTCGCGCCGGGAACCGTTATTGTGGTTCAGCCCGGAGAGAAAGTTCCGATTGACGGCATCATAATAGAAGGAAACTCAACGCTGAACACAAGCGCGCTCACAGGTGAAAGCCTGCCGCGTGAAGTCGGCACAGGAACGGAAGTCATAAGCGGAAGCATAAACATGAGCGGAGTCCTCAAAATCAGGACGACAAAGAATTTCGGAGAGTCGACCGTCTCAAAAATCCTGGAGCTTGTGGAGAACGCCAGCTCAAGAAAATCCAAGTCCGAGGAATTCATCTCCAAGTTCGCACGGGTCTACACTCCTGCCGTCTGCTGCAGCGCGCTTGCGCTTGCCGTTCTTCCACCGCTCGTCTGCATCATCGCAAAATCTTCTCCGAACTGGAGCGACTGGATTTACCGCGCGCTCACCTTCCTCGTAATCAGCTGTCCGTGCGCTCTCGTAATCAGCATTCCGCTAAGCTTCTTTGCGGGACTTGGAGGCGCAAGCAGGGAAGGCATTCTCATAAAAGGCTCGAACTACCTTGAGACGCTATCCAAGTCAAAAATCGTCGTGTTCGACAAGACCGGAACGCTGACCCGCGGAGTCTTTGAGGTTACGGCGGTTCACCACAGCAAAATCGGAGAGGCAAAGCTTCTTGAATATGCCGCGCTCGCAGAATGCTCATCATCCCACCCGATCAGCAGAAGCCTTCAGGCGGCCTACGGAAAGGAAATCGACAGAAGCCGTGTCGCGGACATCGAGGAAATAAGCGGACACGGAATCACCGCAAAAGTTGACGGACACAAGGTCGCTGCGGGAAACCTCAGGCTGATGAAAAAGCTCGGAATCGAGGCTGCGGAATGCCATTCGCTCGGAACGATAATCCATCTGGCGATTGACGGAGAATATTCGGGACACATCGTGATTTCCGACGTTGAAAAACCGACATCCAGGGAAGCTCTTTCCGCTCTGAAAAAAGCCGGAGTCGCAAAGACCGTAATGCTCACCGGAGACGCGAAGAAAGTCGCTGAGAAAGTGGCGGCGGATCTTGGAATCGACGAGGTTCATGCGGAGCTTCTTCCGGCGGACAAGGTGAATCAGGTTGAAAGGCTGATTACGGAAAAGAAAAAGAACGACGTGCTTGCGTTCGTGGGCGACGGGATAAACGACGCGCCGGTTCTATCGCGTGCCGACATAGGAATCGCAATGGGAGTGATGGGCTCGGACGCCGCAATCGAAGCCGCCGATGTTGTGCTTATGGACGATGACCCGCTAAAAATAGCAAAGGCAATCAGAATCTCGCACAAGTGTATCGGAATCGTCTATCAGAACATCTCGTTCGCGCTCGCAATAAAATTCGCCTGCCTTGCGCTCGGTGCGCTGGGAATCGCAAATATGTGGCTCGCAATCTTCGCCGACGTGGGCGTAATGGTTCTGGCAGTCCTGAATGCCGTCCGCGCCCTGAACGTGAAAGGGCTGTAGGAGAAAATTCACGGCTTTGGTTGGATTGCGGCTCTGTCATTATCGCAGCTGGCTGGCTGTCATTTCCCCCGGCCTGACAGGGGAATCAGCGTTCAGCACAATAAATTTATCCGGCGGCAACTTACAATATCTTGAGGCGGAAAATGAGATACGGCTTTATTCAGAGACTTATGTGGACAGGTTTCAAGGAAACGTTCAGAAAGCAGCTTTCAAAATCGTTTGACGAGCGGAATCCTGCGGAGGTGATGAAAAACGCCCGCAAAAAATACAGGAAAATTCTGTCCGGAGTTGACGAATTTGAAAAAGGCGACCGTTTTCTGATGAATATTCTGAGCTGCGCAATGCTTTCCGCCGTGCTTTTGTCAACAGAAAAAAAATATTCCCTGGAAGAAGTCCGCGTCTATTAACGCAGGGCGATGTGCGGAAACTTTCTGATGAAAGCAGCCGCCAAAAAAAGCAGGGCATACACGGCAAAAGGGCGGGAACTGCTGAAATCGCAGGCAAAAGAAAGCGAGAAAAACACGAATCCCTATTCCTGGAAATTTTCCGTTGAAGACGGCGAAACCTTGAATCAATATACGGCGACTTTCCACACCTGCGGAGTCTGCTTCCTTATGACAAAGCTAGGATTAAAGGAATACATTCCGGCAATGTGCAGTTTGGACTACGACATGGCCGCCCTGAACAACACGGAGTTTTCCAGAAAATTCACGCTTGCCGGCGGCGGAAAATACTGCGACTGCCACTACAATCATATTGCTATAAATTGAACTCAAATGATTGCCAATGAACAAGCCCGGCGGCTGCGTCTGCAAAGCATTGCGGAGCGATCTTGGTGGGAACGTCAATTTGTTGTATATAGCCTGAAATTCGAGTTTTCATGCTAACTGGGGGCTGAAAAAGTTAGCATAGTAATTCAGGTTCCGGTTAAGCATATAGGCAACAATACTGTAAAAGAAATGCCTGGATATTCCGGTGGAACATTCCAGCCACGCTTCTTGCGCGGTGGTAAACCAGGTTGTAGTTCAGCCTCATTACTGACCAGACGTTCTCAATTCTGTTGTGGTTCATCAGAAGCCGGAACTGTTCATGCGTAAGCATGCGCTTCATTTTTTCCTTTGAAACTCGAAATTTGATCTATTTTAAAATAAGTCAAGCTTCCTTTCCTGCAATAGCGCACGACCTTTTTGTCCGCAATGAGTTGGACGAGGAAAGAAAAGAAGAATGCATCAAGCTGTATACAATGGAAAAAGAAAAACAAATCTTTACAGAGTTCCGTTTTATTTATAATTACAGTCCTGAAGTCCAGACAATTATTGAAGACATATGCGTACTAAAATTGTCTGCAGATGGAGGAGAACTTTACGGAACTAGCAGGTGGGTAAAAAAATAAAATAAAGAAAGAGCGTTTTTTACAGTAAAACAATCTATTTACCAATGGAAAATAACGTATTTGCTAAAGGAAATTTTTTTTATTTAGCCCAAATTTCTTTCAATAATATTTCAAAAACAAAAAAACTGCCCTCTATTTCTAAAGGGCAGTCGTTTTGTTTTAGCCTCGTTTTTTTTTTGCCGTCTCTAAAAGTTCGTCTTTCAGAGACATTCTGAAATTACTTGTTGTTTGTGATGAGCAGGGTCTTTGAATCCAGCTTAAGTGTTGTTTCAATATCCGTGTTCTTGCCCATTTTCAGAATGCTCAGCTGAGTTACAGAATTCTTTGAAGAAAGGTGAATAACAGCAGAGAAGTATGGAAGAAGTGCCTTTGGAGCTGAATCTTCAAGCTTGTCGCCTGCTGAAGTTGAGCTGAACCAGATTTTTGTCTTTGTTGCCTTTGCGTAGCTTGCGACTGTCTGCAAGTCGGCTTCTTTTACTTTTGAAAAATCAACATCGTCAATAACAACTCCTGCAACTGCTGTTCCGCCAGCCTTGAGCGCATTCAATGTGTTAACAACTTTTTCCAGACTGATGTTGTCCTGATTGAAGTTCAAAATTGTTCTGTTGCGAAGAATCTGCTCCTTTACGTCAGCGGCGTTTGCGATTGCCTTTTTCTTTGAAATTTCGTTGTAGATTCCATCATACCAAGAAATTACGTTTTCGCTGTGCTGGTTGAATGAAACGTGAACAAGCTGCTTTCCGTTAAGAAGTGTGTCCATTCCGAACTGAACAAGCACGGAGGTTTTTCCAAGTCCCTTTTTTGCTGTAACAAGTCCTAGTTCTCCAGCCTTGAGCCCTCCGTTTGCCGCTTCGTCAAAAATGCGGATCGGGCTTCTTTCATATAATTCCTGCTTTGCCATAATGCTGCCTCCTGAATTTTTAGCTTGATTTTTTTAACTTTTGCAGAAGGTTTTGCACTTCAAAATGTTTTTTCTTGCAAAAAGTTCTGTGTCCGTTTGAATAAGTATAGCACATAAATTTTATTTTACAATAAAAAAATCTCCAGCAAAAGAAAATTCTTTCACTGAAGATTCTGCGGTTAAACTAGGCTTTTATAATTTTATTTTGCCTGTCCAGCCTTTTTCTTTTCTGCATAAGCCTTGATAAGCTCGTCGGCAACTGCATTTGGAACTTTGCTGTATTTTTCAAATTCCATTGTGAATTCTGCTTTTCCCTGTGTAGAAGAGCGGAGAATTGTTGAGAATCCGAACATTTCAGAAAGAGGAACTTCTGCGTTTACAGTTGAGTTTCCGTTTTCATCAGAAGAATCGATGATAACACCGCGTCTCTGGTTGATAAGTCCGAACATATTTCCCTGGAATTCTGTAGGTCCTGCAATCTGAACTTTCATGATTGGCTCAAGAATTGCTGGTTTTGCCTTTGCGTAGCCTTCACGGAATGCGCCGATAGCGGCAGTCTGGAATGCTATGTCTGAAGAGTCAACCGGGTGGTACTGACCATCGTTGATTGTGCATCTTACGCCAACAACTGGTGCTCCGATGAGAGAGCCTTTTTCCATTGCTTTCTTGAAACCTTTGTCGCAAGAAGGAATGTATTCGTTTGGAATTGCTCCACCTTTGATTGCGTCAACAAACTCGTAGTCTTTTTCTGAAATTGGCTCCATAAATCCTGCAACGCGTCCGTACTGTCCTGAACCACCAGTCTGCTTTTTGTGAGTGTAGTTGAAGTCAGCGCGCTGTGTGATAGACTCGCGGTATGCAACTTCCGGCTGAGAAACTGTAACTTCGCATTTGTATTCACGTTTCATGCGCTCAACATAAACTGCAAGGTGAAGCTCGCCCATTCCCTTGATGATTGTCTGATTTGATTCAGGGTCAACGTAAGTCTGGAATGTAGGGTCTTCTTTTGTAAAGCGGTTGAGTGCCTTTGACATATTTGCGGCATCCTGCTTGTTTACAGGAGTGATTGCTTCTGAAATAACTGGTTCTGGAACGAACATAGAAGTCATTGCAATGTTGAGCCCGCCGCCGCAGAATGTGTCTCCTGATGCGCAGTCAACTCCGAACAACGCGATAATGTCGCCTGGCTGACCTTCGTTAATGTCTTCCATTGCCGCTGAGTTCATGCGGACAATGCGTCCAACCTTGAACTTTTTCTTTGCGCGTGTATTGTAAAGCTCATCGCCTTTTGTGATTTTTCCCTGATAGATGCGGACATAAGTAAGCTGACCGTACTGACCGTCATCAAGCTTGAATGCGAGAGCGACACAAGGCTTGTTTTCAACATTGAAAAGTTCAACCTGCTCTTCATTCTTGTCAAGGTCAAGACCGTAGTTGTGAACTTCAGTCGGGTTAGGAAGATAGCGTACAACACCGTCAAGGACTGGCTGGATACCTTTGTTCATGTGCGCAGAACCACAGAATACTGCTACGAAGTTTTCTTCAAGAGTTCCTTTGCGGATTGCGGCGATAATCTTTTCTTCTGGAATGTCTTCTTTTTCTTCCATGAGGTCTTCCATGAGCGAGTCATCAAACATTGCGGCCGCTTCAAGAAGTTCTGCTCTCTTTTCTTTTGCCTGTTCTACAAGTTCAGCCGGAATCTCTGCAACGCGGATTTCTTCACCGTCATGTCCTTCAAAATAGTAAGCCTTCATTGCGATAAGGTCTACAACACCCTGAAGCTTGTCTTCAAGACCGATTGGCAGTTCCACCATATATGCATTGAGTCCGAGCTTGTCGCGGAGCTGTGCGCATACACGAAGCGGATTTGCACCCTGACGGTCGCATTTGTTTACGAAAGCTATTCGTGGAACATGGTAGCGTTTGAGCTGGCGGTCAACTGTGATAGACTGAGACTGAACACCTGCAACAGCGCAAAGAACAAGGATTGCTCCGTCAAGAACACGGAGTGAGCGTTCAACTTCAACTGTGAAGTCTACGTGGCCTGGAGTGTCGATAAGGTTGATTGTTGTGCCTTTCCAGTTTACCTGAGTCGCTGCTGACTGGATTGTGATTCCACGCTCGCGCTCCAAATCCATAGAATCCATTACAGCGCCTACACCGTCTTTGCCATGAACTTCATGGATCTGGTGAATCTTGTTGCAGTAGAACAAGATACGTTCTGATGTTGTTGTTTTACCAGAGTCAATGTGCGCACTGATACCGATATTACGTACTTTTGTAATATCAAAACCCATAGTGTATACCTCTCAAAAAAAAATTCGTGAGTCGGCAGAATACGAAATGCAAAGATTTCCGCATAATGCAATTAATTCAAGCAATTTTATTAAAAAATAGCGGTAAATTCAATAGGTCTTGGGCTGTTTTGCAGGGCAAACGCATGTAAAAACTCTTTCTGATAAAATTACAGAAAGTGTGAAA
>ERZ1026846.155-NODE-155-length-50830-cov-62.425564_pt1 | contig 50830 bp, 28 predicted proteins | sample MGYA00380153_ERZ1026846 | MGnify/ENA primary metagenome ERZ1026846 (study PRJEB33269, sample SAMEA4719789) | human gut metagenome | biome: human-associated habitat; feature: organic feature; material: feces | place: Cameroon | collected 2013-10 ...
GAATGATGGGGCGCATCGTGGATAGTCGTCATCAACCTGTCGATTTCGCCAATGTTTCTCTCTTGAATGTCAATGACTCTTCGTTTATTACTGGTGGCGTGACCAATGAAAACGGACAATTTGTGATACCTTGCAATGCTCAAAAGGCTATTGTAAAAGTAACATGCGTAGGATATAACACTTATCGCAATATCTTTAGTACCGGCAAAATAGGAACAATAGCCCTAAGCGAAGCTACGCTTAATCTACAAAAAGTAGTTGTGAAAGGTCATCGTAAGATTTACAAGTCAGACGGAACAAAGCTTATAGTGGATGTTCAGAAATCTGTATTAAGCGATTTTGGAAGTGCCGATGATGTTGTTGCGCAATTACCAACAGTGTCAGGTAGCGATGGTAGCTATTCTGTCTTTGGACGAGGAAATGCCGAAGTGTATATCAACAATCGGAAGATGAGGGACAAAAGTGAGTTGAGCCGCTTGAATTCCAAGGATATTTCTACAATAGAGGTAATCAACAATCCTGGGGTAGAGTATGATGCAGACACCCACGCTGTCATTAAAATCAACTTGAAACATAAGATTGATGGAGGATTAGGCATCAGAACTTCAGTATTTGACAGCCAAGGCAGAAAAAACTCTGATTCGGAACAGTTGCAGCTCACTTACGATACCAAAAATATAAATGGATTCCTTTCTTTCACTAATTCAAGCAATAGATATAAAACAGACCAAACCAATAAGGAACAGACTTTGGCTAATCATTCTGTCTGGAATATGGAAAGTGATATGCCTAAATGGAATTCCAATTATTATAATCAAACCATTAACGGAGGTATCAGTGCAGAGTTGGCAAAGAATCATACCATTGGCGCAAGTTTGTCATACTCCAAGGAAACGGACAAATGGGGAGGACATTCTGCCAGCCAAATGTTTCATGACAATCTTCTGTTTGAAGATTTATTCTCTAACATCCATTCTAATGCGAACTATGATCAATGGATGGGAAACATCTTCTATGATGGAAAATTCTCCCCAAAATGGAAAATGACGTTGAATGCTGATTATGTTAGCAGAAAAGCTGCAGATAGCCGTCTTAATCAAGAGTCTGGAAGCATGACGGATGCGCATGAGGTGAAAAATGAAAATGAGACTACTCACGACATTTATGCAGGAAATGTGAAAATCAATTATCAAGCCAACAAGAACTTGGCTTTTAACATAGGTGCTGATGCAAGCTATGTGGAAGAAGAAAAGGATTATCAGAGTCTTGAAAACGAGGAGTCAAGCGCAATGAGTCGTCTCCATGCAGAAGAGACAAAACTTGCCACATTTGCCAGTTGCAATGTATCCATTGCCAAGTTGTCTGCCCAATTGGGATTGCGATTTGAGTCATTTCGTATGCTGTATCGTGATGCCATCTCCCAAAATAGCTTGGTGGATAAGACTTATCGTCATTTTTATCCTTTCTTCTCATTGTCCTTGCCTGTAAAGAACGTTGAAATGGGATTAAGCATGACAACCAAGGTAAAACGTCCAAGCTATTACGAACTTAGAAACAGCGAAGAATATTTTAACCGTTATTCCATCGAGGCAGGTAATCCATGGTTGCTTCCACAATATACGACAGATATATCCTATTCGTTGCAATGGCATCAATTGCGTTTCTCTGTCGATTATCAAAGGATAAAGGATTACATCATCTCAACGAATGTCATTCAGCAAGCAGACCCATTGGTGGCAATGTCAAAGCCAGAGAATTTTCCGCATTATTCTGCAGTAAACGCAAGTTTGGCTTATCATACGAATGTGGGTGTTTGGGAACCATATCTCAACCTTAACATGATGCGAACTTATATGTCACTCTACAATACGGATGGAAGCAAAATCAAGAATGACAAGCCTTACCTATCAATGTCGTTCAACAGCTATTTCAATTTGCGCCACCATTGGATGCCTTACGTACTGCTAAGTTACAATTCTGATGGAAACATGAGGGAATATCTGGTTAAACAGGCATTATGGTTTAGCCTAGGAGTAACCAAGCATTTTGCTGACAATGCATGGTTGGTAAGGCTGAGTCTTAACAATATCCTTGGCACAAAAGAACGAGAGACAAGATATGCCTCAGATTACATTTTCGACAAGAGCAGTTTCAAGGACGGTCGCCGCATTAGCCTCTTGGTAAGATATACATTCAAAGACAAAAAGCGCTATAAGGGCGAAAGTGCTGCAAGTGAAGAAATGGATAGATTATAAATCTCTCTCAATACATGATTCCGCAACAAAGCGGAAAAATAAAAATCTGTGTGATGAAGTTTGCCAATATTTTTCTAATTGGTAAACTTAATCCACAGAATTTCTTTTAGAGATTCTCTAGTTAAAATATATATATTTCTTTGTGTGTCACATTAATTATTGTATTTTTGCAGACAGAAAACATAGAAAGTTAATTTTTTATATAAATGATATGATTTTTCCTATGATACGTCAACATGAATTTTATGGCTACAGCCACAGTGAGCACACAGGGACAAAATACCCCAATGTTGCAACAGTACATGAAAGCCGATGTCAGAATCATCTTCAGCAATAAAACGTTATGGCAACAGGTATTCGGATAAACTATATCCGAATACCTGCTGTTTGTTTTTGGATGCATATTGTGTTGGTAAGCATCAGATTTTATGCAAAAGTTCTAAATTCCATAAATTTCTCCTATATAGTCATGGGATATTTAGAAAAATATCGTATCTTTGTCCCCGAATTGAGGCGTTCTTTGCATATTGCAAAATACAGAAACGAGCAGAAGTCCGCTCGTTTCCATATTGTTACCTATATAATATAGGCAAACGCCCAACTTCTTGATTTTCAATCAAAGTCCAATTTAGAGCGAGTTAGATTGTTTAACGGGATTTGGAATCTGGAGCTGCTGAAAATCGGGGCTTATCACACCCAGATTTTTGGCGGTTACCTAAAAAAGCCGTACCTTTGCACTGTCGTTAGAAGAAAGGCTGCACTCGGCATAGTTCAAGCAAGCTTGACTCTGCGCTCTTTTGCACTTTCTTTGCATCGTCAAAAAATAAATTATTAACCCTTTAAAAAACTGATTGACTATGGGACAAGGAACTAGTAAGTATCGTAAGATTATGCGTACCCCTCAGACGGGTGAGAACGCTGGTAAGAAGCTCTGGTATGCTACTGCCGTGAGCGACCGTGAGATGAGTTTCGAGGACTTCGTGACTCATATCTCTGAGCACAACTCTCCATACAGCCGAGGCACCATCCACGGTGTGCTGATGGATACCCTCGACTGCCTGAAGCATCTGATTCTGGATGGCAAGAGCGTTCGTTTCTCCGACCTCGGATTGTTCTCCATCGGTATGACTTCGCGTGGCGAGGTGAGCAAGGAGAAGGTGACGGCGGCAAGCGTGCAGGGCGTGCACCTGATTGTGAGAAACACAAAGACCTGGAGCAACGCCGAGCTGAAGAAGCTCACCAAAATCGTGGCATACGATGACTATACTTCGGGAGTCGATGGCGGCGGTGGAACTGGGAATACACCGGGTGCTGGTGGTACCAGTCAGGGCGCTGGCGGCGAGACCAACAAGGATAACGGCGGCACCAGCCAGGGCGGAGGTGATACCAGCCAGGGCGGAGGCGGAACCGACAGCGGCGGCGATAACGTAAATTTTTAAATCACTAAAAAAAAATGCTTATGAAGAAAGAAACCTGGAAAACTGTATTTCAGATTGTACTATCTATCTTGACCGCTCTTGCCGCCTCTCTGGGCGTGACGAGCTGCATGTCGTAGAACTGCACAAGAAATCTTAGATTTTTATCAATTACTTCTCAAAAAAAAAGAGGGTGTGTCATAAATTCATGACACATCCTCTTTTTTTATTTATTCTCTATTTTTCTTCATCGGATTACGCGGAGTTATCGGAAGAGCTTTCCTGCTGTACGGATTACGCACGGAATTGATACGGAATCAGCCTTAGCGAATGAACAGCAGCTCACGATACTTCGGCAAGGTCCAGAGTTCATCTGCCACCAGCAGCTCGAGCTTGTCAATCTGATAGCGGATTTCTTCCATTTTCGGAGCTACCGTGTCATGATAGGCTACAGCCTTCTCGCGCTCACTCTCAATCTTGTTGGCTACCTTGCGGGCATCCACCAATGCCTCTACGCCACGCTCTATCGACTCGGTGCGCTCGGCTATCTCACGGATGATCTTCACGTTGCGGGCAGTCAGCTTCTTGCCTTCCTCGCCACCAAAAATGTGAATCATACCCTCTACGTTCTTTGCCAGACGGCTCTGATAATGGGTAGCCACAGGGATGATGTGGTTCATGGTCAGGTCGCCCATCACACGAGCCTCAATCTGAATCTTCTTGGTATAGGTCTCCCACTTCACCTCGTTGCGCGCCTTCAACTCGCTCTCGCTCATCACGTTGGTCTTGGCAAACATCTCGATGCTCTCCTTGTCCAGGTAGCGGTCGAAGACTACCGGGCAGGATGCCTCGCAGTCCAATCCACGCTTCTGAGCCTCTTCCTTCCACTCGTCAGAATAGCCGTTGCCATCGAAGCGGATAGGCTTGCAGGTCTTGATGTCCTCTCTTACGATGTCGATGATAGCCGAAGTCTGGTCCTCGCCCTTGGCTATCAAGGCATCCACACGAGCCTTGAAGTTCTCAAGCGCCTCAGCTACCGCAGCATTCAGCACGATGAGAGAAGATGCGCAGTTTGCCTCAGAACCTACGGCACGGAACTCGAAGCGGTTGCCGGTGAAGGCGAATGGTGAGGTACGGTTGCGGTCGGTATTGTCGATCATCAGCTCCGGAATCTCAGGGATATCCAGCTCCATTCCCTTCTTGCCAGCCAGGGCGAAGAGTTCCTCCTTGTCAGCCTTCTCGATATGGTCGAGCAGATCGGTGAGCTGCTTGCCCAGGAATGAGGAGATGATGGCAGGAGGTGCCTCGTTGGCTCCCAGACGATGGGCATTGGTTGCGCTCATGATGGATGCCTTCAGCAGTCCGTTGTGCTTATAGACACCCATCAGGGTCTCTACGATGAAGACCACGAAGCGGAGGTTATCCTCAGGAGTCTTGCCTGCCGCATGCAGCAGCACGCCGGTATCGGTGCAGAGACTCCAGTTGTTGTGCTTGCCGGAACCGTTGACGCCAGCGAATGGCTTCTCGTGAAGGAGCACACGGAAACCGTGCTTGTGAGCCACACGCTTCATCAGACTCATCAGGAGCATGTTGTGATCTACTGCAAGATTGCACTCCTCATAGATAGGTGCCAGCTCAAACTGGTTAGGAGCCACCTCGTTATGGCGGGTCTTGCAAGGGATGCCGAGTTCGAGTGCCTGGATTTCAAGATCCTTCATGAAAGCCTGCACGCGCTCTGGGATGGTTCCGAAATAATGGTCGTCCATCTGCTGGTTCTTGGCCGAATCGTGACCCATCAGGGTACGTCCGGTGAGCATCAGGTCGGGACGTGCCGAATAGAGGCTCTCATCTACCAGGAAGTACTCCTGCTCCCATCCGAGATTGGTCTGCACCTTCTTTACCTGTGGGTAGAAATAGTGGCACACCTCGGTAGCCGCCTCACTCAGCGTATGGAGCGAACGGAGCAATGGAGCCTTGTAGTCCAAAGCCTCACCGGTATAAGATATAAAGATGGTAGGGATACAGAGGGTATCGTCGATGATGAACACAGGCGATGTAGGATCCCATGCAGAATAGCCGCGAGCCTCGAAGGTGTTACGGATACCGCCGTTAGGGAAAGAGCTGGCATCCGGTTCCTGCTGCACCAGCAGCTTGCCGGAGAACTCCTCTATCATACCACCCTTACCGTCGTGCTCCACGAAGGCATCGTGCTTCTCGGCAGTACCTTCTGTCAATGGCTGGAACCAGTGAGTATAATGTGTTACCCCGTTTTCCTCAGCCCAGAGCTTCATGCCGGCAGCCACGGCATCCGCGATGGAACGGTCCAGACGATTACCGTTGTCTATCACATCGATGAGTTTCTCGTACACATCAGATGGCAGATACTTGTACATCTTCTGGCGGTTGAATACATACTTGGCGAAGTACTCCGAAGGGCGCACCTTGGGAGCCTCTACCTCTACAGGTCTTTTCTTAAAGGCCTCGGCTACAACCTCAAATCTCAAATTAGCCATTCTTCTTTTATTATTTTATAAGTTTGCGGGTGCAAAGTTACGAAATAATTGGCTAACTGCTACCATTTTGCCCGTTTTTTTATGGATAATTCAAACTTTTCTTATTTTGATTACAGGATTCTGCCCACAATCTGGAACTTGAGCACAGGACAGAACTGGATTTTATCCACGATATCGGCGATGTCGCCGCCATCTTCACCCATCGAATCATTGAAAGCTTTCCTGACATCTACCTCCGAGCCGTTCTGATAGATTTTCAGCTTGCCCATATACTGGCAGCCGATCTCCCAGCGGAAACCCAGACGGTTCTTGGGAACCACTCTGCCGAATCCCAGACCGAGATAAGGACGGAAGGAATTGCAGCGCAGGTCGGCATTGATATCACCATTCTTGTCGAACTTGATATTGTAATCCGAGAGTTCCGCACCTACGTTTTTCAGAATCTCATCTGAATATTCAGGATATTTACTGATAAACTGCGCCAGATCATCGCTGTGACCGCTCAACTTGGCAAGCTTGGCACCGCCGAAAGCGAAGCCGGCAGCCACGAAGAACTTGCTGTTGCCGCCGAAAGGATAGATATTCGCCTTGGCAAGAAAGGCTGTGCGGGAGAAATCAGCATCAATATCCACCTCGGAATCAGGAATCCTTACTGTCTGTCCCTGAACGATGATAGAGGCATCTGTCGTTATGTTCGCCTTACCAGAAATCTTGAGTATCTTAGGCCGAATATCCACGCCTGCCTCCAACTCCACGAAATTGGAAACAGGAGCCGCCACACCTATGCTGATACCTTCGGTACCCACGCCTGCATTCAGACCCACATGATTGAATGCAGATCTCTTGAACTGTGCAAAACCACTTGTTGCAAATACGAGGCACAAAATGGCCATCATCAAAATCTTTTTCATCATTTCCATTATTTTTTAATAATTAGCATTCACACCTCACACACGTTATTTTTTCTTGCTTGCCTTCCACTCGAAGAGATAGTCGATGCCCTTGATCTTTACCTTGACAAAGAGATCGGCAGCCTTGCGGTCGGTGGTGTAGAGATAGCCCGAAACCACTTCGCCCGGATGGATGGTGGTGCGCTCCAGATAGCCCAGGTCCTCAGGCATCTTGTCGGAATACTTCATGCGGTTGCCGTCTTCCAGCTGCTGCATCCGGCAGATACGGGTCTGGAAATCCTTCAGCGTATTGGAGGTTCCGGCATCAAACACCTGTGCACCCAGGTTGGCATTCACGTTGTTCTCGCGTTCGGTCTGCACTATCGCCTTGTTCTTTACCGCACGCTTAGCCACCTTCTTCTTGAACTTGAAGATTTTCTTGTCATACTCATCAGCGCCCACCAGTTCGAAATCCTTGCGCTTACCGCCCTTCATATCGTAGATTTCAATCTGAGAAGGGTCGATATCCACATTGATCATGCTCTTGTTGACGATGAAGACGCCGATTTCGCGGTAATCGCCGATGTTCTCATCCACCATCGAATTGCTCACGCCCACGATGAGTCCGTTCTTGTTGTAGTAAGGCCATGCCACACCGTTCTTATACTCGGTGAGGATTTCATCAGGCGAAGGGGTTTCCTGGATAGGCTGATGGTCGGTGAGCGAATACTTGGAATAGTTGCCGTCGGCATCCACCACTACATAAAATCCTTCAGGGATATCATTCTTGTAGGGAGTAAGGGTGCATACCCTGCCGTTCTCCGTGAAAGAGGCTCCTACTCCCATCTTCTTGCCTTGGTTCATGAAGAAATGCTCCTTCACGTTGCCGTTATTATAATAAGAGGTATATTCGCCCGAGAGCAGTCCTGCCAGATAGGTCTTCTTCTGCTCTACCTGTCCATCCTTGAAATAGGTGGTAAAGGTGCCGGCAAACTGGCTCTTGGCATCATCCTTCTTGTCGAGGACCACGAAACTTCCCTCGCCCTGCAGTTCGCCGCTCATATAGTAGGTGCGGAACTCCTTGGCTGCCGTAGAATCAGCAGGATAGAGCGCCAGGCGATAATAGTTGGCGAAAGCCTTGTTAGGGGTTACCTTCCAGCTCTTGTTGTAATAGAGGGTGTCCAGCCGGTCTTGCGGAACGGGAGGAGTTTCTGGAACGATTTTCTCCTGCACTACAGGCTGTTCCTCTACTACAGCCTTCACTTCTTCCTTCTGGATTTTCTGCTTCTTTGCGCGTCCTGCCTTCTGTGCCAGGGCTGTCTGTCCTCCGAAGAGGACAATCATCATCATGATGACGGAATACTTTTTTCTCATCATACCTACTTATGTTTTAAATACTTAAAAATCTATCTATCAGTTTCTTTCTATAGAGTCTGCCCACCTTTACATAGTCGATTTCATCGAAAGGGGGATAGAAATGACACACATTGTCAACCACCTCAATGAGGTAATTGATGTTGACGATGAACTTCTGGTTTACCTGCATGAAATGAGGGGCGAGCGCAAGCAGGTCGGTGCTCTTCACGCTGCGTTTCAGCCTGATAGGCTTCCTGTTGTCAGCTACCACCACCTCCCAGCATCTCACTTCGTGATTATACTGGAAGAGGCAGACATTCTCCTTATCCACCAGCCTGAAATCCACGGAGTTGGTATAGAAGAGCAGCTTGCCGTTAGCAACAGGTGCATTCTTCACGCCAGCCCCTACCACTCTCTCAGTCTCTTTTTCAGCCTCTTTCTCTGCCACAAGCTCTTTTTCAGCCTCTTTCTCCAGTCGTCTGACGATGGTATCCAGCTCCTGGGGATTGATAGGCTTGAGCAGCACATCGAATGCCTGCTTGCGGAAGGCTGTCAGGATATATTCATCGTATGCCGTGTACATCACCACCTGGCAGCGGCGGTGCACGAATCCCGACAGCTTATCCAGGAAATCCAAGCCATTCACATCGGGCAGCTGGATATCCAGGAAGAGCACATCGGGCTGGTACCTGTTTACCATCGCCAGGCCGTCAAGCCCACAGAGCGCGCATCCCAGCACCTCCATATCGTATTTCGTTTCCAATAAATCAGCCAAAGCCTTGCCTGAAGATTTATCGTCGTCTATGATTACAACTTTCATACACCTTATTATATTGTTTATATTCAAGTATTGCCAGCGGGGGTTACATCACGAAGCCATCGGGTATGCATACCTGCGCCAGACATCCTGCCACGCTGCCGTCTTCTGCCTTCCGGTTCTGCAGCGAGAAGGTCATCTTGTGGCGATTATGCTCGTTCACCACTGCCAGGGTCTGGGTGATGATACCCAGTCCGGTACGCTTCTTCCCCTTCTGGCGGATATCGAATCCCCTGCCGTTATCCAGCACGGAAACCACGGTATAGCCCGGCTGCTTTCTGCCTACCTTTACCTGCAAGATCTTCCTTCCCTCCCAGCCTCTCAGTCCGTGAACCAGGGCATTCTCTACGAGAATCTGGACAAACATCGACGGGATATACGTATTCTCCACATCCACTTCGGAATCTATCTGCAGCGAGAAATCGAAATCATCGCCCATCAGCGGAGTTTCCACCGCCAGATACTGCTTCACGAAACCGATCTCTGCGGCCAGAGATACCTTCGACTGGCAGGACAGGTCCAGGTTGCTGCGTATCAACCGGGCAAGCCCCATCAGTTCGTCGGCTTCCGCCGTACCGGCATGCAGAATCTTGTTGTTGAGGACATTGAACACGAAATGAGGAGAGATTCGGTTTCTTGCTCCTTCCAGCTTCAGCTGCAGTACGCGATGCCTGCTCTCTTCAAGCCGTTTGCCGGATCGCATGCTCTTGATGACGAAGAACATGCACAGCAGCAGAATCAGCAGCACTACAGCCAGGGCGATAGAGCGGGTCTGGTTCAACTGTGCCGTCTTGTGCTCAAGCACCAGGTCGTGGTGCAGTTTCAGCGTATCCTGGGTAAAGCGGTCCATGATTTCAGAAGCTCTCATCTTGATTCTGTTGTGCTCCAGCGAATCATTCTTCAGCATATCCCTGCGAAGATTCTCGAATGCCATGCGGTAATCGCCCTTGGCGAGGTAATATCGCTGCAGATACTGATTGCGGATCTGGCGCAGATTGAAGGCTACGAGATTGTTGATATCCTCGCCGAACTGCTGTCTCTCGCTGTCCAGGATGCGGGTTACAGCCGCCATATCTCCCTTCTTCACCTCCTGACCGATATGAATCGTATTACAGTAATATACCGCCTCTCGATCGTGGTTGGCCACCATGAAAGGCTCACTCTCGGCAAGATATTTCTCCGACTGGGCAATGCTGTCCAGATTGAGATACACATCTGCCATATTCAGCTTGCAGAGATACATGTCGAAGCAGTCGCCCTTCTTGTGCTTCTCCAGCAACTGCTTCAGCTGCAGGAATTTGCGGAGCGACTGGGCATAGTCTTTCTTATAATAGTAGTAGTTGCCGTAATTGTTCAGGTAATACGCCTGCATAGCCAGCGACATCTGCGGGAGATGGTCTTCCGTCTGCTGATAGCACTGGAGCGATGCATCAAAATCATTGAGTTTCAAGTAGATGGTAGCCAGACCCACATAGAGGGAGACATTCTCCTCCTTGGGCAGCTGGAGGGAATCTACCAGAAAGAGCGCACGGCGATACCAGGAGGCAGCCTGCGACAACTGATTCTTGAAGAGATAGGCATCACCCAGGTTGGCACAGATGCTCGGCGCCTGATGCTGCACATCGCTACGCATGGAATAGGCATAGGCAGAGTGGTAGAGCGAAACCACCTCGTCTGCCTTGCGATGAAAATTATGATAGTTGATGCCCTGGCAGTTGTAGGTATAGGCGAGAAGTCCGTTGCGGCGCGGAGAATCGGGCTGACGAAGGGCGAAATGCAGGGTGCGGTCCACATAGCCTACCGTAGAATCGGGCGTTGCCGACTGGCAGAACCATCTTCCCTTCCTCGCATAATACTCATAGAACGTCAGGCTGTCTTTCGCCAGCTTCATACCTTTTTCGATTTCCGCCTTAGCCTGCGGCGACTGCGCATTGAGGAGTTCATCGAGCTGATGCAGTTTTTCGATACGCAGGTTATCAGCAGTTTCCTCTGCCGATTTCCGGCAGGAAGCCAGGATCATCAGCAGAGGCAAGAGAGGCAGGAGAACCTGCCAGAGGTTAAACTTATCATTTTTCATCATTTCTATTATTTTCTACAGAACTTTCGCAGTGCTGGACTGCGAAAGTTAAGTTTTCTACGAATTTACCTTGCAAATATAGGCAAATTAACGCAAACGGGCAAGCTTTTGGAATATTTTTTTCTTCTTAAAGCCATCAAACTTACATTTTGATATCGGATTGAAATGCTTGCGGGCTGTTACTCGGGTGCTGCGGGTGTCATCGGCATCCTCCATCATGGCACGGAGCGCTTCTTCGGTTACACCATCCAATACCATCATATAGATTGGGGCATATTCTTCAATATCCTCAAAAGTGTTCTTGTCTGTAGCGCCTTCAGCATGAGGATCATACTCCAGCGTAATCAGCATCTTCTTCTTTGCCGAATAGAAGTTTACCGCCATATAGCCATCCTCATTGTCCTCTCCCATATTGGTAAGACCCAATTTGGCTGCCGCATTCTTCAACTTCTGATAATCGCTGCTTCCACCATTATAATAAATGATGCCGCCCTTACCCAGATTGAGACTTTCCGTAATCAGCAGTGCCAAAGGAGCCTTTGCCTCCAGCTGTGGAGTGAAAGAAGGGAAGCCTGCATCTACCGGCTTGACGTTGCGAAGTGTCTTGGCTGTAGCCAGGAGCGGATAGCTCATCATCTTGCCTTCCAACTTGGCATTCTCATCATATTTTTCTTCAGTTTCCTGTTCATCAGCATCATTATCAGAAGCCTCCTGGAAGAAAACTCCATTTCCTTCCAGTGAGAACACGAAATCATTGCCGTTTCTCTGTACGGTACACTTCATTTCCTTGCCCGCCATAGTCTGGAACAGGCGCTTCTCTGTCCGATTAGCCACGCTGGCTGTTACACCATCCGTATAGGTAGTCTTCTCCTTATCATAATGAGCTACCAATATAGACATCAAGATGTTAGCTCTTTCTTCTGGTATCAGCATCAAATTATCATCCAGAAGAAGCACACCGCTAATCGGATTCGTATAGGTTGGTATAGGCCATGCTTCATTGCCCAGGACATCAGAGAAGATATGGATCATATTGGTATTGACACCTCCAGAGCCGCTTACAATCAGTTCTACATATACATCCTCATTCTCGATGGTTATGTCCCCGGAAATCTCATCACCCCGATAGGTTCGGGCATGTACGGTGGCTTTGCCCTTCATATCCTTCGGTACATACACATTGAAGTTACCATCCTTATCGGTCTGGAGAACTTCAGTCTTAGCCTTTTCCGTCTGCACCCATACCGAAGAACGGATGCCGTCGCCCCGCTCGTTCATCACCTTGCCATATACGCGAACCAGGTGAGGCAGCGTGATATCCACCTGGCGCTTTTCTCCCGGAGAGAGGGCAGGAACCTTTACAGAAACCTTCTGGTTGATGCCGCCATAATACAGATCCTTCACAGTGATGCTGAAGTCCGTATTGGCAGGAACTTCGTGCGAATAATATCCATCCGATTTGGTTACAGTAGAAGCCAGCAACTGTCCGATGCTCAATCTTACACCTGGCAGAACCTTGCCGGTATCATCCTTTACATATCCATAAACAGTGCCCTGCTTTTCAGGATAATCCAGGTTAACCCAGGAGAAATGAGCCACTTCTCCTACATATACATTTCCCTGCAATGCGGCACTTCCTTCTTCCTCCCAGAGTCCTGTCTTCTCATTGAAGCTCCACAAAGGGATGCTGGCTGGCGGATTCTTGTCCATTCCGGCAGGTATCGGGAAGGTAAGCTTTGCCTTGCTGCCCTCCTTGAGCTGCAGCTTGTCGCCATTTTCGGCATACATGTTCAGGTCGGTCATTCCGTAGGAAACCAGTTGGGCGCTGGAGTTGTCGGAACGCACAGCGGCGAGGTCGCCACCCGGCATCATCTCGGAGAATCGCTCATTGTTAGGATCCAGATACACCATCTCCGACTTCACCTTTCCGGTATAGCCGGCTCCGGTGCCATCCACCTTGTATCCATCCTGCGGCATATCAATCTTCATTTCGCCAGCCTGCAGGGTCTGGTCGGATGAAGAGGAATAGGTCTTGATGCTGGTGAAATCATTGTTCTCCTTCTTGCACATCACCACCTCCCAGCTTGCGCCATCGGCAGCATCATCGTCAGCATCCATAGAACGCACCACATCAAAATAGCCCGCCTTGCTGAATCTCACTACCGAGCGGTCGTTCCGGACACTTACTACCTGAACCTGGTCGAATTCAAAGAATCCATCGGTATTGGTAGTAGCAGCAGAAGAGCCGCTCACGATGCTCACACCCTCGATAGGAGTGCCGCTGGCATCTCTCACGATACCCGAAAGAGCGATGTCTTCCATTCTTCCTTCTACGAGTTCCGGTGGATTAATGCCTCCATCGTCGTCATCATCATCTCCCTCATTCAGCAAATCCTGAAGTTTGCTGCATGAAGCGAACGTCATCAACATCATCAACAATGCCATGAACACAAAAGTTAAGCTGTGAATTTTCCGTCTCATAAGCCTTACATGTTTATCAGTTAATACAAAAATAGAATTTTATTGATTACACAAATAGAATTTTATTGATTACACAAACAGAATCTTATTGATTGAACAAATAGAATCTTATTGATTGCAAAGATATATAAAAAAATGTATATTCGCAACCTCCCTTTTCGGGTCATTGTGCCTGTTTGTTATCAAATGCGTTTAAACGTCGTTTTTTCGGGCTTATCCGACAATAAAAAAACAAACTATACGGTTAAAACGGGCTGAAAACCCAAAAGCTCTTAGCCCAGGGCTAGGAGCTTCTGCCCTTTACCTTTCCCTTCGGACGGTGACCGTTGGTTCAGGGCGTATTGGGTAATTTCAACCGTGCAGGTCGTATTATTTCTCGGATTTGAGTATTTTAACGCCGATTATTTCTCGGATTTGAGTATTTTAACGCGATTTATTTCTCGGATTTGAGTATTTTCGCTATATTTGCGCCTGTTATTCAAACAGTTACGATTATGACAGAATATATACATAGAAACATAGACTCAGAACTCATCGCCTGGAAGGAAGATTCCATGCGAAAACCCTTGCTGCTTCGTGGTGCCCGACAGGTTGGAAAGTCATCAGCAGTCAAAAACTTCGGAAAGCAATTCGAGTATTTCGCCGAGGTAAACTTCGAACGTAACAAGGCTATCAAAACCTTCTTCCAGGGGGATATTGACGTACGATTGATTGCTAAAAAAATCAGCAGTTATATCAATGTCCCTATAGAAGCAGGTAAGACGCTTCTCTTCCTCGACGAAATTCAGGAATGCCCAGAAGCCATCATGGCACTACGCTTCTTCAAGGAAGATTATCCTGAGCTGCATGTCATAGCCGCAGGATCACTTCTGGAATTTGCGCTTCAGGAGCTCCCTACTTTTGGAGTAGGAAGGATTCACTCGCTCTTCATGTATCCGATGACTTTCGATGAATTCCTGTATGCCAATCACGAAGAAGGACTCATCCTTCTCCGGAATGAAGCATACGGAAACCAGTCTTTAGATCAAGCCTTCCATGATAAACTCGTGGAATACTTCCGCACCTACCTGCTTGTTGGAGGCATGCCGGAATCTGTTCTGGCATGGACCAAGACACACGATTTCAACCGATGCAGAAACATCCAGGAAGACATCATACTGACATACGAAGATGATTTCAGCAAGTATAAAAAGAGAGTCAAGCCAGATTTACTGCGCACAACGATGCGTGGCATCTGCCATCAGGCAGGAGAGAAGTTGACATACAAGCAAATATCAGCAGATTATCAGAGTTCACAAATCAGAGAAGCCCTCCGCCTGTTGACACTTGCGGGAATCGTTACTCCTGTGGTTGCTACCTCGGGCAATGGTATTCCGCTGGATGCGGAAGCTGACGAGAAAAGCATGAAGGTGCTCTTTCTGGACCCAGGATTACTGTTAGCTGTGCTTCAACTGGAAGGCGACCTGTCTCAGCAGCTCATAGAACTTATTTTAGCCGGCACCCCTCAGGAACTTGTCAATAAGGGAGGTGTAACAGAAATGGTTGCCGGACTCGAGATGATGCGTTACAAACCATGCATCCAGCGCCAGAAGATGTTTTATTGGGAGCAGAAGGGGAAGAGTGTTGCCGAGATAGACTATCTGGAAATCCACAATATGAAGATTACCCCTATCGAAATCAAATCGGGCACCCAGGGCGGCATGAAGAGTCTCTGGCTATTCATGAGAGAGAAAAAGCTCACCGAAGCCTTCCGTTGTTCCTTAGAGAATTTCGGATCATTTGATTACATTGACAAGCAGGACGATGACGCCATAAGGCATATCACCATACTGCCTCTCTATGCATTATCCCTATTGAGAAGCCGTTAATAGTCTGCAGAAATACTCTGCAGACTCATTAATGCCCAACATAAACACGCCATTTCGGGTGATGTAGCAATGCTGACGCAACATCTCCGCCGAGTACTCCTTGCCATAGTCCTTGGTTATCATCCTCAACGAGGTGGAACCACAGTCCATCTCATTGAGTTGCTGATAATGAGGAAATGGCTTCAAGTTCATATTTTAAATTCTTAAACCAGTTTCATTATCACTATTGTTCAATTTACGTCTGTCTGCCTTATATTTTCTACCATGACTAAAGGTATAGCCAAGTGTAAACATAAGCATGTTGCCATTATTTTTGATATAAGTAACTCCTCGGCTTACATAATACTTACTATTTGTTGTATTCTTATAGTCAAATCCCTGTGGATAGCCCAAAAGTAGACAACTTAGACCTAGACGAAGATTCTTATGTTTATAAGACACCGTGAGGGTGGATTGTTTCTCTCCTGCGCTTCTTGATTCACCAGAAAGCTGCTCCCATGCATTGGCAAAATAATATTCCACATACCATTTCTTCAAATTCAAAGATGCCGTTAAACCATAATGCAAAGGCTCGAAATCGTGCGAATAATCCAAGCCACGGCTTCTCGAGTGCTTATATTGCAACTCTCCTTGGATATCAAATATATCAGGGATGACATGGAATACCAAAGTAGTATAAGCGAAATAAGAAGTAAAACTTTTCTGATTCTCAGGTTTCCACACATACAAATAGCTTCCATCCGCTTGCTGTTGTGGCAAAATGCTTGTCATAATGGCATCTGGAGTGTAGCTCATATTACCGCCCCAGTAAACATCAACTATCTTATTATTCCATGTGAATCCCAAATCACCATAATAAGTAGATGTTGCCTTCAAGGTACTATTACCATCATTTGCTTGCATTGTACTTCCCTGCTGTCGCACCTCGCTCAACTGGGACAACGAAGGCACTTGTGGATTGATAGAGCCTGTAAGTCTAATTCTAAAATTCTTAATAGAATTAGTGGCTAATGTAAACTTCGGTCTAAAAGTCCACTTGTGAAACCCCACACTACCTTGCTCTATTGATATATAGTTTGCACCAACACCTAACTGGAAATTAGCGATTTTACCCAAGCGTCCATCCAATTGCGAAAACAAATACACATTATTGGAATTCAAGACTGTAGTAACATTCTGACTTCCTGTATATTTATTATCAGTTCTACTAACAGCATAGTTAGTACCACCAGAAAAGGACAGCTCCTTATTCAACAGTTTGGTGTAAATTGCCTCTGTTATCAAAGAATACTTACTACCATCGGCTTCATAGCCATAGTCGTGTAAAGGACTGGAATTCAACGTTTCACCAACATCCCCCAGCAATACATATTCATTCTGTCTATGAGTGTTATCTGAGCCTAAATGAGTGCCGACGACATTGATGATAAGACTTTGTTTTTTAGGCAGATTCAGACTATAATAAATATCCAACACAGGATTTCGATCATGCCCAAAATCATTGGTAAAAAGCAACAAATCTTGTCGCCCAGTTTCAAATACCTTTTGCAGTTTCTTGTTGTAAGGGGAATTGGTCCAGTCAAACCCAAATCTCACATTTAATGAATACTTACCAGGATCAGCTAAGCTGTAGCTAAGCTGTAAGTTATGAGAATTATAGGTCATCTCTGCATCTTGACCGACATAATCTACAGTACGCTCCAGTCCATCAGGCTGCAAATATACAGAATGGCTGTCCTTTCGTCTCTTATCATACCAACGATAGTTCAATCCATAAGACAGGCCGAACTCAGACTTCTTATAATTATATCTGAAGAATGCATAACTGTTATTGAATCTTTCCCAAAGAGCCTGAGTTGTATTGACACCACCTACGTAACCGACATATCTTTTCTTTACGATATAATTGATTACAACGGCAAGGCTTGCATCACCATAGCGCACTCCAGGATTATCTATGTACTCAATACGGGTAACCTCATTCGGCTGCAAAGCCAAGACGTCCTGTACCGTAGCCTTAATATCATTGATACGAACCTGAACGCCACCAAGATAACTGCTGATGCTCTGCTGTGCCTCATTCACCTTGAGATTAGGCAAATGCAATTTTCTCAGAAGATCATAGCCATTGGAGGAGTTTTCCTTAATCTTGGCATTCGGCAGGATAATATCTCTGTCAACCTTATGAATCACACGAGCAGCCTTGATTACTACATCGTTCAAATGCAATGTAGTATCAATCGGAGCTATCTCTTTTTCTACATTTACTGTGTCATTTCCTTGCGCATTCACATCTATTGATGCTAACACAAACATTATAACCAACATTTGTTTCATAACCATTATCTTATTAATAAATAAACATTAAATTCTTTTAATCATATGCTTTTTGTTTACAAAGATAAATATTTCTTTCTACTACACATATCACAATCATATATTTTTTATTATTTTCGTTCACAAAATTAATAAAAAAGAATGAAATAAAAGAAACTATTAGATATTTTAAGGGAACAATCCGTTAATTATTTGCAGAAAATGGACAAGTGACGAACACGCATTGCCCACACGGTGAACATCGGATATAAAAAATCCCTTGCAACATTTCTGCTGCAAGGGATTCGCCATTTTTCTACCTTAAATGGTTATACACTACATAAACTTTAAAACTAAACTTAGAATCTATATACTACAAAGCTGTTCGCCTTCATCTTCACATTCAAGACGTTGCCGTTAGCCTGAGCATCTGATACAACAGGAACAACCACGTTCTTGTTGTCAATCTTGTTCTCTGCCTGGATATTGTCGGCATGGAGAACAGTCATCTTGCCAGGGTTCAACTTCTTGATGCCATTGAAGGTAACGTTGATTTCCTTCTCCTCGTTAGAGGTGTTGGCAATCTTCACGATATAGCTCTTGGTAGCCTTGTCGAAACAAGCTGTGGCATAGAGACCATTATCGCCAGCTACAGCCTTGCCGTTCTCGGTAAGCTTCAATACGTTGGTACCCTTGTTCTCGCCGTAGAGCTGCTGAACATAGTAGTTGGCAGAACGCACTGAACTGAGATTATCGAACCAGATGAGGTCCGGACGCCACTGCCATCCCTCAACGTGAGCGAAGAGAGGAGCATAGGTAGCCTGATAAACCACATCGGCATTGCGCTCTAAGCCTGTCATGAAGGCTGCCTCTGAAAGCGCAGCCTCCCAAGAGTTAGCTTTGTGCTCGGCATGAGCTGCATACTCGCCGGCAAATACCTTAGGACCCTTGCGGTCGTACTTGTCGTAACGGCTGGCATTGCTGCGGAACCACTCTGGGCTCTTGTAGTAATGCTCATCTACCATATCTACGCCCAACTTGCGCATCTGCTCCCAACCGTAGTCGAAGTTCTTTCCATCGGAAGATGGACCAGATGAACCGCAGATCTTGATCTTCGGATACTTGGCATGGATCTGCTCCATAAACTTCTGCAGACGCTCAGGGTACATAGGTCCCCACTGCTCGTTACCGATACCAATCTGCTTCAGGTTGAATGGTGCTGGATGACCCATATCGGCACGGAGCTTACCCCACTTGGAGGTGACAGGACCATTGGCGAACTCGATGAGGTCGAGTGCATCGTCGATATAGCTCTGGAGATCCTTGACTGCTACATGCGCATTAGGATCCTTATCATCGTTCTGATACTGGCAAGCCAGACCTACAGAGAGAATTGGCAATGGCTCTGCACCAATCTTCTCAGAAAGGAGGAAGTACTCGTAGAAGCCCAAGCCCAAAGACTGATAGTAGTTAGGGAAAAGGCGATGTGTGAAGGTATCTCTCCAGCGGTTCTCGTTCAGAGGACGGTTCTCAGGAGCACCCACAGAGTTCTTCCACTCATAACGGGTATCGAGGTCGGTTCCCTCAACGATACATCCGCCAGGGAAACGGAAGATGCCTGGCTTCAGGTCGGCCAAATCCTGCACGAGATCGGCACGGAGACCATTCCAGTTATCTTCTGGGAAGAGAGAGATGTGGTCGAGATCTACGCTCTCGGAACCTTTCTCCAGATATACGCGCATCAATCCCTTGGCATCAGTCTGAGGAGAGGTCAGGGTAGCTGTAAGCTTCTGCCACTTGTTGTTGGTGATGTTGATGACCTGCTTGGCAATGACATCATTCTTGGAATTGACCAGCTCTACACGAATCTTGCCCTGCTTGCCATCGATGAGATGAAGACGGCCATAAACGGTGAAATCGTACTTCATATCCTTCTTCAAGCCCATACCGAAGAAACCGCGGTTCTCCAAACCGGTCTGCTTCTCACGCGCACCGGCACTCTCGAGAGTTACATAATGAGGGTTGCGGTCGAAGGCTGGCTTCACATCGTTGAGGGTTACGTTGCCGAATGTATTCCATCCCATCAGGCGCTGTGGGAACTCGAAAGAGCGGTTTTCCACCATCTCTGCATAGAGACCACCATCGGCACCGAAGTTGATATCCTCGAAGAAGATACCATACATGGTAGGCTGGATTTCTACTCCAGGCTTGTTGGCCTGAACCATAAACTGATGCTGTGCGAAAGCTCCGAGCGAAGACATCGCCATCAGCATTGCTGCGAAAATTTTAGCTTTTCTCATATTGCTTTGTTATTGTCTTTTTTAGGTTGAAATTTTCCTTTCTATATTGATACGTTTATCATATACACAATTACTGGTGCAAAGATACAAAAAATCCACCCCAAATGAGGTGGATTTTCTGTCTAAATATATTGGATTTTCGCTCAAATCGCTGTTTTTCTACTATTTACCCTGTGGAATGAGGGTAAATGTGAAGGTCTTGTTACCATAATGTACACGATACTTCTCCAAAGGCCAAGCACCCCAAGAGTTCTCGCCGCCTACACCCATGTGGGCTGAATCGAGGAAGAGGTTGGTGAACTTAGACTTCTTCAAGTCGAAGCTGTGACGCTGCTCCTTGTCATCGCCATCGTCGAGCTCCTCGGTATCGAAGTGGATAGCGCTGGCATAGAATGGAGTGCAGCTCTTCACCTGCAAGCCCAAGCCTGTGGCATCGGTCTGCTTCCACCAGCGGATATCGCTCTTGGTACCACTCTCCTGTGGACGGATGTATGGGAAGTACTGGTTGTCGGCATCATCTGTGTAAACACCGATGCGCATGCAGTCCTTGCGGTCTGAGTAGTTCTCGATAGGACCACGACCGTAGTAGTTGCTCTTCTCCATGGTGTATGGCATCTGCATCAACATACCGAATCGGAACATATCGCTTACCTTAGCACCCTCTGTAGCCTTGAAGTCTTCTGTTACCTTCACGGCACCTGTATTGGCGAATACTACGTAGGTGATATCCATCTGACCCTGAACCTCCGGCATATCGAATGATGTGAGGATAGTTACCGAGTTGGTCTTCTTGTCCTTCTTCACGTCGATGTTCTTCAGGTTCATCTGAGGGTTCTTCCAAGCCTTGAACTTCTTCTGAAGGCCTGCACCCATATCGTTGTCAGTAGGAGCACGCCAGAAGTTTGGCTTCAAGGTACCACCCTCGCCGAGCAATGACTTGCCATTGTAAGCATACTCAGAGATAAGACCGGTAGAACGGTCGATCTTGAAGGTGAGGTTAGGGGTGGTAACAGCTACCACATTGTTCTTCTTGGCAGCCAGCTTCATCTTCTTCTTGCCATGTCCCTGAGCCAGCATCTTGCTGCAGTCGCCAGAGCAAGCCTGCTTGGTAACTACCGGCAGCTGGGCATAAGCCATCACCTGACCGGCTGTGAGCAATGGTTCAGCCTCCTTCAGACGGAAGTCGATGTTGAGGAATACCTCCTTGCCCTTAATCTTGCTCTTGTCGTAAGGGATGGTGAAGTTCTTGGTCTGCTGTGCAGGAACATCGAGGTCGGCGATGGTACCATTCTGAGTCTCTACGCCATCCTCTTCGAGGCTCCATGCCAGGGCATAGTTGCTCAGGTCGCGGAAGAAGTTCTCATTATGTACGCTTACCTCGCCTGTCTCGGCATTCACCATCTTAGCCCAGATGTTCTGGTACTGATAAGCCACCTCGTAAGCATGAGGGTTCATCTGGCGGTCTGGACCGATGATACCATTACAGTTGAAGTTATTGTCGCTAGGATCATACTTGTTGTAATCACCACCGTAGCAATATTCTATCTTGCGAAGCTCCTCATTGTTCATCTTGTAAGGCAGGATGCTCATAGGCTTCACGATATTGCGGTGCAATGCCTGATCTACGAAGTCCCAGTCGAAACCACCTTGGAGGATAGGATACTTGCGGATCAGATCCCAGTAATCGCTCAGGTTACCGCCAGAGTTACCCATGGTGTGGTTGTACTCACACTGGATGAGCGGCATCGGACTGTTTGGATCCTTGGCATACTTCTCGGAAGCAGCTACAGGATAGTACATTGGGCAGAAGATATCTGTACCCTCGCCACGGCGAGCCTGCTCGTACTGAACAGGGCGGGTCTTGTCCTGGCTCTTGATCCACTTGTAAGCCTTGAGGAAGTTGTCGCCCATCACGGTCTCGTTACCCATGCTCCATGTTACGATGGAAGGATGGTTGTAGAACATAGACACATTGTGCTGGTTGCGCTCCATGATCTGCTTGGCAAACTCAGGCTTCTTGGCAGCCGCATCGTCGCCATACTGGAAACCATGGCTCTCCTGGTTAGCCTCAGCCACAACATACAATCCGTACTTGTCGCAGAGATCATACCAGCGAGGATCGTCTGGATAGTGGCAGGTACGAACGGCATTGATGTTCATGCGCTTCATCATCATGATGTCCTGAATCATACGCTGCTCACTTAAGTTGTAGCCCTCATCTGGATCAATCTCATGACGGTTGGCACCCTTCAGGAGAACAGGCTGGCCATTGACCAGGAACTGCTTGTTCTTGATCTCCACCTTGCGGAAACCTACCTTTACCTGTACAATTTCGTATGGCAAGTACATACCGCCATTCTGGATAGGAGATACAACGAGGGTATAGAGGTTAGGAGTCTCAGCACTCCACTTGCGAACGTTCTTCACACGGAGCTGATACTTAGCCACACCATTCTTTACATTATCGGTACCTGTAACGATTACCTCCTTGCCATCTGGGTCGTAAAGACCGAAGTATGCCAGGGTATTGCCCTGCACCTTGGCTGTGATGTTGAGGTAACCATCCTTATAGTTGTTCTTCAGCTCAGTCTCTACACGAACGTCGAGCAGACGATGCTCCTTAGAGCGGGCATAGAGATAGTTCTCACGTGCAGGACCGCTCAGGCGCCAGAAGTCCTGATCCTCACACCATGAACCGTCACACCAGCGGAATGTCTGGAAAGCGATGAGGTTCTTACCCTTCTTCAAGAATGGGGTGATATCAAACTCAGCGGCAACCTTGCTATCCTCTGCATAACCGGCAAACTTTCCGTTTACATAAAGATAGATGTTGGATGTTACACTACCGAAGTGAGCGATGACGCGCTTGCCATCCCAGTTGGCTGGGATATTGATTTCACGACGATAGGAACCAACGTGGTTGTCCTTGGTAGGAACAGCAGGTGGCTGCTGGTCGAAGTGGCCACGCCATCCGAAGCCCACGTTTACATACTCAGGCTGGCCATAGCCCAACATCTCCCAGTTGCCTGGCATCTGGATGTTGTTCCATTTTGAGTCATCAAGGTCAGTCTTGTAGAAGTCTGTAGGGCGCTCATCAGCATTGGCTACCCAGTTGAACTTCCATGTGCCGTCGAGCGACAGGTAGTTCATACTCTTCTTCTTGTCAAGATACTCAGCACCTGTTCCAGCGAAGTCGTTAGGATCGTAAGCGAAGTGCAATGTGTGCAGAGGCAAACGATTGATTTCATTCACTTGGAGGTCGTGCCACTCTGTGAAAGTAGGCTGCTGGATGGCTACCGTCTTATTTAACGGCTTAATGGCAGCCTTCGGTTTTCTTGCACCAAAGGCCACCATTGCCAATCCTGCCATACTCAATGTTACGAACAGTCTTTTATTCATTACTATTAAAGTTTTGTGTTTAGATATTTATCATATTCACAAGCGGTAAGAAGCATTGCTCCCACACCGAAGTTTGCCTGGGAATTGGCATCTACGGTCTGTCCCGGGATGGCTCTTTCGCCGATTGGCTGAACATAGCCCACCTTGCCGTCTTCCTGAACGGCTGTCTCTGTGAGGTAAGTCCAGGCTCGGTCTATTACCTTCTTATATTCTTTCTTGTTGAGATAACCATTGTTTACTCCCCAAAGCATTCCATAGGTGAAGAAGGCTGTACCGCTGGTCTCTGGTCCCGGAGCATGCTCAGGATCCATCATCGAACGGGTCCAGTAACCCTCTGGCTGCTGAATCTCAGCCACCGCCTTAGCCAACTTCTGGAACTTATCTACGAAGAACTGATAGTGCTTGTAGTCCTTTGGCATATCCTGGAGCACCTTTGCCAGACCGGCAAGAACCCATCCATCGCCACGAGCCCAGAAATCCTTCTTTCCGTTGGCACTCTTGTGCTTCGGATAGATGTACTTTCCATCACGGAAGTAGAGGTTGGTCTCCTTGTCGAGCATAATCTCATCGGTGGTGAGGAGGTTATCGTAGAGCTTGTCGAGATACTTCACATCGCCGGTCAGCTTGTACATCTTGGTCATCACAGGCATCACCATGTAGAGGGCATCGCTCCACCACCAGTAATCTGTCGGCTCAGAGTAAGCCTCGTAGTGCATCACCTCCTTGGCACGCTTCACCATGAATTCTGAAGCTGCGGCATTGCCCTTGGCAGCCTCGATGTTATAGAGGTCGATGTAGGTCTGGAAACAGATCTGCCAGTCGCCGAAGAGTACGTGATCCTTACCCTCGCCGTATGGCTTGTACTTCCACTTGGCTGGATTAGCCTCTGTGGCACCGGTCCAGTCGTTATGCTCTGCCCAGCGGATGGTGTAATCGAGCATCTTCTGATCCTTCAGCATCTTATATACCTCCATGTTGCCGGTATGATAAGCGGCATTGTCCCAGAAGGCACGAACCTCAGGCTTGTTGTTGGCCTGCCAGTAATTGTTTACCTTCGTGATGAGTGCTACCACCTGCTCGTGGTCCCACTTCTTGGAAGCCTTCACTTCCTTCTTGTTCTGTTTCTTGACCTTGGCGGTCTTCTTGGCTGGCTGCGCTGCGCTCAAAGGCAAAGCCAGGGCTGCAGCTACCAACATCATCAATATCTTGCGCATTATATTAACTCTTAACTCTAAACTTTTAATAGTAAACTCTAAACAGTAAACTCTAAACTGAAAATTACCACTTGTCCTTGGTGACAATCTCATCCTTCCAGTGATGGTCCTTAGGGAACTGCTGATTGTTCCATGCCTTCACCTGGGTCCAAGGCTGTGCTGCATCGGTCCAGAATGGATGATCGGCAGGCAAGCCGAGAGGCATGAAGGCAAGTGTGGTCATGTAGAGCGAACCGTTGTTGGTGTACCAGTCGGCTACGTTCTTCTGGGTATTTCCGCAGAAACCGATAGAGAGATAGCCCTTCTCATTGAAGTTGTTCTCCTGGTCGAACATGCGATGGAGCACCTTGGTCAGGGCTGCACGCACCTGTCCGTTGCTCAAATCCTTTGGCAACTTCTGATACCATGCCATCAAGGCAAGCGGCTGCATGGTTGCCATACGGTAAGGAATGCTTCTGCCGAAAGCCGGGAAGGTTCCTTCCGGAGAGATGAATCTCTCGAGGATGATGCTGTACTTCTGGCAGCGCTTCAACTCTCTATCATAATACTTCTGATAGTCGAGGCGGGAATTCACCTTGGCATCCACCATCGCCTGGAGTGTTTCCAGATACATCGGATGGAACACATAGCTGCTGTAGTAATCGAATGCGAACGAAGGACCATCCGCATACCAGCCATCACCCACATACCACTCCTCTACCTTGCGGCAAGCCGAATTCACACGGTATTCATCGAAATCGCCACCCGCCTTTGCCATGAAGCTCTCGATGGTAGAAGAGAAGAGCAGCCAGTTGGTATAAGGAGGATCGATGTGGCGGAGCTTGGCAAACTCCTTCAGGTATCGCTGTTTGGTCACCTCATCCAAAGGCTTCCAGAGTGTATCGTAAGCACGGAGGAAACTCTCGGCGATGTAAGCGGCATCTACCAGGTTCTGACCACCGATGCCCCAGCAGAGATAATCAGGACTCTGAGGGTCAACGGCATTTTTGTAGGAAGCCAAAGCCCACTCACGGAGCTGCTTACGCTGCTTGCCTTCGGCAGTAGCATCATCAGGAAGAGTCAGCCATGGAGCCACGCCAGCCATCAATCTACCGAAGCACTCCATATAGAGCACCTTCCTGTTGCGGTTGTCGAAGCTTGGACTGAACTCCGTCTGCATATTCTTCTGAAGCTCGCCCTTTGCCATATTTTCCAGCACAGGCTGAGCCATCTTATAGGCAAGCGAGCACCAATATTGGCGGTCGCTCTGCTGTTGAGCCTTCTTCTTTGCTGCGCTGATTCCCGTGAATGGAACCAAAGCCAGAAGAAGGGTAATCATGATACTCTTATATATATTAATCATAGATAGTTGCAATTTGTTTGTCGAATTCTGTTTAACGATGATTGCAGTATTATCATTTCAAGCTGCAAATGTAATTAAAATAATTTAAAAACTAGCAGAGCGACCGTGTTTTTTATCATTTTTTCAACACTGGAGCACCATTTTCCCAGGAAATAGGTATCCAGAGATGACGACTGTCGCTCAAATGCTTCGGATTCCACATATCTGCCATGAATACATAGTCGGCGCCATGGAACATCTTCTTCTGTGCTGAAGTTTCCACCTTATATATATAGGTACCCTGTGCACCGAAGGTCTTGTCGGCACCCTCACCACGGCATGGATTAGGCAACTGCTCCCAAGGACCGAAGATATTCTTAGCCTTGAACATACGGGCAGCATTAGGAGCCCATCCGGTACATCCGCTGGTAATCATCCAGTAGGTGCCATTCTGCTTGAAGATGGTTGGAGCCTCGTTCTGTCCGCCGGCAGCTACTCGTACGTAGCAACCGTTGTGCTGCATGTAGTCATCTGTCAACTGTGCAATCTGGAGTGTCAGGTTTTCCTCTGAAGAATAGATGTGGTAAGCCTTGCCATCATCATCGATATAGATGGTCATATCTCTCGCCATCTGTCCGCCCTGGAAGTCTCTCATCCAGAACATGCCACGTTCTATCTGAACGCGCCAAGCTGGAGTCCACCACTCTTTCAGTTCCGGGAAGAGAAGCTGATGCTTGAGGTCTGTGGTATCTGGCTTGGCAAATCCGATAGGATAAATACCGGGATTCACTCTGCCTGAACGGATGAATTTAAAAGGTCCGAAAGGAGTATCGCTGGTTGCCACACCATAGCGGGCTGCGCCATATCCCTGTCCCTTCAATTCGAGATGGAACCACATAACGAACTTCTTGGTCTTCTGATTATAGAGCACCTTAGGACGCTCGATGATGCAACCACCCTCGATGTCGCTGCCTGGTTCATTGGATACAGGAAGTACCAAACCATGATTCTTCCAATTCTTGAGATCCTTCGAAGTGAAGCAGCTTACGCCGAGAGAGCTGTAAGGCTTGCCATCCTGCGAGCGGCTTTCACCATACCAGTAGTAGGTACCTTTGTAGTTGAAGATGTTGCCACCATGCGCATTGATATGCTTGCCGGTATTGTCCTTCCACACGCCTCCGTCCATCGGAGCCTGTGCCAGAGTTGGGAGACAAGACATCATCCACAACACTATAAATGTGAATAGTTTATTCATTTGCTGATGTTATTAATAAGTTAGTGAAAATGCTAATTATTGCAGTCGTTTGTCGGGTGCAAAGTTAAAGAATATCATCAACTTCATAGTTCAATAATCGGTAAAATAAGGACGCAAATTGAGATAAAAGGGCTGAAAACAGCCAAAAATGACTATTACAGCCCTCTTGTTACCAAATACCAATCTTAATCCTTATCCTCATTCTTATTCATTCTCCGGATCATACACCACCTTATTGGCGTTGAATACAGCAAGCTCTGCAAGGTTGAAGTACTTCTTGTCGCCGAAGGTCTTGGTAACAACCAGACGGAGATGAGTGAACGGTTTGCCGGCATCGATACCTTCAGAGGTATATTCTGCCTGGCTGGCAGAAGGAAGACCAGAGAGGATTTCCTTGATGCTCTCCCAGTTCTCTCCATCATTGCTGATTTGGATATCGAGATTTTCAGGACCTACCTGAGAACCGTTACGGTTGCGATACCAGAACATGAATACCTGATGAGCCTCCTTGAAGTCTATCTGGATATATTGAGGAAGAGGCTTCTGAGGAGATGACCAGCGGGTATGGAAGAAACTGTTATAGTTGCCATCCACCAGGTTCTTGATAGGACCCTCGGAAGGTTCCTGATCATCGGTACTCAACATGTCTGCTGTGACATTTATCTTATCACCTTTTGTATAGGTAACGGTAGCAGGGAGCAGACCCGACTGAGCCTTTACCTGCATAGGAGCACCCGCCTCGTTCTTGTCGTTGAATGCCTGGAAGGTGAAGGTATAATCACCATATTTCTTCAAAGTATTCTCGATGAGGAGCGTACGGGTATGGATAGAAACCACATTGGTTACGTTCTCCTGATTAGCTGGATTCACATACGAAATCTTCATATATGAGAAGGTGGAATCGGCAGGAACTGTCCAGTTCAGGCGGATGGCACCAGGAAGAGCCTCGGATGTAACAGCAGAAGCATCAATAGTCTTTGGAGCTCCTGTATAACCCTGATATTCGAAATCGGTGATATTGCTATCACAGGAAGCCAAGGCTGCCATTCCAACTAATGCACTAAATATATATTTAATTGCTTTCATTGTTTTGTCATTATTAAATTAAACATTACTCCCAACCTGGGTTCTGCTTGAATTCAGGGTTAGTATGCTTCAGGAGCTCACTCTTGGAGATTGGGAAGAAATACATCTTGTCGTTCCAACCACGGTTCACCACCTTGCGAGTGTAGTTGAAGCTACCATCCTCATTCTTGGTAATCTTCATCTCTGTGATGGTAGCCAGCTTGCTGCCTTCCTTCCAGCGACGAACATCGTAGAAACGATGACCCTCGAAAGCCAACTCTACCATACGCTCGTTCTCATACTTCTTCCAGAACTCGTCGTTACTCAAGCCTTCTGCCAAAGCAGGCATCTTGACATCCTGACGGTTGCGGATTACGTTTACTGCCTGACGTGCAGACATAGGCAACTCTACCGTTGTAGCATCAGCACTGCCAAGATACTTGAAGGTAGCCTCAGCATAGTTGAGATAGAACTCACCCAGGCGGAACACAATCCAGGCATGAGGAGAATTGGTGCTGTTGACAGAAGAGATGTTGACAGAACCATCACAATACTTCTTCAGATAGTAGCCTGTAGGAGTAGCACCCACAATAGGCTCACCATTCTTGCCACCATAGTAAGTCTCCAGGGCATCACCATTGTATGAAGGCCACTTTTTCTCACCATTCACGGCAATGGTCATGCCGAAACGAGGGTCGCGGTTGGCGTATGGATTCTGGGCATCATAACCACTACCCTCCTCGTTCCAAAGCTTACCGTTCTTCATCTCGTAAGCATCTACGAGAGTCTGGGTTGGGCAGTTGCCACCATTACCATTCTCCAAGCCACGTGGATAGTTATAGTACTCGAAAGCACTCATAGCACCCATACGGATAGCGAAGATGAGCTCCTTTGCTTGCCAGTTGTTGGCCCCCCACAGGTCTGAATACTTACCTAGCTGCACACCATTTGCCAAACAAGCATCGATAACAGCCTTGCTGGCTAGAGCTGCCTGATGGTAAAGTTCTTTGTCGTTATTGGTATTGAAGAGAGGACTTGCCTCATAAAGCAAGGTACGAGCCTTCAAAGCCAAGACAGCAAGTTTGCCTACGCGTCCCGTCTCGTTAGCAGCAGCATCATCACCCAACTTTGAGTAATCCACTGGCAACTTATCTGCAATTGCATCACATTCCTTTACTACGAAGTCCAACACCTCTTTGGCAGGAGTACGAGGAAGTGCATTAGCCTCATCCTCTGTCAGCACCTCTGTAGTGAAAGGTACATCGCCGAACTTTTCCACTGCCATGAAGTAGAAGTAAGCACGAAGGAAGCGAGCCTCATACTGGTAGCGATTGAAGCGTAACATCTGGGCATCATAATCCTTATTGAACTTATAGTCTGAAAAGTCACATTCGTTCATGTGAGCCAAAAAATAGTTGGCTTGACGAATAGCAAAGTAATTGTTGCTCCAGTCATCCATGGCATTCAATGCACTCCAAGAGCCATTGGTGAAATTCTGTACGCTACCATTTTTCCAAGAGTATTCAGCCTCATCACAAGCAGATGCAAGCATACCCTTACTGTATGGCGCAAAGCCATCCTTTAAGAAGCCATATATATTGGTAATGAAGCCTGCTGTATTGTCAAAATTGGTAAATACATATTTGCTATCATAATCGGTGTACTCATGATAATCCATCTCATCACCGCAAGATGCGAGCAATGCCAAGCAAATCATGCCACCAAAAATCTTATTTAATTTCATTGTCGTATTCTTTTAATGTTGATGATTAGAAACCAAGTACGAGACCGAGAGATACAGAACGGTTTAACGGATAGTTTGCACCATAGCACTCAGGATCCAACTCCTTGATATGATCGAAGCAGAGCAAATCTACACCACGAACATACAACTTGGCATTGTTGATAAACTTAGTTGCGCCCAAGAGAGACTTAGGGAAGTTGTAATAAACTTCTACATTTCTCAACTTGAGGAATGAACGGTCAGCCAACCAGATAGAGTTGTATCGGTTGTTGTTGTCATTGGTCTCAGCAGACAAACGAGGGAACTTGGCTGTTTCTGCTGTTGCTGGAGTCCAACGGTTGTCGAAATAGTACTGACCGATATTGGTATTGTTTACCAAAGGACGGTACATTGACTGAGTGTCCAGATAAGCACTGTAGTTAGCTGTACCCTGGAAGGTTGCTGTGAAACCTAAGCCCTTATATTCCAAACCGAGATTAAATGAGTAGTAAATCTCTGGACAGGTAGTATTGTAACCCATCTTTACCACGTCATCCTCATTGATGATGTTATCACCATTTTGGTCCTTGTACTTGATGTCACCAGGCTTGCACTGGGCAAACTGCTGGGCAGGACTGTGATCAATATCTGCCTGATCCTTGAAGAAACCTACAGCCTGAAGACCGAAGATCTGACCTACAGGATTGCCGGTACGCTTCAGATAATCGTAAGCACGTGGCTCCTCATACTCTTCCTTGATTTCGTTCTTTGCCAAAGTGTAGTTCACACCAGCTGTCAACTTCAGGTCCTTAGCGATTTCCTTGGCATAGTTGGCACCGAGTTCTACACCCCAGCTATCTACGATACCACCATTGACATAACGATTTCTTGTACCGAGAACAGAAGAGGTCTTACCACCAGCTTCAACCCACTGGCGATCACGGCGCTGATAGTAGCCATCTACGGTCAAGTTCAAACCACCCAAGACTGTTGCATCCAAACCGATGTTGTACTTGCTGGCACGCTCTGCCATCACATTAGTAGAAGGCAAGCGACCTTCTTCCCAACCATTTGCAAAAGTGTTGTTGTTGTCTTTACCTATAATATAAATATTGCCACCAGTAAATTTCTGGTTCCAATAGCCTTCCGCTGGGATATAATCGAGGTTGATGATACCCCATGATGCACGCAGCTTCAAGAAGTCGATGAACTTGACGTTCTGCATGAAGTTCTCCTTGCTCAACACCCAAGCAGCAGAAACTGTTGGTGAGAAATTGGTACGATGACCAGGAGCCAGCTTATTGGATGTTGCCAATGACAGAGATACATCTGCCAGGTATCTCTCCTTGTAACCATAATGGTTGTAGAGAGTGGCTGTGGTACGATACTGGGTATTGTTCTGCCCATTCCAGTTGCGATACTCATAATTCCACATCAATACAGAGCTGATGCTATGGTTACCGAAGGTATGGTCATAGTTGGCACCAACGCCGAAGTTGAAGTTCTTATTCTGCCAGTCGAGTTTACTGTCACCAGACATCTCACCATCCTTGCCTCCTACATAGTTTCCCATACCATATTTGTATTCCTTAGTATGATTCTCCCAGTAAGCAGCAATGTTATCATAGGCGATACGAGTCCATACACTCAAGCCATCTGTAACGGCAGAAAGATCCTGACTCAGCGTCATATCAGCAAAGAGAGAACGGGTGTGAGCCTTGCTGTAAGCACGACCTTCTGTCAATGCCACAGGATTGTAATATCCAGTCCATGTTGCATTACCACCCCAGAGACCATTTTCGGTCTTGATAGGGAAAGCAGCAGCAGGAACAGTATAAATCTTACCCCAAAGATTATCACTGCTCAAACCTGGGCGAGATGCCTCCATCAAGACTCCGTTCAAGTTAGTTTGCAACTTGGTAGTTGAAGTCAAGTCAATGTCCAGGTTGGTACGGATGCTACCCTTGGAATACTTATTCTGGGTAGAATAACCAGAATTCTCCTTTGGATGAGCAATGAAACCGAGATTGCTGATAAGATTCACATTGGTATAATAGCGAAGACGCTCGCCACCACCACGGAAGGTCAGGTTGTAAATGTCACTGGAACCATTATTCTTGAAGGTCTCGCCTATCCAATCTACATTAGGATAGAGGTATGGATTGCTTCCATCCTTAAAATAACCTAGCTCCTCGTCGGTATAACGAGGTGACTTACCATCGCTCACGTATGCCTCGTTCAAACCGAGAGCATAGTCGTAGGCATTCACGAACTTAGGACGACGAGCCTCCCAATTGAAGGCATGGTCGTAAGTAAGCTTGATTTCATTGGTCTTATACTTACCACGCTTTGTTACAATGTTTACCACACCGTTAGCTCCCTTGTAACCATAGAGAGCTGTGGCAGCAGCATCCTTCAACACGTACACGTTCTCCACTTCTTCTGGAGAGAGATAAGTAATGTTACGCTCTATACCATCAATCAGGATGAGTGGAGAAGAGCCATTCAAACCCTGCAAGCCACGCACATAGAAAGAAGGCTCATAAGAAGCGTAGTCTCCAGCACCCTGAAGGGCTGTCAAGCCGAGCACACTACCACCGAGCAATGAGTTGCCTATATTCTTAGAAGAACGCTTATTAAACTCATCATTGGAAGCACTTGCAACAGATACAGTAGATACCTCTACATTCTGCTTGATGCCAAAGCCAAGTTCTACAGGACGTGAAGCATAGTCCATGACTACCTTCACTTCCTTGTTACCATTGACCGCAATCGTCTTCTTCGACTGGTCTGGAGCATCAATGACCAAAAAGTCGTTGGCACTGGCTCCAATCTCAAAGACACCATTTTTATCGGTATAAGCCCTAACAAGCTTATTATTTTGGATTTCGACCAAGGCACCAGATACTGGGTTACCCAGTTTATCGACTATCACACCTGTCACATTGCCATCCTGGGCAAAGGCAGAGGCGCAAGCCAAAAGTGCCGAGGCAAATAATATATGTCGTTTCATATCTTATATTCTTTAATATTATGATAAGATTCGTTATTTAATACCTTTCTTCAGAAATTACCATCCAGGGTTCTGAGTCAAACCATAGTTCTTGTTGATTTCAGTTGGAGGGAATGCAGAGAGGAACCACTTGTTGTCCCAGTTGCTCCACCAAGAACGACGAACATTCTGGATTTCAAACTTCTCATATCTATAATGAGTAGGATAGTTTGGTTCATAGCCATCCTCCTTTTCCTTCTTACCCTGCCACTGGAAGTTGTAGTCTTTGCCATCCTTCTGGCGATACATACGAAGTCCATGCAACTGCTTCTGGAAGATGTCTGAGCGACGATAACGAATCAAGTCGAAGAAGCGGGTCTCCTCGAAGCCAAGCTCTACAGCACGCTCCTTCATGATGGCATCAAGCACGGTCTGCTTGTCGCCCCAGTTCTTTGATGGGTCAGACTCCTTCAAGCCTTTCAAACCAACACGGGCACGAATCAAGTTCACATTCTCAATAGCCTTGTCGAGCTGATTGTTCTGCGCCAAAGCCTCTGCATAGATGAGATAAACCTCTGCCAAACGAACGTATGGCCAAACATGAACTCGATTGGTCTCGCCATTGAAATAGAACTTGTTGTTGGCGAATCCTGTAGCAAACTGACCAGACTCTGATGCACCTGCACCCTTACCGCCATCAGTTCCTTCTACCCAATTCTCATAACGGCGACCACTATAGTTACCATTATCATTCATAGTTTTCTGTACACCATTCACAATCATGGTCTCATAGAGACGAGGGTCACGAGTCAAGTCAAAATTCTTGTCAGGATTAACGAACATGGTATCTGGGTCTTCCTGCAATACCTTGTCTAGATTGAATGGACGGCCATCCTTCCAGTCAAACATTTCCATAAATTCCTCTGTTGGAGTATAACCGCCATTGGCATTCCATTCACTTACAAATAAGTAGTTATGGCCACCAAAGGCATTGTCTGTCCACCAGTTACCATTGTAACGAACACGAGTGCCCATCAACATCTCGGTAGTACCACGCTTAGAGTAAGCTGCACGGAAAGCTGCACGATACTGTCCAGACGTTGGATGACTACCTTCTGCCTGTACCAACTTATAATATCCCTCAGCCCCTAGGTCCTGGAAGAACTTTTCACAAGCGGTCAGACATCTCTGCCAACGCTCAGCCTTATAATTACCATACCAAGCCTGATGATTGGCATTGGCAGCATCTGCCTCCGAGCCCGCATAAGGAGTTTCACTATTAAATAAAGGTGAAGCGGCAAACAAGAGAATCTTGCACTTCAAAGCCTCAGCGGCAGCCTTGGTAAAGCGACCATCCCAAGCCTCTTCTACCGTCCAAGGCAAGTTTGGCGCAGCCTCATCAAGAAGACCTACCATAAAATCTACAGTTTCCTCTACCGTACCACGAGGCACCTCATAAGTAGCATCGGTGCCAGAATATGAATTCTTCACGATAGGCAGACCACCATAATGGCGGAACATATCGAAATAACGAGAAGCGATAATACACTTAGCCTCTGCTTTCAAACGATTCTTCTCACTTTCCTCCATATCTGGAGTTTTATCCACATTCTCTAAGAAGATGTATGCAGAACGTACGCCTTCCCATACGCGTTCGTTGGTATAGCCAAACTTACCACGGTCGCCTGGAACGTATGCGCCAGGGTAGTAGAGGCGGTTAACATCATCCCAAGAGTTGTGGCTGTGCCAGCAGTCAGACAAAGTCTCGAAAACACCAGTGTTCATCTTAACAGCTACACCACCATCCCAATAGTAAGGGATACCATAATACATGTAGGCATAAGTTCTCCAAAGGAACTCACGAGTATATTCAGCATTGTTGAAAATGGTGTCCTTGGTAACATCACCGCCTGGGGCTTTCTCCAAGAAGGAGTCACCAAACTTCCAATCATCTACACAACTAGTAAATATGGAAGACAATGCAAATGCAAAGAATGCACCTATTAATATCTTATTTAGTTTCATAATAATCTATATTTTTATTAGAATCCAACTTTCAAACTCAAAGAGAATGATCTTGTCAATGGATAGGATGGACGAGAACTTGTACGAGACTCTGGGTCACCCCATTGGAAGTCTGTGATGGTAAAGAGGTTGTAGCCACTCAAAGCCAATGTCAAGTCGTTCATTTTAATCTTCTTCATGAATGGGAAGTCGAAATGATAAGCTATCTGTGCATTCTTCAAACGCAAGTATGAAGCATTCACCTCATAGAGGGTTGAACCTGCATAGTTGTTCTTAGCTCCACTCATGGTAGCACGAGGGTACTTGGCGTTAGGGTCAGGATTATCAGGAGTCCATGTATGGTCGTACTGATACTTCAGCAAGCCCTTCTGTCCTGTATCACCCAACGGCTGGCGGAAGGTCTCGTCGAGCATACGGCTCACATTCCAAGCACCTGTCCACTGAGTACTTACCTCCAAGTTCTTCCAACGGAAACCGATATTGAAACCGATGACATACTCTGGGTCGTCTGTATGGCCCAGCTCGTATGAGGCATCGTTGGAGTCGATGACACCATCGCCATTCAAGTCTACATACACCGCATCACCATTCTGTATCTGGCTAGAACCATACTGAGGTAGTTTGGTGCCATATTGTGCCATATACTCTTCTTCTGCTGTGTCGCTATAAAGTCCCCAATACTTAAAAATGCTACGACTGCCGATACGGTGTCCCTTCTTGTACATCCAAGAGTAGTTCTGTGGAGCCTCATAGAGTTCCTTGATTTCGTTTTGGTTGTAAGACAAGTTGCCCTCTACCCAATAGCTGAAGTCCTTACCTATCTTATCATTCCACTTGAGGGAAACTTCATAACCCCAACTGTTCACCTCTCCGAGGTTGGCTGCAGGCAATGTGAAACCGAGAAAACCAGGAGCCACGGCACTAGACACGAGAATATCCTTACGATGCTCGTAGTAGTAATCGAAGGTTGCCTTCAAGCGATTGTTCAAGATATTCAAGTCTACACCATAGTCTTGCTTGAAAGACTTTTCCCATGTCACATCAGGATTGTGCTTAGCCGACTCGTATGCACCAGAAGCAAAATTACCACTGTTTACACCGAAGTTGTAACCTTTGCCAAATCCGTATGGGTCGTCGGTATACATGAAACGAGAACCACCAATCTTGTCGTTACCGACAAGACCCCAAGATGCACGAAGCTTGAAATAGTCCACCACTTTGCGCAAAGGCTTGAAAAAAGGCTCCTCGCTGACAATCCATCCTACAGAACCAGCAGGGAAGAAACCATATCGATTGTTCTTGGCAAAGTTCTCGGAGCCATTGTAGCCCACATTGAACTCAGCCATATAGCGGTTGTTCCAGTCGTAGGTGACACGACCTACCAAACCAACATATCCTGAAGGGATAGAAGAATAGGTAGATGGATAATATGTCTTACTCTGGTTGTAAAGAGCAAGTGCACCTACATGATGCAATCCGAAATTGCGATTATAGTTCAGACTCGTCTCAAAGTACCAGTTGCGTCCCTTGCCGAAGCCTTCAGAATATCCAAGTTGGGTATCATTGCCGTGCTTACGATATTCAAGAGTTCCATCAGGTTGGGTAACTGGAGTATAATAAGCGGCAGAAGCACCACGCTGCTTTGTAACAGAATAATCACTATTATAAGAACCCTTCAACTTGAACGACAAACCCTTGGTAATCATGTCGAGTTTCTGGTTCAACACGACGTCGGCGTTCAAGGTATTGGTGTTTTTTGACATGTAACCCAAACCATAGTAAGCACCGAGACCACTGGCACCGATGAATGGCATGTTGTCACTATCATAGTCGGTAGATGCCATCACATACTTACCGTTCACGATACCCGGGCTAGAGAATGGGGTTGCCCAATAAAGATGACGGAACAACTGGTTGTTGTCCTCACCAGAGTATGGGGTATTCTTCGTATCAACACGCCCCCCCAGGTTTACACTGATGGTAGTGGTCTTGGTAACATCGAAGTCCAAGTTGGCACGATAGTTGAAGCGCTTGTACTTGAAGTTGAAGTCGTAAGGCAAAGCCTGCTGCTTGAAGAGACCATCCTGTGTGAAAGCACCTACAGAAACGAAGTAGCGCATACGCTCAGTACCACCAGAGATGTTCACATTATGCTGTGTCTGGATGGCATGATCCTTAAAACAGTAGTCTATCCAGTCGGTATCTGGATATTTGATAGGATCGGAGTGATCCTTGAACTTCTGAAGAACGGTAGGAGAAAAGAATGCGCTCTCATCTGTAACGCCATCGTTCTTCTTCATCTGATTATAATAAGTAGCATACTCATAGGCGTTAGCCAACTTAATCATGTTAGTTGGCATTACCACGCTCATAGAGGTTGTGGCAGAGATGTGAGCCTTACCCTCCTTACCACGCTTGGTAGTTACGAGGATTACACCATTGGCACCACGCACACCGAACACGGCTGTAGCAGAAGCATCCTTCAATACGGTGATGCTCTCGATTTCGCTAGGATCGATGTCGTTGAAGTCACGCTCTACACCATCCACCTGAATCAATGGAGCTGAATTGTTGGTTGTTGCCTGACCACGCACCAAGATGGTAGCAGCATCAGCTCCCGGCTCACCAGAATACTGTACTGAAGAAAGACCAGGAACTACACCAGAAAGCATGTTGTTGATGGAACCGGTAGGAACCTTAGTCAACTCACCACCATTGATATTAGAGATTGCACCCGTTACAGTCACCTTCTTCTGTACACCGTAAGCCACAACCTGTACATCTTTCAACACCTGAGAATCGTCCTCAAGTGTGACAGCGATGGAACCACGGCTCACCTTTACAGTCTTTGGCTTGCAGCCTACATAAGTAATCTGCAGGGATTGCCCACTTTTGGCATTAATCTTGAAGTTACCATCAAAGTCAGTAACTGTCGCAATTTTAGTGCCAACTACACGTACGGTAGCACCTATGATAGGTTCTCCCGATGCGTCTTTTACTACACCTTCCACTTCATTGCCCTGCTGAACAGCCTGGATGCTGTTCTCAACAGCCAGCAACTCCTGTGGCAGCAAAGTCAGCCCAGCCGACATTGCCATCATGAAAAAGAGGCTTCTTGACGAAGTTTTCAGATCGACTTTTTTCATTAGTTGCAAAAATTCGTTAGTTATATACGTTTTGTTCATTCTGGCTGCAAAATTCGTTCTTTTTTGTTAATATAAGGAGAAAAATTCGCTATTCATTGGGAACATATCGTTAAAAACTACTTATTTTTTCCCTTTTTACTAAATTCTTTATATCTTTGCAGCAAAAATTAAGAATCTAGAATTAACAGGTAAAAGACATGAAAACAACTATCCTTCACATCCTTGTCTGTGTCTGTCTGATATGCTTTGCCACCCAAGTCAAAGCACAGGATTTTCCATATCGCTATCTCCCTCCTATCACCATTGCACCTACCGAAGAGGCAAGCTGTATGTTCTTCGACAAGGAAGGCATGATGTGGGTGGGAACCAATGCCGGAGTGAAATCATACGATGGCTATCAGGTGAGAACCTACAAGACGAATGCTTACCAGCCAGGCATCCTGCCCAACAACACCATCCGTTCCATAGCCGAAGATCATCAGGATAATCTCTGGCTGGGAACACGCAATGGTCTGGTAAGGATGAACAAGCGCACCGGAAAGTTCAAGACTTTCTTCCTGCCAGATGAATCTCAGCGCATCATCTATACCCTCTTCGTATCGAAAGATGGAACTTTATGGATTGGTACTGATGGCGGACTCTCCTACTTCAATTCCAAGACAGAGACGTTCTATACCTATAATAACAAGAATGCATGGCTCATTGACGCAGATGGCAGCAAAATCAATATTGGCAACTACAGCGTGAAAGCCATCATAGAAGACAGAAACGGCGACCTGCTCATCGGCACCTGGTCGGCAGGACTCATGCGCTTCCGCCGTGGAGGCAACACCTTCTATCGCTATCCACGACTCAACGCCACCAATTCCGCCTATTCCCTCTTTCTCGACAAGCACCAGCGGCTCTGGGTAGGAACCTGGGGATATGGCGTTGTGCGTCTGGACAATCCGAGAAATGTACGACAACCGGAAATACATCAATATTCATATAGTACTAGCCATTTTGATACCTTCTACAAGATAGTACACGACCCTGTGACGAAAACGCTCTGGGCATGTACAAGAGAAGGTGCGTGCTATCTCGAAGAAGATATGCCTAATGCTGAATGGAAAGGATATACTTCCATCGGCAACAACCCTCTCAACTTCAACAACGACATCGCTACCGATGGCAAGGGAAACATCTGGCTCTGCACGCAGAACAACGGCATTCTGCAGGTCAACACCCAGCCTTCGCTGTTCAAGCTCTGGAACCTCGATACCAGTCATACCCAGCTCACCATCAACTACGTATATTCCATACTCACTACCGATGGCGAGAATTTCTGGCTGGGATTGAACCCATACGGCATAGCCCTGCACAACCGCAAGACTGGCAAAACGCTCTTCAACCAGGAGATTCCGGGCTTTGCCGGCATCCCGTCAAGAGTCTTCACCACAAGTATCTCGGATATTGCAAGGAGAAGCAATGGAGAAATCTGGTTTGCCCTCAACAGCTATGGCATCATCGTAAAACCTTTGGGTAAACCAGCCTATCAGATCAAGCACGAAACCCATCCATCGGTAATCAGGGAAGATTTTGTCAATACCTTCTTCGAATCGAGAGATAAAACACTATGGATAGGACAGCGCAATGGTTTGAGTACCATAACTCCTGATAATCAGAGCTATCTAATCACGATAAAGGAAGGTAAGAAAGACTTAACTTCATGCGACATCCGCCATATCTCGCAAGACAAGAAGGGAAATATCTGGCTTGCCACCGATAATGAAGGAATCATCCGCATATCGGGTAACGCCAGAAATCCAAAGTCTTTGAAATTCAAGCAGTATAATCCTGACCGTCATAATTTCGCCATCGATGATGCCACAGCCTGCCTTGAAGACTCGAGAGGAAGGCTCTGGGCTATCTCAAACAGTGGCGGACTCTTCCTATATAATAAGGTGGAAGACCGTTTTGAACCGAAGAACCATGAATATCATCTGCCGGGCGACCGTGTGCTCACCATCAAGGAAGATGAAAATGGCAATCTCTGGCTCACCACCGACTATGCCCTTGTGAACATCATCTGGAGCAATGACAGCGAAAAGCCGCAGGACATCACCTACTTTACCAGCGAAGACGGCATAGGCAATGTGCTCTTCTCGCCAAACACGGCATGCAGGTATGGCAAGGAACTCTTCTTCGGAAGCCGAACCAGCTTCTTCTCGTTCATGCCTTCCATGAAGGCCAAGCTAAAAGGTAATAGAAGTTCGAAACTGGTGATAACAGACATCATCATCGATGACCAGCCTTTCGCTCAACTCGATTCTATCGACAAGGAAGAGATTTCGAAAGAGATGCCAGACTATACCCGCAAAATCACGATACCGGCAAGGGTGAAGAAATTCTCTGTAGAATTTTCTCTCCTCACCTACGGCAATACAGAGAAAAACGTATATGCCTACCAGCTGGAAGATTATGACGAAGACTGGCAGTACTGCGACAAAGGCTTGCACAGAGCTGCATTCCAGAATCTTCCTTCCGGAACCTACCACCTAAGGGTAAAGGCTACGGACGGTTACGGCAAGTGGCAGGAGCTGCCATACGCCATCACCATCAAGGTTTTGCCACCATGGTATGCTTCCCGAATAGCCTTCATGCTCTATATCCTGATGCTCATTGGCGGCATCTTTGCTTCGGCACGATGGTATAAGGAAAGAGTGAAGACCAGAAACAGCCTGCAGATGGGAGTCATCCTCACCAATATCACCCACGAGCTGCTTACTCCTCTTACCGTCATCTCTGCCACCATCTACAAGCTCAAGGCGATGGCACCACAGTATGAGGAAGATTATCTGGTAATGGACAGCAACATCAACCGCACCACCCGACTCCTGCGACAGATCCTGGAAGTGAGAAAGTCGCAGGCAGGACAGCTGCATCTGCTCGTGAGCCGCGGCAATCTGGTTTCCTTTATAGAAGATGCCTGCGAGAATATCCGTCCGATGGCTGAACATCAGCAGGTTAGGTTGAAGTTCAACAAGCCATATTCGGAAGGAACCGCATGGTTTGATGCCGACAAGATGGATAAGATCATCTACAACCTGCTCTCCAACGCCATTAAATATAATAAGGTGGGAGGCAAGATTGATATATCGCTCAGCCTCAGCAAGGAGCAGGCGGTCATCACGATAGCAGATAATGGCATCGGTATGTCGAAGGAGAAGATGAAGCGTCTCTACACCCGCTTCTTCGATGGCGACTACCGCAAGCAGAACATGCCGGGAACCGGTATCGGACTGTCTCTGACCCACGACCTGGTGAAACTGCATCATGGCGATATCCGCTGCGAGAGTCTGGAGGGCGAAGGCACCATCTTCACCATCACCCTTCCTATCAGAAAGAATGCGTATGCGCCTGATGAGATAGATGTTTCCAACAAGCGAAAGGCGGTAGATCAGAAAGCCATCCAGCAGGTAAGCCAGGAGGTAAATCTCGAGGCGCCAAATTCTGAAGAAGAAGACAAACCTAAGCTGGCACCTGTCCGCCAGAGCATCTTCATCCGTAAGAATGCGAGCAAGATCCTGGTGGTTGAGGACAACGAGGAACTGCTCGCCCTGATGCTGCAGGTATTGAGCAAGAACTATCATGTGTTTACGGCAAAGAACGGAAAGCAGGCGATAAACATCATCATGAAGGAGAAACTCGACCTCGTGGTGAGCGACGTGATGATGCCAATCATGGATGGTATCGAACTGACCAAGCAGCTGAAGTCTGACAAGAGTTTCTGGCAGTTGCCAATCATCCTGCTCACCGCCAAGAACAAGGAAGAGGACAAGACCGAGGCTTATGCCGTAGGAGCAGATGCCTACATCACCAAGCCTTTCAAGTTTGAGGAGCTGGAAGTCCGGATCAATGCCCTTCTTGCCAACCGCAAGAAGATGATAGAGAAGATTCAGGCAGAAGTTTCGCTCCAAACCAGCACGGAGAGCGAAACACAGACTGCGTTACATTTGAGCAACCCAGATCAGGCATTCATCACTCGTGCCACAGAGGTAGTGATGCAACATCTTGCAGATGGCGATTACAACCGCGAGTCTTTTGCCAAGGATATGGTGATGAGCGAATCCACCCTATATAATAAGGTGAAAGCCACAACAGGGCAAACGGTCATTGCCTTCATCACCAGCATCCGCCTGAAGGAAGCGCAGCGCATCATCCAGTTGAACCCTAACATTCTGATCAGCGATGTGGCAACCCAGGTGGGCTTCAACACTCCGAAGTATTTCTCGAAATGCTTCAAGAAGGAGTTCGGCATCTTCCCGAAGGAGTATGCTGAGGAACAGAAAAAGGGTTAATTAGCATGATTAGTCGTGGAAATCCATTGTTTTTTCGCACATTTCCACGACTAATCAATACGATCTCCCTATCACTATTCTGCGCGAAACGACCTTTTTACCCCGTTTCGCGCAAAATAGTGATTCATTATTTTGCGCGAAACGATATTTATAGTATCTTTGCAGCCGAGATAATCTTGTTTTCGTGTAAATTTCACCAAACAATAATCTTGTTTTCGTGTAAGATATGGTTCCATTACTATAACGCTCCGAGTCTTCACTATGGATGACTTATTCCGTATCTAAAAACTCCAAAAGCCTAGAGGAAAAAGTAATTGTTATTAGGGAAAATCTCCGTTCAGCGACGTTGAACCGCCGTTCAAAAGCTTTGAACGTACATTCAACGACGCTGAACACACATTCAGCACTTTTGAACGAAGATTTCCCCTAATGACAAAAACATATTGATCGTGCAGTAAATACTATTTCCATTAGAAGAAGATAGTACTGATTTTATTCATTTTATCCATCGTATTGAATAAAATCAGTACTTTTTTATTCAATACAAATGATATATTGAATATTTTTTTGTATCTTTGCCTCGGTTTAATCAATTCATCAGAAGAGAAATGAGAACAATTATCAATAACCAGAAAAAGGAACGGGATACTCTGCTTTCCCGTCCTTACCTTACACGTCATACCCAATATGATGTGGGAGAACTCAAATGCTCTAATTTGACTATTGTTACGATGAATGAGGAAAGAGTAATTGAGAAAAATGGATATAAGGTCAAGGTTTTGCCTATATATAAGTTTTAATGAGCGACAACACTGCGGATGCTGATTCGCGGTGGGTTTCCTTGACATTTGATGTTACAAAACGTTAAATATAGCCTATTCTAAGACATTTTCTACATAAAAATGCAAAAAGAACGAAAGTTTTGTGTATATTTGCCCCCACTTAAACAAAATTAAAAACCACGAAGGACAGACCAGCATCTCGTAAAGACCTGTTATGATCAGCCCTCACTGGTTCAAATTTTACCTATCTATAATATAACAATTTTGCAGTCCTAATAAAAAGGGGCTCTAAAAACTCTAAACTTTATGATATGAAGAACGAGAAGAAAAAACAGAAGGAGAATTTAAGGCTTCTCAGAAGCTATTCTCTGTGTGCGTGTATGCTCTTTTTGGGTGGAATCGCTTTTCCTATGCCTTCAAATGCATCTACTGCAACAGAACTGGCTACCCAGCAGAAAGGCAAGCAGATTTCGGGTACCGTAACCGATAGCCATGGTGCGCCTGTGATTGGTGCAACCGTGCTCGAAGTGGGTACAACCAATGCTGCCATCACCGATCTGGACGGTCATTTCACTCTGAATGCACGTCCGGGTGTAAAACTCAAGATTTCCTATATCGGTTTCAAAGACATCTTCGTAACCGTAGGCTCTACCAATGAGTACAACATCGAACTGAAGGAAGATACCGAAGCTATCGAAGAAATCGTAGTTGTAGGTTATGGTACCCAGAAGAAAGTAAACCTCACAGGTGCCATTGCCACCATTTCATCAGATAAGCTGGTCAACCGTACCAGCGCCAACGTAACCAACATGCTGGCTGGTCAGATGCCGGGTGTAACCGTTATCCAGAACAGCGGTCAGCCGGGTGCTGACAGCGGTCTGCTGCGTGTCCGTGGTCTCGGAACCATGGGTAACGCCAGTGCAATGGTTGTCATCGACGGTGTGGAATCTACCATGAGCAGCGTGGATCCTAACGATATCGAGAACATCTCTATCCTGAAGGATGCTGCGGCTTCTGCCATCTATGGTGTGCGTGCAGCAAATGGTGTGATTCTGATTACCACCAAGAAGGGTTCACGTGGCAGAGCCATCGTTTCCTATGACGGATACGTAGGTTGGCAGAGTGCAACCCGAATGCCTAAGTTCCTCGATTCATACGACTATGCAACCCTGATGAACGAAGCATACAGAAACGACGGATTGAACGAGCCTTACAGTCAGGATGCCCTGAAGAAATTCAAGGATGGTTCTGACCCGGATCATTATGCCAACTCCGACTGGTTGGGTACCTTGCTGAGCGAGAACGGACTCTTCCACAACCATCACCTGAGCATCAAGGGCGGTAGCGACAAGATTACCTACTCTCTGGCTTTCAACTACCACGACAAGGATGGTTTGATTGAGAATACCAACTACAACAAGTTCAATGTACGTGCCAACCTGGAGGCTTACATCAACAAGCGACTGAAGGTTACTACCAACATGGCAGTATATCGCAGCGTGATGACTGCTCCTGCAGAAGGCATCGACAACCTGATGCACTACGCATTCCGCGAGACTCCGGTTACTCCTATCCAGTTCAAGAACGGCAACTATGCCCTGTTCAAGAATGAGCACAACTCTGTAGCTTCTGCCCGAAATGGCGGAACCAGCAAGCAGATCAACAACAACTTCCAGGGTAGCCTGGGAATGGATCTCGACATCATCGACGGTCTGAAGTTGCGTGGTATTGCTGCCACCACATTCAACCTGCTGGATAATCCAACCCATTTATATACCCAGAGTTTCTACACCGCAGATTCAGATACTCCTGTCAAGACAACCCAGAACCAGCTGACCGAGTATGACGCCAAGAAGGTGGAACTGAATCTCCAGGCATACCTGGACTACAACAAGACCTTCGGTAAGCATACCGTAGGCGCATTGCTGGGTTACTCTCAGATTTACAACCAGATGCGCTATCTGCAGGCATCACGAAAGAACCTGCCTAACTCAAATACACTCGACCAGATCAATGCCGGTGAAGTGACTACTCAGACCACTTACGGTACAGAGACAGAATACTCTCTGCGTTCCGTATTCGGTCGTCTGAACTATTCATACGATGACCGTTACCTGTTCGAGGCAAACCTGCGCTATGACGGAACATCCCGTTTCCCAAAGAACAAGCGCTTCGGTGCCTTCCCATCATTCTCTGTAGGATGGAGAATCTCTGAGGAATCCTGGTTTAACGTTTCTTGGGTAGATAACCTGAAGCTCCGCGGTTCATGGGGTCTCCTGGGTAACCAGGACACCGTAAGCTCTAACTATCCTTACCAGACTACCTACGAGTATGGTTACGACTACAGCTTCGGCAACACCCTGTATCCAGGTATTTCCATCTCCAGCACGCTGGCTAACAGAGACTTGACATGGGAGAAGACCAGCCAGTACGACTTCGGAATCGATGCAACCTTCCTGGGCAACAAGCTGACCTTCGGCTTCGACTATTTCCATAAGGAAACCCGCGACATCCTCCTGAAGTTGCCTATCCCTTATACACTGGGTGTAGGTGCTCCTATGCAGAATGCCGGAAAGGTTCGCAACTCCGGTTTCGAGGTGCAGGTGGGTCATAACAACCGCATCGGTGACTGGACCTACAATGTAGGTGCTAACTTCAGCCGTGTATCTACCAAGATTCTCGACCTGAAGGGTGGTGACACTCCAGGACAGTCGGTAGGTGATCCATTGTGGGCTTACTATGGCTACGTATGTGATGGCATCTTCAAGGATGAAGCCGACGTGAAGAATCATGTTCCTCAGTCAACCGGAACACCTCTGCCTGGCGACCTGAAGTACCGTGACCTGGATAAGTCCGGCACAGTAGATAGCCGCGACCGTAAGGTATTGGGTTCTTACTTCCCAAAGATCAACTTCGGTCTGAACTTCTCTGTTCAGTATAAGGACTTCGACATGAGTGCCTTGCTCCAGGGTGCAGCCGACGTAAAGGGAATGCCTGTGTCAGAAATCAGATATGCATTCTACAATGGTGGTAAGGTGACCGATATTCACATGAACCGCTGGACCGAGAGCAATCCTAATCCGAATGCCGCTTATCCACGCTTGTCTATGAAGGATTCCAAGAACCGAGTAACTTCCAGCTTCTGGGTTCAGGATGCATCTTATGCCAAGTTGAGAAACCTGCAGGTGGGTTATACCCTTCCTAAGCAGCTGACATCCAAATATGGCATTAGCCGATTGAGAATATACAGTAGTATCGACAACCTGTTTACCATCACCAGCTTCGACGGCGTAGATCCAGAGGCAGTATCAGGCAACTACTATCCTCTTACAAGAAATTATTCATTCGGAGTTAATGTAACCTTTTAAAAACGAGTAGATTATGAAATTGAAATATCATTTTTTGAGTGGACTGATCCTTGCCTGCGGTCTGGGATTGAGTTCTTGCAACGATAGCTTCCTGGAGAGAAACCCAAAAGACCAGCTGTCTGACGTATCTTTCTGGAAGACTGCAGATGATGCAACCAAATATGCAACAGGTATCTACCTCTATCTGATAGAGCCGGAGAACCATACGATCATGACCGACTGCTATACAGACAATGCCATTCCTGTACACGTTGGTGCTGAGCAGGGATTTTTGTCTGCCGGTACAGCCGTATCGAGCAACCCTCACTTCCTGCAGCTCTGGCAGGCAGCTTACGAGACCATCCGCCGCTGCCTGATCTTCTACGAGCACATCGGAGAAGTTTCCATGAACGAGAAGGCAAAGGCGCAGCTCACTGCCGAGGTGCAGTTCCTTGAGGCTTTCGCTTACCACAACCTGTGGAAGTATATGGGTGGCGTGCCTATCCTGGATTATCCGCTGCAGTTGAACGAGCCTCTTCCAGCCCGCAGTTCTGCAGATGAGACCTACGATTACGTGGTGAAGCTGCTGGATAAGGCGGCTCCTAATCTGCCTGAAATCCGTACTGCAGCCGACCATGGTAAGGCTAGTGCCGGTGCTTGCTACGCCCTGAAGGCCCGTATGGCTTTCTACAACCACAAGTACGATGTGGCTGAAGCTGCAGCTGAGCAGGTGATGCAGTCCGGCAAGTTTGGTCTGTACCCTAACTACGGCGACCTGTTCCTGCCTGTAGCAGAAACCTGCAACGAGATTCTCTTCGACCGTGAGTATGTAGAGAATCCTAAGAATGGTAACGAGGGTAGCGTGATCGGTCTGTTCTTCTCACCTTGCGACTTTGGTGGTTGGGAGGCATTGTCACCTACACAGGATATGGTGGATGCTTATCCATGTACCGATGGTAAGTCTATCGCAGAGTCTCCACTCTACGACCCAGCCAAGCCATTCGAGAACCGCGATCCACGACTGGCCTACTCTATCTTCTGGCCAGGAACCACCTGCGGGCCGATGACTTTCAACAATAAGTATATGGGTGACGGAAGCCATACCCGTACCGGATACTGCATGCGCAAGTACATCAATCCAGACAACTATGGAATCCAAAATTACGACTGGACCAACTTCATCTACATCCGCTATGCAGAGGTGCTGCTCACTTATGCCGAGGCTCGCAATGAGAACCTCTCTGCTCCAGATGCCAAGGTTTATGATGCAGTGAACCAGATTCGCCGGCGTGTGAACCTTCCAGGTTTGGAAGAGGGTCTCAGCAAGGATCAGATGCGCGATGCCATCCGCCTGGAGCGCCGTCTGGAATTGGCATTCGAGGGAATCCATCTCTTCGATACCCGCAGCTACAGAACTACGGAGAAGGATGTTACCAAGCCTGTATATGGTATCGATCCTGACGGAAAGAAGATTCTGATAGAGACTCGCAAGTTCAATCCTAACCGCGATTACCTCTGGGCTATTCCTCTGAAGGAAATCGACTTGTCACAGGGTGTCTTGAAGCAGAATCCTGAATGGGATTAAATTTTAGTTATTAAACAAGAAGAGGGTGTGTCATAAGTTCATGGCACACCCTTATTCTTATCTCGTTTCTACAAACCGATATTTCATCTTTGCCATCGGATAGTTATCGTTCAGACGCAGAATGATGCGATAGATGTTATCCTTCCACTGCGTCTTCATGATGCCATCCGTCATCTGCACCTTTTCTACGGATGCAGAGAGATACTGCGCATCATATTCCAGACGAACCATACCGCCCTGAAGGAGGATTCTTCCAGCCTTCTGAACCACCGGCTTGCCATACGCCATCAGGATAATCTGGTTATCGAAAACCTGACCGTTCAGTCGGTCCTTCTCTATCTGCAGGGAATCGAGCTTGTACTGCTCGGTTACTTCTACCCAGTTATACTCCCGGTCCAGGGCGATGTTACGCTGCCATTTCTCCACATGCGCCCCATCGGTATAGGCCTTTTCGAGATTCAACGACAAGGAGGAAACACCATCTACAAAGACATGATTTACCTTCTCGGCACGATACTTCCTTCCATCCTTCTGCTCCAGACCATTGATGATAGGAACATTGTGATAAGCCGAACGGCAGTTCATCAGTTCAAAGCGCTGGTTGCTGAATGACTTGGATGTATAGGTATCACGACCCAGATCGATGACAACCGGCTGATTGTTGTGATAGACGATGAAGTTGCCGATATCGTTGTGGTTATGGCTTTCGGCATTGTTGCCGCCTTTCGCCGCCACGAACCAGTTTTTGTTGCTCGCCACCATAATCTGGGAATTTTCCAGATAGGCATCTTCCGTCTTTGGCTCCACAGCTGCTGTTGCCTGATACTTCGGCAGCATGGAGAGGAGCATCAGCTCTCTGCCCAGCTTCGGATAGTTGCCAGATTTCAGAAAGAGCGTAGTAGGCTTGATGGAATACTGGTATTTCTTGCCCACGTAAGCCGCCAGCTGCATCATCTGCTCATTCTGGAGATAGGCTCCAAAAGGAAAGAGGATGTTGATATTCGGGATATTCTGAGCCTGGGCATCCGAGAAATTCACGAAGGTAAGGTCGTTGATATACATCGTAGTGATGAACCTACCCATATTCTCCACCTTCTTCTTCTGAGCTTCATTCAATGTCAGAACCGCCTGCTTAGGAGCAAACTGCATGAAATAGAGCGACTCGAAGAACGAGGCTCCGGCACAGTCCCAATAGCTGACGCCTTCCTCGCAACCGCCATCATCGGGATAACCCTTCATAAAGGTTCGCAGACATTGCTGCACTCCCTTGAAGGCTGCATCTCGCTGCTTGGCATCTGATTCGCAAATCAAAACAGTTTCCAACCAGTTGCTCGTAATCCAGGTATTCCAGTTGTTGGCATTGTTCTTCCAGCCCTGCGGCTGGTTCAACACCGGCTTTAGGAAACGGCGATCTATCTCGCTTCTCACCTGATCACAGAGTTCTTTTTCCTTCCTGTTGATTTCATCTTCCAGCATATAGAGGGTCCAGGCAAGCATGCCTGCCGTCTCTGCATTGAAGAGATCAACCGGCTGGATATCCTTTTCAGGATGGTCTTTCGGATAATGTGCCGGGATTCCCCACCAGGGTTCCTTCTCTATAAAATAATGTAAGCCCTTGCGGATAGAAGGCAGAAAACGTCCTCTACCCTGCATAATCTCAGCCATCACCAGACAGACAAACTGTTTTCTGATACCAAAGCTAGCCTCCTCGTATCGGGTACGGTTACCATTGGTTCGGAACTCGGCAAAAGTTTCGGCAGGAATGGCATTCCAAGGCTTCTTCTGATAGAGATTGCCCAACCGGATATAGTCGTTGCGCATCGCCACCGGCACCTGCTTCTGCCAATACTTGTCGCCAGCCTTCGGGAAAGGCACAAAAAAAGCCTGGGCTTTCATCAACATGGATGAAAGCACCAAGCCTAATATCATTATCAATTTCTTAGTCATATCGTTTACTTTTTGCGTACAAAGTTACGAAATTATAACAAGACCGAAGTCTAGAAAATGATAATTTTAGAGAAAATATCGCTGTAAAGCGGTATTTTACGAGAGAGAGAGTTTCACATTTTCCTCAGTGTATATCTCCAGAACTTGCTACTTCCTCAAAGAATTGGCTGTCAGTTCCAGAAGGTTCTGCAGATATTCATCGTCTGTATCCTTCTTCATCCCATTCAGCGAAGTGGCGCAGAATTTCTTCTCGTCAGCATTCAGCAACTTAGCATAGCCCTTACAGAGCTTGATTATCTTGTTGGCTACACCCGTCTGGAGGGTACGTCGAGTTACCTGATTTCCCAAATAAGGGTATTGGTCTCTGGCATTCTTAAAGGCAGCACGGAGCGTGTTGAGTT
>ERZ1026846.164-NODE-164-length-49766-cov-5.538372_pt1 | contig 49766 bp, 67 predicted proteins | sample MGYA00380153_ERZ1026846 | MGnify/ENA primary metagenome ERZ1026846 (study PRJEB33269, sample SAMEA4719789) | human gut metagenome | biome: human-associated habitat; feature: organic feature; material: feces | place: Cameroon | collected 2013-10 ...
TTCGTCGGCAGCGTCAGATGTGTATAAGAGACAGCACCTACATAGACTGCATCGAGCGCGACAGCGACCTTGCCGCCCTCCTGCGCGGCAAGGGGCTGCACGTGGTCCACGACGATTTTCTCACCTTCCGCAGCTTCAAGCAGTACGACCTCTGCATCATGAATCCGCCCTTCGACAGCGGTGACGAACACCTTTTGCATGCCCTCTCCCTCATGGAACGCGGCGGCCAGATCGTCTGCCTGCTGAACGCGGAGACCATCCGCAATCCATACACCAACCGCCGCAAAATTCTTTTGCAGCAACTGCACGAACACAACGCCCGTATTGAGTTCATTGAAAACGCCTTCCGCCATGCTCAGCGCCCCACCGACGTGGAGATCGCGCTGGTCTATGTGAACATACCGAAAAAAGAAATCCCAAGCGACATTCTTTCCTCCCTCCGCCGCGCCCACGAAAAGAGCAACCCAAGCAGCGAACAGGCCACCGACCTTGCCTCCGCCGACTGGCTGCAGAACATGATCGATGGCTACAACTTCGAGGCCGCCCTGGGCGAAAAGCTTATCAACGAGTTCGCCGCCCTCCGTCCCTACATGGACCCCGGAAAAGATCACGGAGAACCCCTCCTGTCCCTCAAGGTGGGCAACAGGAACACCGGCAACAACGCCACCATGATGAACGCCTACCTTTTCGGTCTCCGCGCCAAGTATTGGAGCAATCTCCTGCGCCGTCCGGAGCTCACCGACAAAATGACCTCTGCCATGCAGCAGGACTATTACGGCAAGGTCAATTCTCTCTCCGAGTACGATTTCTCCCGGTACAACATCGAGACCGTCATGCGGGAGATCGCCCACCAGCTCTCACGTGGCGTGGAGGATTCCATCCTTGATCTGTTCGACACCTTCTCCACCAAGCACTCCTGGTACCCGGAGTGCGCCAACAACATCCATTACTATAACGGCTGGGCGACGAACAAGGCCCACAAGGTGGGTATGAAGGTCATCATCCCCTCCAACGGCTGCTGCGCCAGTTGGGGCCGCGAAAAGCTGGACAGCTACCGGGTGAACAGCCTGATTTCCGATCTGGAACGCGCTATGAATTATCTGGACCGCGGCGAAACTACTTTCCACACACCCATAGATCGCGCCGTCCGCATCGCCAACATGAACGACATGAACAAGGCAGATTTCACTTACTTTACCTGCACCTTCTACAAAAAGGGCACCTGCCACATCAAGTTTAAGCCGGAGGCGTCCCGCATCATCGACCGTCTGAACATCTTTGCCGGTCAGAAAAAGAACTGGCTGCCGCCCACCTACGGCAAAAAGCACTACGCCGACATGACCGCCGAAGAACAGGCCGTCATTGACGACTTCCAGGGTGCGGACAGCTACGAAAAGACCATCGCCGACCCCTCCATGCTCATCACCTCCGGCAGCGCCCTCATGGCGCTGCCCGGAATGTGAGCGAACACCACACGAAAGGAGCACCACACCATGACCCCCGAAAAGCTTTTGGAAAACCTCTACGCCATCGCCTATTCCCTCCCGGAACAGGAACGCCGCTTTTTCTGCGCCCTGGAACCCGCCATCGACCCGAACACCCACGGCGAGATCAACGCCGGCCACCAGCTGGCGCTCCTGGTCCGCGCCATCCGTACCGACATGGCCCAGCAATACAAGCGGGGCGACAAGCGCCGCACCAGTGCCACCGCCTTGCGGCGCCTGTACAACGCCTCCGTTTCCAAGCAGGGCTGGATCCGTTCCCACTTTGCCGGCGCGTTTCTGGACGAACAGGGCCGCCAGTACATCACGGACGGCTTCACCCTACTGCGCCTGAACACGCCCTCCACCGCGCTGCAATGGGCGCCGCCGCCCAACGACCCTCACGTCTACGACACCATACCGGAGCTGCTGAACAGCGACGGCGCCACCGTCACCCTCAACCTACCAACTGCCGCCGAGGTACGCGCCAAGATCGCCAGCGACCGGGCAAAATACAAGGCTGAGTCCCACCCCGCAGGGGACACGCTCTCCACCTGCTTCAGCTGGGGCGACGGTCTGCCAATGGTCAACGCCCTTTATCTGCTGAACATTCTGGAGGCGCTTCCCGGCTGCACCGCCGCCTGCCGCCCCGGCGAGCTGTCCTGTGTCTATTTCCACAGCCCGGACGGCGACGCAGTCATCATGCCCATCCGCAGGCACATCGCCAACAGCACCGACGAACAGGAGGAACGGGAATGAAAAACAAATTCTGCCCCTACAAAAAGACCTGCCGCGACAACTGCTACGGCGAGACTCCTTGTGCATTTGCACAAGCCTTTGACGGCCTCGCTCGCAAGATCGACCGCAAGACCGTCTGCATAGATTCCCTACGCGCTGAAAACGCCACACTGAAAGCACGGCTGGAACAGGAGGAACACAACGTATGAGCCACATCTGCAAAATGACCGGCATGGAAACCGTGCTGCCCTGCGCCGCCCCGCAGTGCCCCGCCTACGGCGATTGTGCATCTGCCTATGCCAAATCCCAGCAGGGCTTCCAGCTGGAACAGCACCCCAAAACAAACCTTGAACACTTCCGCGAGATGACCGCCGAGCAGTTGGCGGAGTGGATCATGTGTCCCTACTCCGCCGACCCCGACCTCTGCCTCGACGAGGATTGCGACAAATGCTGCACCGACTTCCTCAACGCCCCCTATGACGGCCTTGCTTGAAAAATCGACTTGAAGACATCCTGCATAGAATCCCTGCGTGCAGAAAATGCAGAGCTAAAGGCGAAGTTGAAGCAATCCGGTGTTATCTGACACCCCGCAAAACTCCCCGTTGCACCCCCGGCAAAACCGTGATAAAATTAAGCAAAAAGTAAATTTTTGAGGAGGAACAGAACATGGAGATCAACACCCACGGCAGAAAAATCAACTTGGAAACATTGACCAACGCCTCCGACTCCACCAAGGGCCTCGGCTCCCGCACGGGGGAGTATGTGGAAATCTTTTATGACAAGTCAACCGGCGATGCCTGGTGCAAGTACCACTGGGATCGCGAGGAATGGACGGTCTACCAAGACAGTGATGTAGTCAAGGTCGGCATCGCCACCCGCTACAAGACCCCGCAGCAGATCGCGGACATGATCGGCAACACCCTGACGGAGGACGAACAGACCGAGCGCGAGAACGCCGAATATTTGAATGGAGGTGTGCAAGCGTGAACACGCAGGAGCTGATCCAGCGATACAGAATCGCCCTGAAAATTGACGAATACGGCCAGCCCACCGGGAATCTGGTTGTATACCGCGCTGACAAAACGGCTCTTGCTGCCATCAAAGCCGCAAAGCCGGAGATTGTTGCCGCCCTGCTGGCGCAGCGCGAAGCCGGTCTCCGCGCCGAACAGGAACGGCGGGCAAAAATCGACGCCATTCCCGGACTGCGGGAGATCGAAGCCGCCCGCGCCGATTTGGTAAATTGGAAACTGGAATTTGACGCCAGCTTTGACAGCGAGAACGGCGGGGGCGTAGGCGTCCGTCCCAAGCCGAAGTATGACATGGACGCTATGTACGCCCAATATCCCCGCGCCAAGGCGTATCTGGACGCACAGGATTTCGCGGCGTCCGAAAACGATGCAAAATCCGCAGCCGGCATGAAAGCGCTGGAAACCATCATCAATGGCGAAAACTACGAACAGGCCATCGACACCATGAACAGCGAGTGGGCGGCTTACTGCGAATCCCACCTCTGGGATTGACCCCGAACTCTGCCTCGACGAGGATTGCGTCAAATGCTGCACCGACTTCCTTAACGCCCCCTATGATGGCTTCGACCTGGACCACGAACAGCAGGAATAAAACAACGAACAGGAGCGCCTAAAACGCTCCTGTTTTGTCGTAATTTCCACAGTATGCCCTTGCTATTGCCGCCTAAATGTGCTATTCTGACGGCAAGAACAGCGAGGAGGCCAATACAACCCATGACACGAGAGGAATTTATTTTTGCCGCCCACAGCATCCTGCCCTACAGTTTCGAGGACACCAACGCCGCCCTGGACCGCGCCTTTGCCGCATCACCGGAGAAGCAGGCGTACACGCCCCACGACGTACAGGCTCTGGACATCGCCCTGCGCCTTTCCGGGGCATCGCCCGAGCTGTCCAACATTGTCATGGACGAGCTGGATATAGAATCGCTTTCCGATCCAGAACAGCAAATGACCGCTGCGCAGTTTATTGACGAGGCAGAGCGCCAGGGCTTCCCCCGCCGCCTTGCGGAGCTGGTGACGCAGCACAGCGAACAGGAGACCTACGACATCGCCGATCTGGACGGACTTGGCCTTCTCGATCTCGTCATCACCCCGGAACGCTACGACGACCCGGAGATCCACAAAATCATGCAGACCATTTTCTCCGTTTTCGACGGGGAATAATGATAATTCAAAATCGAAAGGGGAACACCATCATGGCATTGATTACCTGCCCGGAGTGTAACGGCCAAGTCAGCGACAAGGCCGCCGCCTGCACCCACTGCGGCTATCCTCTCAGCGAACAGCCGACGCAGAAAGAGGTGGAGGCAGAACAGGCAAGCGAAGCCGAACGCCAGTTCTGCATCGACCGCATATACGCCGGTAAGGTGTACATCCGCTGCAAATGCGGCTGCGTCATCGAAAAGCCCTTTTCCTTTGTCTCCCGGAACAGCCCGGATAGCTACACACTGAACAACAGTTTGACTTGTCCGAGCTGCCACGCGGAAGCCCCGGCCCGAACCGATCTGGCGAACATACCATCCAAACGTATAACCGCGCCGCCTCCCCGCTACGGGAACGCCGCTTCCGGCACCTGCCCATTCTGCGGCAAGTCCAACATCCAAGCCGTCAAAAAAGGCTTCGGACTGGGCAAGGCTGCTGTTGGCGGTCTGTTACTCGGCCCGGTCGGGCTGCTGGGCGGCGCCATCGGCGCAAATGACATCCAATTTGTCTGCCTTTCCTGCGGTCAAAAATGGAGTAAATAGCAAACCCCCGCACGGCATCAGCCGCGCGGGGTTCATTTCTTCTGCACAATCTCATAGCAGTTCGGATCGTCTGACTTCCCGTACAATCCGCATATATCCCGGTTCTTACATTCACCGCATCTCCATCTTCGCTCTGCTTGTATCGACGCAGCCACAAAGCAATCACAATGGTTTCCACGGCGATTATACGTACAATACGCATCTCTGGCGCACATCTTGCACGCCTGCTGTCCCCTATTCGCCGGATTTGCGCGGTTTCTGAAGCCAAACGAGAACGGTATGTACTTCCCCACAAAACCACCGTCCTTTCTTCAGAAGCATTTTATCCTATCCCGACTCTCCGGTCAACCGACCGGAATATTTTTTCGCCTGCTTCCCTTGACACGGTGTCTATACTCCATCACAGAAACACAAGAAAGGAGGCTTCCCCATGATCCCCTCCACCATCCACCTTGGCGATACCGTCACCCGACGCATCGAAGCCACCGACCGCAAGGCTACCGGCACGGTCGTTTACCTCCACCCGGAGGGCCGCTACTACACCGTCGAATTTGACCTCGGTCTCTACAAATTCCGCGAGTCCTTCAATGCCTGAAAATTTTTTCAAAAACTTTCAGAAGTTCCCTTGACACGGGGCGCATACTTAAAATTGCCGAAGGGGAGACCCCTTCCCCGACGGCTTCGGTGTACCCCCCGAATTATATAAGCCCTTCCGTAAGAAAGGCTGCACCGGTATTACATCCATTCTTCCGGTGTCCCCAGCGCAATTCTGGCAGGAACGCGGCCATCAGGGGCGCAGGCCCCTTTCCGCCGCACGTCAGCTCGCCCACCAGGACGTAAACAAGGTGGGGATCCGGTGTCGTAGCTCAGCTGGCAGAGCAGCTCACTCGTAATGAGCAGGTCGTGGGTCCGATCCCCACCGATACCTCCAAGCCGCCCGTTGGGGTTCTCGTGCGAGTATCATAACATGGCAGAGAGGCCCGCCGCCCAGTCCAGCCCACTATCGGGCATCTGGAGAAGCGTCGGGGCTGCCGGCTAAATGGCGTCACCCAGCGCCATAAGAGAACGAGGCTTCCGCCGCGCCGCCAAAGCGGGATATGGCGCGGCACACATCCGCAGACGTACCTCAGCCGTGGAAGAGGGTCTGATCGTAGCGCAAAGCGCGAGCTCGGAAAGTCGCAGGTTCGAATCCTGCCGTCTGCACCAATAGGCGTGACACCTTGCCTCGCAGCCGCACGGAGCGTAAGCCTGCGAAAGTGGTCTTTCCTGTGCGCTGTGCATAAGCGGCGGGACGAGATAATTGTGATTTGCCTGTCTCCGGGCCTATAAAAGACAACGGATGCGACCGATGCACCGGCGCAGGGATGCAAAGTTCCGTGGTTGGTTCGGGTGCCAGCGTGTGCGGCGAAAATCCGAGGCGAAGCCTGTAGATGTGGAAGCGGCGTGGTAGCGGCTGCCTTCGGGCAAGGCCGCTGTGTAGGTCAGTAGCCATCCACGCCGGTGCCCAGCCAACTGTGTCCCCACAAAATTCGCAGCGTTAGTGTTCAACGGTCAGCACACCAGCCTTCCAAGCTGGGAGTGGCGGTTCGAATCCGCTACGCTGCTCCATGCCCGCCTGATGGACGACTTCCCCCGTCAGGAATGAAACCTCCGCGTCTGGCAGCGGTGTCGCCGGGTCGAACCAGCCGGTAGCATGATTTGGGCGTGACAGCGAACGAAGGAACGCCCCACCTCATCGGGGAGGCGGGCATCCCCCAGCCCGTCCTCCCCACTCTCTACGCAGGAGCGCCATTGGGGCGCTTGCACGGCACACACAGAAATCTCCTTTCTGCTGCTGTTGTTCGGACACATCAACACCTCCAATGTTCATGTTCTATTTTCCGTGCGCCGGCAAGCCATGCGGGTTCGACTCCCGCCTCCTGCTCCACCGGACGCGACAGGCGTCCGCGGTCCAGATAGGACCTCCTTTATAAATGCTGCGGCTGTAAGAAGCAGCACCGGGTTTTGTTCATTTTCCCCGGCTCCTGTTGGAATACAGGCAGGCCAAGCGATTTCTCCTTCCGGGCGGCGCGGTCTGGGCAACCCGCCGCCCAACCCCCTGGGGGGTTAGCTCAATCGGCAGAGCAGGCCGCTCATAACGGCCCGGTTCCGGGTTCAAGTCCCCGATCCCCCACCAGCCGCAAGGCGATAAAACGTTTCAGTCTAAAATCTACAACAGAAAGGAGGCACATTCCATGACCAAGAGCGAGTTTATTTCCACTCTGGCAGCAGCGACCGACATGAAGAAGTCCGACGTCGAGCGCGTGATCGCCGCCGCTGCCAACACCCTTACCGGCGTCATGCGCTCCGGCGACAGCGTGAATATCTCCGGCTTCGGCATCTTCACCAGCAAGGTCCGCGACGAGCACCCCGGCAAGAACCCCGCTACCGGCGAGGTCATCACCGTCCCCGCTAAGCGCGTGGCCATCTTCAAGCCCGCAAAACAGCTCAAGGATGCCGTCAACAGCTGACGCGCCATCCGCAGCCATACAAAATATCCCACATTACGAGCCGGACGGCACACCGCCCTCCGGCTTGTTTTGTAAACTATATTTCCGTTGCGTTTTGAATATCGGCAAATATGCAAACACAGCCAGTGAAAATCATAACACACTTTGCGAAACTTCTTACGAAAAGGAGAAAACTAACATGATCTACTTCGACAACGCCGCCACCACACCGCCCGTTCCCGGCGCATTTGGCGCCGCCACACAGTGCGCCATCTTCGGCAACCCTTCCAGCGCCCACGCCGTTGGGCGCGAGGCTAAGGCCGAACTGGAATCTTGCCGTGCCATCATCGCCGACAAACTGAACTGCGAACCGGACGAGGTGTATTTCACCTCCGGTGCCACCGAAGCCTGCAACTGGATGGTCAAATGCCTCCGCATAGAGTCCGACGCCATCAACTACAACGACACCGTTCACCACGCCGTTAGCGAGGCTGCCCGGTCATACCTCGTACCCATCGCCACCCACGGCAAGCCCTCCGCCATCCTTTCCCTCGTCAACAACGAAACCGGCCAGATAAGCGATGTGGACGCTTTCTGCCGCAAGAACCGCCCCCACCGCATCGCCCTTGACGCCACCGCTGCCGTAGGCCACATCCCCGTGGACTTCAAGGCGCTGGGTGCGGACTACATGGCTTTCGGCGGCCACAAGTTCGGCTCCCTCAAGGGCATCGGTGCACTTATCGTCCGCCGCGGCTGTCCCATCGCCCCTATGATCTTCGGCGGCGCACAGGAGCGCGGTATGCGCGGCGGGACGGTCTCCGTCCCCCTTGTCAGCTCTATGGCCGCCGCACTTACATGGCGCTCCCTCCACATGGCAGAAAACGAGAAAGCTATCCGCGCCGTCGCTCAGGAGCTTATCATTTCCCTTGGCTGCCACCGTGTGGATTTCGACATCAATCTGCCCGGCGGCAAAAGCAGCAAGGATTGCGCTCCCCACATCCTTTCCATCCGTTTCCCCGGTGTCTACGGCGCTGCCCTCGCCGCCGCCCTCAGCGAACGTGGCGTCATGGTCTCCACCGGGAGCGCCTGTTCCTCCGGTGACAACGCCGCCTCCGCCAATCTCATAGCCAGCGGTCTTACCGAGCAGCAGGCACTGGAGACCATCCGCTTCTCCTTCGACTGGTACAACACCCGTCAGGAGGCGGCCCATGCCGCCCGCATCATCGCCGATATTGTCCCCGCACTCCGCCGCGGCTAAATTTTGAAAATTTTTTCAAATCCCTTGCACAAAATCCGCATTTGCCGGTAGACTATACTATGACAAAATTCTGTAAGGAGGACACCACCATGTCTATCAGCCCTGAAAAGCTCAAGCAGTACATCTCCCTCAAGGAAGCGGCCCTCACCCTGCGCCCCGACTTTGCCGTAGACTGCAACGATCCCAAACCCGAAAGCGAAACCGCCACAGTCTCCGTCGTGCTCCACACGCCGTTTATCGGTCTGGACAGAACAAAAACCGCTATCGCTTCCCTGTTCACATTCTGCGACACGTTCATTGTCGCCGACAGCGATGTGATCCCCAATATCGTCCGCTTCACCTTTGGCGTGGACGGTATGCAGAAGGAGGAATGACCCCATGCTCGTCACCAACGTCGTCAAGCGCGAATATCCATTCACCGTCCGCCGCAAGCGGGACGGCGAGATTATGACCATGCTCATCACTGCCGAAAGCGAGTCCGCCGCCCGTCTCCTGCTCCCCGACACCGTGGAGCTTATGGAACCCCGCGAACCCCACAGGAAGGAGGAATGACCTATCCCGAAAACATCTGCCGCCGAACGAAAGCTTTGTGCCGCAACAGATTCCTACATCAAAAACTGCGCCGCCACCGGCGCTTCCCCCCGCACCGTCGAGGCGTACACCGCCACGCTGGAGAACTTCGTCAACTTCTTCATCGAGTCCAAAGAGAACTACGCCGACCCCTCCTACGCCACCATCCTTTTGTGGCGCGACAACCTGATCGACAGCGGCTGCAGCACCTACACCGTCGCCCTCTACGTCAACCGGCTGCGTACCTTTTTTGACTACGCCAGCGACCCCGAGTGCGGCGGCTGGTACGCCAACAACCCTGTCTCCCGCCGCCTGACGCCCGACACCCGCAAGACCGCCCGCCGTCCCTATGACGTGCTTCTCACCGACCAGCAGGTGATGAAGCTTTGGCGCAACGACAAGCCCGCCACCGCCAAGGCGAAAACATGGCCCCGGAATTACGCCATCGTTATCATGCTTCTGACCACCGAGCTCCGCAACGCCGAGCTTCTGGACCTCACCCCGGCGGACCTCCACTGGGAGGACGGTGAGCTCTCCGTCGAGAGCGGCAAGGGCAGTAAGTTCCGCCGCATCGAGTTCCCCGACATTGCCCAGTCCGCCGTCCGTATCTATCTGGCCAGCGGCATCCGCCCGAAGGGCCTTCCCGACACAGCGCCCCTGTTCGGCAACACCGCGCCAAAGGGTTCCTTCGGTCCCCGCACCGGCGACGAGAGCCGCCAGTGGCAGCGCGGCTCCCGCCAGTGGCTCTCCACCCTTGTGGAATCCCACGTCAGGGCAGTCACCGGCGTTCCAAACATCCGCAGCCACGACCTGCGCCATGTAGGCGCCCGCATCGACCTCAACGCCGGTATGAAGCAGGAGGAGCTTCAGTCCAAACTGGGTCACACCAACCCCAACGTCACCCAGCGCTATTCAGGCCGCCTCCTCTCTCGCACCGGCAAGCGCTCCGCCGCCCTCGTTCTCGAAGCCCGTGAGCGTCAGGCGGACATCAACGCCAACATTCTGGCCGGGAGCGTGCAAAATGCGTAAAAATTTGTCATCTCCCATTGACGCGCCCATCCGTTCGTGCTACAGTAAATGTGATGCAGCCCTCCCTCTACACACAGGCTGCATCTCCCTTTTTCAAGTCCTCCCGCCGCCGAGTGTTACCCCCCCTTTCACTCCCGGCGGGAGGCATCTTTCTATTTCGCCCGTAAACGCCCTCTGCGGCGTTTCTTTTTTACCCGTCAAACTACCCTCCTGTTAAAGTAGAAAGCCCCCTGTGACGCTCTGTGCGCCGCAGGGGGCTTATTTTTATTTCTCCGGTCGAATGTGGACTATCGCCTTATGCGCTCCGCGGTCACTTCACGATCTCCCACGTGCCGCTTTTCCCGTCCGCGTTCCGCGTTACCCGCACGGTGTACTCCTCCGTCACCGTGGGTTCCTCCGGCTGCACCGGTGTCTCCGGCTCCTGCGGCTTCTCCGGCTCCACATATTCCAGCCCGCAGAACTCGCACAGCGCCTTGCAGTCCGCCACGGCGCACTCCTCCATGTGTTCGTGGAACCACGCCGCGTCCTCCGGATTGTCGTGGTACACGTGCTCCTGATACACGGCGTAGGCTTTCGTGTCGTCCAGCTCGTGCAGGTCGCTCCGCGTCGCCGTCCGGCAGCCGTGGGGATAGATGGCCTTCCGGTACTTCACCATCAGTTCCGCCAGCTTCTTCCCGTTGGCGCTGCTGGGGTGGTACATGGACAAAAATCCCTTTACCGTTCCATTCCCTGTAGGCCCGTTGGTGCTGCCGTTGGTGTGGGACACATAATGTATCTTTGCACCCCATGCGTTGCTCTCCTTGATGGCGCGGTACATATAGTCCGGGCCGTACTCGTCGCTCATGGGCATCCGGCGCGGGCCACGCATGATGTCAAAGCCGCAGCGTTCCAGCATGGGCTGCAAAATGTCCAGGAACTCGTTATTCTCCAGCGTCTCATAGCACTGCTGGCCGTCCGGGCGCTTGTAGCAGCACTGGTTCGCCTGATGGTACGCCGGGGACAGATAGATCTTCGGCTTCTCCGCCGGAGCGTCCTCGTCGCTGTCCTGATAATCCGGGTAGCCGAAGGTGTACGAGGACTTCACGCTGGAATACTCCTTCTCGTACACACCGCCGCCGTTGCTCACCACACCGCTCTGCGGGCTGGTGTTGCCCTCGATGGTGCGGAAGCCCTTGCCCACGATCTCCGTCACGATGCCCGTGTGATCGTCGCCGAAGAATACCTGCGCGCCCACCTTGGGGGTGCTGCCCAGCTGCCCCGCCGCCTTGAAATACCGCTTCAGGTAGTACACGCCCGCACCCAGACTGTCATCCGGCAGGTTCTGCAGCCGCTTCGCCTCCGCCACGCCGAACGCCTGCACGTTCACCCACGCCACAAACGTGGTGCACCACGGGTACCCCTGCTTTTTCCCGTTGTAGAAATGGGGGATGGCGTCAATGTCCCGTGCGTACTTCGTGAAGTTCTTGTCACCGGCGTTGGCGGTCTTGCTGTCCAGCTGCGCGTTGGACGCTTTCTCAAGATAGCCCAACTCCTCCCGGGCTATCTTGATGACCTTATTGGCGCCGCTCATTATTTTGCCTCCTCACAGTTGTCCTTCAGCTGCTTCGTGATCTGGTTAACGCCGGTCGCCGCCAGACCGCTGACGATGCCCACAGCCGCGCTGGTGATGTAGTCCTGCGCGGGATAGTCGGGGATGATAAACATACCCACCACACCCAGCACAAGGCCGCACACGCCCATGATGACCGGGATCCACTTGTCGTTCAGCCCGCTGGCCTTAACGGCCATGCCGATGAGATAGCACACGACGGTGATCGCCGCTACGCTTGCAATGCCCAAAGATGCAAAATCCATACTGTTCGTTCCTTTCCGGCGTCAATGCGCCTGTCCTGTTTGTGTAAAACAAAATGGGGCCGCAGACGGTGTTCTCCACCGGTGCAGCCCCATTCGGCTTTCCCGCGGCCCCATTGCCGCAGGTATTGACTTGTGTGCTTGTCTCTTACTTCGCTTCCGTCTCGCCGTACACGCTCTCGATCAGTGCACACAGCTCCGTGTACTCCTCGTCCGTGATGCGTCCCACGGCGTAAAACACGTCGCACTTCTGCTGTGCCTCCTCACGGGTCTTGTAAAACCGCTTGTTGATGAGCTTCGTCATAATGTTGTACATAGTCGTTCTCCTTTCAGTTTGTTGTTACGCTTCCTTGTGCAGCCGGATGCACACGATGCCGCTGCCGCCGGTTCCGCCCTGCATGAGCCCAATGCTTTGGGTATAATAACCAGCTCCGCCGCCGCCTCCGCCGCCGGTATTGGCCTCCCCGGAATAAGCAGCTGTTTTAGGGTTTGTCCCCCCATCGCCACCACCACCTGCACCGCCAGTTCCAGCAACAAATCCACTTCCGTACTTTCCGCCGCCTCCGCCGCCAGAGTATAGTTTCCCCGCGCTTTCTCCGAACTCCCTTGTGGTCGTTCCCTGTCCTGTACCACCGGTGCCGTATGCAGTTGCACCATTGCCTCCATCACTACCGCCATCGCCGCCAACGCCACCGCCAGCGCCTCCACCACCGCCGGAACCACCGTTGCCGCCAGTAGGTTTCGTGCCTGAAACCTGTCCACCGTTTACCGTAGAGCCGAAAGCCGACGTGTCACCGCCAGCGCCTCCAGCGGTACTATATGTGCCGCCGTTTCCGCCAGCGCCAATGACAATGGGATATTCCACGCCCGCCCGGGGCACGATGTTTGTCAGCGTCATGGTATAACCGCCAGCACCCCCGCCACCGCCATAAGAGGTATTTTGCGAAGAGCCTAACGTGCCGCCTTGACCGCCAGACCCGCCTCCAACAAGGAAGGCATCTATCGCGGCCTCCTTGTTAAAGGTCAGCACACCCGTAGTCAAAAATTCCACAACGCCGTCCTCAAGGCGCTCGTTGTACTGCCCCGTATAGGTAAAATCTAACCGGTCAACAGTACCCCCCCCCTGCAATTAACGCTTTACCGATAATCATGCTCATCCGATAACCTCCATATCCGCCTGATAGATGGTTTCCACAGCCTCGCCCAGCTGCTGCGTCAGGCTGTCTATCTCGTTGTTGGCTTCATCCAGTGCCGTCAGCACCTCTTTGCCGTCACGGTAGAACTTGCCCTCCGTGTACGTGTCGCCCATGCCCACAGGCCGGTCGCCTGTGTACACCGCCGAGGGAAAGAACTGCTCGTTCCGCTTGTCCATTTCGATGATGTTGGTAACAACACCGTTTTCAACCAATGCGTATCTCACTTAATCACGCTCCTTAATCCGAAATCTTGGTGGCGTTTGCGGTGAACCATGCGTAGAACTCCGGGGAAACTACCTGATAGCGGTTCCAGAATTTTATGGTTTTTGCTGTTGCTTTTCGCCATGTGTTGTAGGTAAAACTATATATTTCTACATAATTTGATGACAAGTCGCCTGGATTATGCCCAAAGCACAGTTCTTTGTTGGAAGAAAGTTCTTGCACGCCCATCACGCCATAAAGACTGGAACCAGCATAAGCAAACGTCCCGTCATAATCGAAGTTTTCTGTAAACAAGGTACTCGGCATGGTAAGAGTGTCATTAAACTTCCACGTTCCACTCAGCACGTTCTCAGTGGGGTCGTCTTGGTGCAGACGGATACACACGATACCGCTGCCGCCAGCAGTTCCTTGACCGCCAGTGCCGGAACCACCAGCAAACGCTTTTCCGCCGCCGCCACCGCCGCCGGTATTAGCTGTAGCGTCAGTTGTGGAATTTCCATTTGCACCGCCGCCTTCACCGCCAGCTCCCGCAGTTCCATAGTTTCCGTATATTCCCGAGCCGCCACCACCGCCGCCGGCGTACAGCTTTCCGGTTGCTTCTCCAAATTCTCGCGTAGTAGCGCCTTGTCCTTTCCCGGGGGTTCCGGTTGTCGAGTATCCGACATTCCCACCATCCGATCCGTTTGACCCACCGTTACCAGCGCTTGTTTGCCCTGTTGCAGAAACGCCGCCTTTACCGCCGCCAGAGCCGCCGGCGGCAACAGTCCCACCTGAAACCGTATAGCCAAAAGCCGAAGTCTCCCCGCCGGAGTTGCCGCCGCCGTTGCCGCCCGCGCCAATAACAACTTGGTATGCAACGCCTTTTCGCAGCAAAGCGTTTACGATAGTTCTTGTGTATCCACCACTTCCACCGGCTCCACCGTTACTGGATGTTGCAATAGACACACCCCCTGCACCACCGCCAACCATGAATACATCCACATACGTGTCCTTCTTCATCGTAAGGATACCGGTTTCCAAAAACTCCACTACACCGTCTGCGGTACGCTCATTGAATGTACCGCCCGTGTAGGTGAAATCCAGCCGATTGGCCGTACCACCGCCGCCCCCTGCTGTCACCGCTCTGCCTGTAATTGCCATATAAACCTCCGTTCCCGACCTCCGAAACGGAGGACGTGTTTATTCTTTGTGTAGCCTTATGCACACGATACCGCTGCCGCCGGAACCGGGGTAAGACACGTAATCTCCCGACACGACTTGCGCCGACCCGCTTCCGCCTCCGCCTCCGCCAGTATTAGCTGCGGCAGAAGTCTGTTGCTTTGCTCCGCCACCCTCGCCCCCGGAAGCTGCGGTTGAAGAGCCAGAACCCATACCGCCAGCTCCGCCACCGGCATAGAGTTTCCCGGTTGCTTCACCAAATTCGCGGGTAGTAGTGCCTTGTCCGGTGCCGCCAATCCTTGTACCGATTGTAAGTGCGTTATTCCCGTCGCTGGCTCCGTCGCCGGGGTTGCCGTCTGTAGAAACAGAGCTTTTGGTACCACCTACGCCTCCGCCAGAGCCACCGTTGCCGCCGTCCCACGTAGAAGATGCAGATTTTCCTCCTTCTACCGTATAGCCAAAAGCAACTGTATTACCTCCAGCAGGGCCCACTTTTCCATAGGCGTTTTTCCCAGATAACGCAATTCCGCCCGCGCCGATTACAACGGAATACTCGACGTTTTCTTGAAGTAGCGCTTTTTTGATGGTCTTTGTAAACCCACCTGCGCCACCCCCACCGCCGTTCCACGTCGAATTAAATCCGCCGCTGCTTCCATTCCCAGCGCCCCCGCCCCCTACAAGAAAGGCGTCGATGTACGTGTCCTTCGTCACCGTAAGCACGCCACTTGTAAGCAGCTCCACAACCCCGTCATCCAGCCGTTCGTTGTACGTTCCGGTGTACTCAAACTCTAATCGTTTAGCAGTACCCCCCCCCCGCTATTTGCGACCTACCGATAATTACCATCGTTAGCTTACCTCCTTCACGTCGTACACCGTCACCTGAATACTCAGGTCAGCGGTGGGTTTTTCGCCCACAGCGTAGGCGGTGAATGTTCCGTTGTTGTTGGCGATGTAGATGGCGTTGGTGCCATCGTCCAGCATCTGCTGTATCGCCGTTGCGTCCGCCTGAATGTCCGCCTGACTGGTGGCCGTGCCGCCTGTGATGGTCACGCCCTGGGTGTAGGGGCTTGCGCTCCCTGTCCAGCTTGCCGCCGCCAGCGTCAGCGATAGCTTGTCCGTTATGTCCTGCTTGTCCGGGAACCCTGCGCTCATCTCCGCCACCTCGTTGCACAGCGCGTTCAGGTTCTCCGCGTTCAGTGCAGGCGGCGCATCGTTGTTCCATCCGGGGTTCGTGTAACCTGCCATATCGTCCCTCGCTCCTTTCGTCCGTCAATTTTTTGCTACGGTCCACAGGGCGTCGCCCTGCCGTATCAGTATCTGTGCGCCCTCTGCGCTCCCGGTCTCGGCCCACGGCACCGCGCAGATCAGCGCCTGCTGCCGCGTGTTGTCCTGCGTCTCGCAGGTGATCTCCGCGTTGACGAATACCCGCAGCACCTCGCCCTTCCGGTTTTTCAGGAATAGCGTGTTCTGCGTCAGCGCCAGAGCAAACAGCGCGTCCCGCTTCGCCAGCGTGTCGCTGTACTCCGCATTGGCGCCCACCTCGCCGATATAGCCGCTCAGCTCGCCGCTTTGGTACAGCTGCGGCACCATCTGCACCGTGGGGTATCTGGTGAAGTTATCCAGCAGCGTCGGTCGGTTGTTGTTGCTCACCGTCCCGCTCTCCACGTTCAGGCTGAACCGGAATAGCTCCTCCACCCGGTATACGTTGTCGCCGTCCTCCGCGCAGGATAGTATCGTCCAGTCCCACAAGCACACCGTCACCGGCTGGCTGGGCAGCGCCGTGGTCACAAAGGATCTCTCCCCCACGCCAAATACGTAGTAGGTGTACGTTCCCTGCGAGGCCGCCGCGCAGTCGATCACGCTGCGCTCCGCATACCCTACGTCCGCCACGTGCACCAGCGACGCTGCGCCCTCCTCTCTGCGGTATACGGCCCAGCCCGTCAGCGGCTCCTCCGCCACGATGTTGCCGCCCCGCAGGTCTGTGGCGAAGTCCGCCAGCAGCAGCGTCCTGTCGCCAAACTCCGGTGTGTACCCCGCTGCGCTCATCAGTGCCGCCACCACCGTGTCCGTCAACTCGCCCTCCTCTATCCACAGGTAGTCGCACACCTGTGCGCCAACCAGATTCACGTTCACCACGGTCATGTCCGCAATCACCGCGTCCGCCATGTATTTCAGCACCGAGAATTGGCTGGCCCGGGGGAATAACCGCACCGACGGTTTCAGACTCTCCGCAGGGAATAGTCCCCGCTCATACCGCCGCCGCACATACAGTTTTCCGCCTGTCAGCGCCACCGTCAGCTCGTCCTCCGGGGCAAAGGCAGCGTTCACCCGGCCTATCTCCGCGCCGCCCTGCATAGCCCGCACCGCCGTTGTGCTCACCGTCACCGTCAGCGCCTTTCCGTCCGCGCCGGTCAGGTTGAATAGCGTCGCCGGCAGCGCCTTGACCGTTCCCTTCCATACGATGCTTATGGGCGTCGTCAGCGCCATCGCTTCGCCCGTCACCGTGTCCCATGTCACCGTGGATCCTGTGCTCAGGTTCAGCTCCCCGTTTCGGATGGTGTATTCGCCATCCGCTGTGCCCGGTATGTCGTAGGCGCCCGGCCACGACACCAGCACACCGCTTTGCTTCCGCTTTACGCACGTCACCACCGCGCCGGTATAATTGCTGGCGCTGTATTGCACCGCGAACTGTACCCAGCCCGTTTCTGCCACCACGCCGTTGCTGGTCTCCACCCGGCACCGCACGGCGTATTCCTGCCCGGTGAATAAGCCGTCGTAGTAAAACGCCAGCTGTGCCGTCGCCACGTTGCCCGTGTCGTACAGCACGTCCTCCGTGTCCATTGCCGGTGCAAGCTGCCACCGCGCCCAAATAATGGGGTCGCCCTGCGCCTGCGAATAGCTGGCCGTCCACGTCATCTCCTTCGCCGCCACCGGCTTCGTAAAGTCGTTGATGGTCAGCACCGGTGCGCTCCGGCACACGAATACCGATGCGCTCTGCTGCGTCACGCTGTCCGCGTCTGTCCACCACTGGGTGATGAGCAGCTTGTAGCTGTTCCCGTTGGTGATTCCCGCCGCAGCCAGCGCCGCCGCCGTGATCGTGTAGCTGAAAAGCACCACATCGCCCTTGGCGTTTCTCCCGTAAAAGGGGCAGTTGTCCGTCCGTTTTCCCGAGTCGTACAGCTGTGCGCTCTCCGCCGTGTTGGCCAGAATTTTTATCTCAAACGCCGTCATGGCGTTCTGTCCGTCCACCTGCCAGGTCACGGTCATGTTTTGGCTTGCGTCCACCGTCCCGTTGCCCAGCGCTCCCAGCGTGGAGGGCGTGATATTTGTCGGCATGAAAAGTGCCATATCGTCTTTCCCTCCTTCCGTTTATGTCTTTGTCTCCGTTTTCAGCGGCCATACCGTCACCGTCGCCACCGGGAAGTCCGCCACGCTGGTGGCGGATATGGTCATTTGCCCCTCTCCTGTCAGCGGGCGGGAAAAGCCGGTGATGAGATGCCGCTCCGTGGGGCTGCCCGGCTTGTCCGTCCGCACTACCGAGGCGAGGGTATTTTCGACTATGTGGAAAATTTGCCCGCAGCTGATGTCCACGCTTTTCTGCAGCACCGTGGAGCGCTTCAGCTCCCACTCTGCCCTGTCCCGGCACATTGTCTCCGTTGCGTAGCCGTCCTCTTCCGTCCACACCGTCTTGCGGCCTATCAGCTGCACGTTGGTGTCGCTCATGGGGTCGTTGTTGGTGGCTCTCGCCCCCGGCTGGCTGTTGTCGTCCAGCGCCGCCCCCAGCACGATGTAGTCGTTGTATACCTCGGTGTTTTGCGCCGTGTATGTCATGCCCAGCAGCGTCGCCTCCCCCATCGAGAAGGCGTAGCTGATGGGTTTTTCGCTGTCCAGAAGGTCGTCCTGACTGGGGTCTATCCGCAGCCGCCCCGTGGCGTCGTAGCCGATCCATGCGTTCAGCATCTCCGCAAAGCCCAGTATCACCTCCGCGTATGTGCCGCTTCCCGGATCCACCTCCAGCGTGTACGGCGCGTCCACCAGGTTCACCTCCGTGCCGTCCGTCAGCTTCTGCTTCTTGCCGTTGTAATACTCCGTGTACACCGGGGGGATGGGGTCCACCTTCCGCCCGTTTCCCTTGTCGTCCTGCAGCAGGGCGTTGATCTGCTGAAAGATGTTCACGTTCAGTTTTCCCTTATAGGTGCCCTCCAGCTTGCCCCACAGCGTTCCGTCCAGATTGGCCCACTTGTCCACCAGCTCGTACTGCATCAGCCGCCGTCCCGGCTCCACCGTTTCCTGCGGACTCTGTATCAGGAAAACGCCCTGCTGTATGTAGTAGTCCTCGCCGTTTGGCAGCACCAGCCCCTCGTCCAGCGCGATCTCCTGCCCGAACCACAGGTGGTTTACGTTGTAGTCGAACGCGCCGTCCACGTTCCCCAGCGTCACGCTGGCCGTTCGCCTTACCCCGTTTTGCAAATTTACCGTCAGCGCCCCGTCGGCAACAAAGGCGCCGCTGTGCTTATTTCGCGGGTTATTGTCCACGAAGAACGCCGTGCTCCCGTCCGGGTTCAGAAAGCGCAGCCGGCACAGCTTCTGAAACCGGCCCTTCAGCGCTCTCAGGTACGCCAGATATTTCTCCTGCTCCGTCATGGCACGTGCCCTCCGTTCAGCTGCGCTTACGCTTCTTCCTGTCCTCCGCCGCCGTCAGCGCGTCGCACTCCTCGTCCGTGGCCGCCCTGATCTTTCGTATGTCCGGGTTTCCCTTGCGGTACTGGCTCTCGCGGGTGATGTAGTACCTTCCCGTGATGCCCGTTATCGGTATCTCTCTGCCGCTTTTCATCACCAGGATGTGCCGCGTCTTTTTCGCCATAGTCCAGCCGTCCTTTCTCACATATTCCGTCCGTCCGCATACATGAAAACCATGTGGTTCCCTGCGTTCTTCCCCTCGCCGAATACCAGCACCACCACCTGCGCTCCCACCGGTGCTTGTGCCATCGTGCTCACATAGGGGAGAAAGCTCTCCGTTTCGTCAAAGGGTCGTTTTACGCCGATTTTCCCGTCTGCCGCCGCGGTCGTCACCTGCGCCCGGTACTGCCGTACCATATCCGTCTGCGTCTCCCGCACCCGCCGCACATAAAAGTTGTCCCACAACCGCTTTGCCAGCGCCACCAGCGTCTTTGCGTTCTCGTCCATGCTCTTATCCTCCGTAGGGCTTCACGTTGTGCGCCATCCGGCACATCTGCGCCACCGTCAGGTGCTCCGCCTGCTGCTCCGTCAGCGTGATGCCCTTCACGTTATAGGTGGGCCCGCTGTGGTCGCTGTAGCTGCGGTTATCGCTGCTCCCCGCCACGCTGCGTCTCACCGGCGTCTCGCCGTACAATCCGCCCAGCTCGTTCACCCTGGCCCGGAACCGCGCATCCGCCGACGGCTTCAGCATCTTCGCCGTCACATCGGGCGGCAGCACCATCTCGTCGTCCACCGTGGCTTTTATGCCGCCCAGCCCGTGCAGCACACCGCCGCTGTCGTACTTCTTCTTCCGTCCCCCGCTGACGGCGCCGATAATGCTTCCTGACACGATGCTCTTCCGGTTTGACTTTCCACTGTTCGGCAAGGAAATGTTGTTCTTGCCCATGCTGATGGCATCCGAAAGGTTCCCCGTCTGTTTATTGGATACGCTGGCTTTCTCGGAGCTGGTGGATTTCCGCACGCCTGTCAGGTGGCCGACCTTTACCTCGGTGTATCCCGACGCATTGCCGGTCGCGTTCCGTTTGACCTCTACCGGCGTACCGCCCGCCGTGATCGTCACGCCTGCCGCAGCTGCCTTTGCCGCCAGCACCCCGTTGGCCCATTCCCACCAGTTCTGCACACTCTGATCCAGCAGGACTTCCTCTTGAGCCACCGTTTCACCCAGCGCGTTGATGTATTCCTCCAGTGCGTCAATTTTCAGCTGGTACGCCGCCTCGATGGCCTTTTTCCTCGCCTCCAGTTCCTCAATGGCGAGGTCCAGTTCCATCTCCCGCTCATAGTCCCGCAGGTCCTTCTTCGCGTCCGCAAGGTCCTCCTCGGCCTGCTTCACCTTCTCCGGGTCCGCGATCCACTCCCACTGCCCGGACTCGGCGTTGTACATCCGCACCGTGCGCTCGTTCCGGGCGTTCAGCAGCGCGTCCTGCTTCCGCATGACCTCCAGCCGCAGCTCCTCCAGCTTCTCGGCCCGGTCTATCTCCTCGTTCTGCTTCTTCAGCGCGTCGATCTGCGCGTCTATGGCCGCCAGCTCTGCGTCCCGCTGCTTTTCCAGCGCATCGATCTCGTCCTGATACTTCTTTTTCGCCGCGCTGCTGCCGGAACCGCCGGAACCGCCGGAGCCGCCGCCGCTGTATCCGCCTGTGCTTCCGCCCCAGCCGCCGTTTGGCGCTGTGCCGGTCAGCTTATTCCACGCCTTGTTCGTCAGGTAGGATTGTGCTTCCTCCAGCGTCTTAAACTTTTTGTTGGCGACCAACACCATCGACTGCTGGTAGATCCGTCCCGCGTTCAGCAGGTTCCCGTAAGCTTGAGTGGTGTACCCGATGGTGGCCGCCAGCGTCCGCAGCGCACTGATCTGCTGGCTGAAATTCAGTTTTGTATTGCTTGCCGTGATCTGCGCCGCCACCAGGTCGTACAGCGCTTTACCTGTATACCCTGCCTGCTGCGCCTCGGAGATCAGTTTGTTTACGTAGTCCTGCGTGGCCTTTTGCGTCACGCCCAGGATCTCCTGCACCCTGTCATAGGCAGCCACCAACTGCCGCTGTTCCTCTGATACCGCAAAGCCATAGTTGATCGCCTTGCGTATCGTTTCTACTTCTTCCTCGCGGCCCTCCTGCAGCTTCGACAGGGAGTAGTAATACTCCTCCTGCGTCTTAGTGCCCGCCTCCATCTGGTCCTGCACCAGTTTCAGCGACGCCTTGTACTGCGCCAGCGATTCCACGTCCGCCTGCACCATCTGTATGGGGGTAACGCCCATTCCGTTGCCCACACTGTCGCCGCCGCCAACGTATACCTCGGCTCCGGTGCCGTGCAGCTCGTTCCATGCGTCCCACGCCTCAGACTCTGCGTCCCGTACCGCCTTCTCCTGCTCCTCGCGGATCGCCCGCAGCACCTCCAGCCGCTTTTCCTCCGCCTCCGTCAGCTCTCCGGTCTTGCTTATGAGCGTGTCGTACTCGTCCTCGGTCTCGCCCAGCGCACTCTGTGCCGTTTCAACGCCCTTCAGCGCTTTTTCATAGGCTCGCGCCTTTTCCGTGCTCAGGCTGATCGCCACGGCCAGCGCCGCAAAGATCGCCGCACCCACGCCCAGCTTCGGCAGCATTGCCAGCAAGCCCTTCATCTGCCCGGAAAGCTGCGTGATCGCCATAGCGTTGCCGCCTATGGCGGAGGTCAGCGTTCCGAAGAATGTTCCCACGCCGCTGTTCATCAGCGCCGTAAAGCCCTTGTTCGCCAGCGTCAGCACACCCACCAGCAGCCCCAGCTGTATCACCAGTCGTCCGGTGTCGCTGTCCAAAAACTCCACCAGCGCGATCACCTGGTCCAGTGCGCCCTTTATGGTGTCCGTCTCCACCAGATGGCTGATGAACTCCGTCCACTTGTTGTGCAGTATCTCGGTCTTGCGGGTCCAGCTGTCCAGCGCGTTTTCCACTTCCTTATCCGCGCTGCCCACCGCGTCGGCGTAGTCACCCAGCATGGACTCGTACATATCCCAGTTCTGGATCAGCGCCAGCAGCTGCGAGGTACGCAGCTTTCCGCCGATGTCGCTGACCATTTCCATCAGCTGCTGCTCCGTCAGCAGCCCATCCTTCATGCTCTGGGCAAGGCCCGCGATGGCCTTCATGGGGTTTATCACGCTGCCCGTGGCCTGCGCCGCGTCATAGGCATCCTTGGCGTAGATTTTGATGACATCCCGCAGTCCGGCGATCTCGCCGGTGGTCCACGTCACACCCTCGTCTATCTCGGTTTTCGTATCGCCGATGATATTCAGGAAAAGCGCCCGCAGCGCGGTGGCGGCCTCTGTGCCCGAACGCTGCGTCACAGCGGTGATCGTGCCGATAGCCGCCGTCAGTTCATCTGCGCCCACATGGGCCTGCGCCGCGATGGGCGCCACCTTGCCCAATCCTTCGGCAATTTTTTCTATTGACGTTGCGTAATTGTTATCAATCTCGTTTGCTCCATCGAGAACCTTCGTCAGCTGCTCGATGCTGCCCTGATACTTGTACGCCGCGTCCATAGAGAGCAAAAACTGCTGTGCGGTCTCTGCGTCCGTGTCGCCCACGATCTGCGTCTTGGTGGCCAGCTCCGCCAGCGCGGACGCCTGCTCGCCGTAGCCAGCACGGCTGAAGTTTGCCACGCTGTTCAGGTACTCGTCCGCTGCCACGCCGTAGGCGCTTGCGGTCTCGTATGCCTGCTTCTCGATCTTGTTCAGTTCCTCCGTGGTCGCCCCGGTGACTTTGCGGATCGTCACCATCTCGTCGTCCACGTCCTTCATGGTCTCCAGCGCTTCCGTGAAGCTGCGCTTTAACCCGGCGATGGCGTTGCCCATCACCTGCCACAGCGCCATCTTCGCCGCCACACGGCCAAAACTGTCGCCCATCAGGTCGGCGAAGCCGCTTGTCTCCTTTGCCGCCGTCCCCACGCTCTTTACCGACTGCGCCGCCTGGGCCGTGCTTTTCTGCACCTTCCCGCTGGCGTCCAAATATGCTTTTTCAAATACCGCCGCGCTCTCCTTGGCGCTCTTGCCGCTCAGTCCGCTTACGCCGGTCAGGTCCTCTATGCGGCTCTGCATCGCCGTGGGCGCGTAGGTGCTGCTCTGCTGCGCTGCGTAGGCGCGGTAAGCGTCGTTGGCCGCCTGCACCTGCGCCGCCGCCTTCTGCGCTGCCTTGGCCTGCGCCTCAAAGTTCTGCGTCACCTTTCGACTGGTGACTTCCATCTCGCCGCTCTGCATATTCAGCGATTTGGACACCTGCACCACTTTTCCGACCTGGCTGCTGTAGTCCGCCACGGAACGGCGCAGCTCGCCCTCGGGGCTGAAGGTCTCCGTCAGCTTCTGCAAACTCTGCCGCGTGGCGTTTATCTGTACATCGGCGTTCTGCGTATTCACGCCCAAAGTCACCGGGCTGCTCTGCAGCTTCGCTATCTCTCCCTTGAGCTGCGAAAAATCAGGTACAGCCGTTACTTTGAAAATCGCCATACGCTACCTCCAATCGTCCTCTTCCCGTATCATCCCGGTATCTTCCGCCAGTTCCAGCGTGGGGTCCGCGCCGTTCATGGCCCGCACCAGTGTTTCCTCCGCTCTGCCGCCCAGCATCTCCTCCACAAAGTTGCGGAAAAACGGTCTGTTCTTGGGCCGTCTGCCCCAGTTGTATGCGGGGTCGTTTTTCTCGATCCGGTTCACCAGGTCGTCCCCATCCACATGGGGGTCTATGGGCTCTCCGTTGCCGTCCGTGGCGCCGCTGGGGTGATACAGCAGCGTCAGGTTCATGCCGCCGTCCCGCTCATCCGAATACACCGTGGCACTGGCGTTCATGTCTGCAAGGCCCTTTGTTCCGCGCCGGCGCACATACTCCTCCGGCACCAGTTTGTCGTATACGTCCTCTACCACGTGCTCCCGCAAACACTGCCGCATCTCCTCCGCCAGTGCGGGGCGCGATGCGCGGAAAGCGTCCTTTACCTGCTTTTCCAGCGCGGCCATGTCCTGCTCGAACCCGCTGAACTGTCCCACCAGTTTCGCCATTTCCCGCGCCTCCCCTCTCTCACATACGCCAATGCGCCGCTTCTATCCGGCGCACTCGCGTCTGTCCCCCTCCCCCGCCTTGCGGCAGGGGAGGGGTTTTTCGTTTGTCAGGCGTCCTTCACGCTCACAGCGCACTGGTCGGTAAACGTGACATCTTCGTACACGAAGGTCACGGTCATGTCGCAGTCACCGGCAGTGGCCCCGGCGGAGATCAGTCCGCTGGCGCTCACGTTGGTGCCGCTGGGTGCGCCGGTCAGGCTGTAGGCGCACTTGGCAGGATCCAGCACCGCCAGCTGGCCGTTCTCCAGCACCGCCTGGGGCTTCACCTGTGCCGTGCCGCTGACGGGGACGTTGATAACGCCGCCGATGGCGGTCACAATGCCCGTCACCACCTCCGCGCCGCTGTCCGGCACGTACACGTACCAGCCCAGGGTGCCGCCGGCGCAGTCCTCGCACTTGTCAGAGATCACGCTCTCATCCGTGCTCAGTGCGCGTCCCACGATGGCCGTGGTGTCGTAGTTGCTCTGGCTGCCAGTCACGGTGGCGGTGTCCGCCTGCAGCTTCAGCGGTACGTTGATGTACAGCCAGCCCTGGCGGGTGCCCTCGTTGGTCTTGGCGTTCACGTTGCCGTACACCGCCATCTGTGCGGTGAAGAGTCCCACCTTGCCGTTCATGCCGGTGGTCAGCTTGCCGCACATGGCGCTGAGCTTGTTCACGAAGTACCACACCTTGTACTCGGTGCCGCTTACCGCGGTAAAGCCGCTGATGGTTCCGTCCGCCGCGATCTCATAGGCGATGCCGCCCTGCTGGATGCCGGAAGCCTTCTTGGTCTCCTGCACGTAGGCATAGGGCTTCGCCATCGCGTACTGTGCCACAGGTGCGCCGTCGGTCACGTCCACCTTCAGCACGGTGCTGTTCGCCGTCACCACCTGGCACACCGGGGCCACAGCGTTATAGGTCACAGCGCCGCCCACGCCCGCCATCTTCGTCCGCAGGTCGAAGTTGGCCTGGGTGAAGTTCACCTGGATGTCCGGGTCGCTCTCGATGATGGTGGCGATGCCGTTGTTCAGGCCCGCACGCAGGGGATCCGCGTTCACCGTCACGGTGATGTTGCCCTCCTGGAACTTGTTGCTGCTCAGCAGGACCTGACCCGTTTCCATGTCGGCGAACTGCGCGGCGCAGATGCCGCGGGTATACAGTCTCGGATCGGTAAAAGTAATCATTCTGCTTTCACTCCTTTTTGATATAAAAAATGGAGGCAAAGCCCCGGTTTCCCGTTGGCTTCGCCCCACTTGGCGTTCCGCCCTGCCCGCTTGCAGGGCCTATTCCCTTCTCTATGCCTGTCCCATGCCCCGTGTCGATTCCTCCACGGGCCGCAGTGCCGTGTTGCCCTCGCTCACCCGGTCATAAAACAGGCTCGGCCACGGGTTGCCCCGTTTCCACTGTGTTCCTCTCGCCTCCGCGATAGTGCAGGTCATGTACCCCAATATCCGCTGCCACGTTTTTGCTTTCGTCTGCAGCTTCAACACCGGCCACGACTCTATCTCCGTTTCCTCCGCGTGCTCCAGCGCGGCCACCGTTGCCACCCGTTCCCACAGGTCGCCGCTCAGTTTTGCGCCGCCGTTCATCTCCGCCAGCTCCCGCTGCGCCTCCACCAACTCCGGGTTGGCCTCCGGGGGCGTCAGCTCTATGCCGTTCTGCGCGGCGATGATCTCCCGCAGATACTGGAACTGCACCGGCGTAATGCGCCACAGCTCCTCTCCGTGCAGCACGAACTCCACCGCCGTCAACCGGCTGGGGTCCTTCGTGTCCACCTTGCAGCGAAACGCCTTCAAGCGCTCATCCAACGCCTTTCCTCTCCCCAGCCGCAGGGAGAGCGCCAGCATCAAAAGCGCCCTTGACAGCAGCCCCACTGTCTCCTCTCCGCGCTCCATCGCGTCGTACTCCATCTTGTAGTAGGCCGCCAGCAGCGGCATCACAGCATACGCCACAGGGAGGCTCTGCTGCACGATGTCAATGCCAGGTCGTGCCAACTCGAATGTCTCCATCTCCTCCACAAGGATGGGGTACAGCGTCAGCCCCTCCGCCTGTACTTCCTCGTACCTGCGGCAGGCCATTTCTATGCTCTGTGAGATCGCCATATAAACTCTTTTCCTCCCTCACGAAACACCTTGTTGATTATGCAGTTTTCTTATAAACCGATTCCCGCCTGTACCAGCAGCGCCGTCACCGCGCCGCCCAGTACCAGCCACACCAGTTTTTCCACCACGTCGTTCCACCGCTTCGCCGGCAGGTTCGTCAGGGTCTTTACGTCCTTCTTGACCTCCGACAGGTCCTCCCGCATGTCCTTCTGCTCCCGGGTCATCAGCGCCACCGATGTCGCCAGTTCGCTCATGGCTTTCTGCTCCTCTGCCAGCTCGTTTATGCGGTGCGTGTTGCTTTTGCTCCGCTGTTCCACCTCCGTCAGCCGGTGGTCAAAAGTCACTTCATCCATCTGCGCCGTCCTCCGTTCTTTCAGAATGTGGTCACGACGCTTTCCTCGTCGCTGTCCGCCCACGAAAGGCTCATGTGTACTCGCCGCCCCACGTTCATCCCTTGGTCGTATATGGCGTGGGATCCGTTGTCCGCGTGCGCTCCTCTGTCAAAGGTCATTACACCGGCACCGCCTATGTTTACGCCGTTCAGTGCTTCTATGATGCACTGCTCCATGTCATAGCTGCGGGAGTAGTCGTCCGTCCGCGTGGTGGTCTCGTGTCCGTAGTTGCACAGAATGTCGAAGTATACCCCCACCGCTGCCGTAAACGGCGTCTTGGGTATCACCCGCCCGATGTACACCTTTACCACCGTCTGGGCCATGCTCTGCGCCTGTCCCCAGTATTCCAGCGGGAATAATCTGTACCCCTTGGGGTGCTTCGCCTTCTGCTCCTCCGTGTCCACCACCGGCGCTTCGCCGTCGAATACGATGCTCAGCTTTTCCTCCGCCGTGGGCAGCGGCTGCGCCAGCGGGTTCGCCCCGTCATAGCAGATGTACTTCATCAGCCGTACCCTGGGCCGGGCGTTGTCGTCCACGGGTGTGTACCCGTTCCTGTCCGGCAGGTCCAGCAGGTAGTTCACGATCTTTTTCGGTATCTTCTCCGCACCCTTGAAGGTGCCGTATCCTGTTTCCACGCGCTCAAATGGATAGTAGGGGCTGTCAAAATCTACGCTCATGCCCTCACCCCGCTTTCCGTTTTTCTAATTGTTTCACATGAAACATCGTTATTTCCGTTGCGTTTTGAATATTTTTGCAACTTTTACTTCCGTTGCGTTTTGAATATCACTTGGTGCTTTTCTGCACCTGCTCCGCCAGCTCCACCAGCTCCTTCATGCTCTCCGGCGTCATGGCCGCCGCGCTGCTCATGGCCATCCGCGCCACCACGTCGTTCATCACCGCCAGGTTGGCGTTGATCTCCGTGTTCAGCATTTTCTCCAGGTCACGGTAGTCCGCCAGCAGGTCATACGCCTTGTCCCGCAGGGCGTCGCTCTGCTTCTTCATCCGGTCGATCTGGTTGACCAGCTGCACCCCGCCCACCAGGTCGTAGTCGTCGGCGCTCATCAGCCACTTGTCCTCCTCGCAGCCCTCAAAATCCAGCCGCAGGTACGCCCGTGCCAGTATGCCCATCAGGTAGCGCCGCTTCCGCTGTCCGTTCTCCCGGTACATGGGCGGCACGTCGCCCCGGAAGCGCTCCCCGGTGTTCACCACCACCCGGTCGATGCACCGCTCCGCGCAGTGGCTCACGATGGCCGCCTTCTCCATCAGCGGCACGTAGGCGTTCGCCTTGGCGAATACCTCCTTCATGGTGATGGGCTTGCGCTCCTTGATACTGTTTTCCATCGTTTTCCGCTCCTTTCAGATTCTCAATGGATGTCTCTATTTACTTGTCCCCGGTCTCCTTTTTCCGCAGCGAGCAGTTCCGCCACTGCGCCGCGTTTTCGTACCGTCCGCTATCCGGGCAGTGGTACTGGTAGCAGCAGAAGTCGTGGTCTCCCGTCTGCTTCCTGCACCGTATGATGATCTCCCCCACCTTCCGGTAGGCGTGCTCACATATCGGCTTCGCCATCGTTTTTACCACCCTTCCAGTGTGATGTCTGTTCTCACGCTCTTGCCCTTACAGGTGGCCGTCACCGTCAGGGGCTTCACGCTGCCGCCCCAGCAGTACACGGTGGCGGTGCTGCCGTCCACCTCCGCGGTGTAGCTGTCCTCCGCCGCCCCGGTAAAGGTCCACTCCACCGCGTCTCCGGTCTCCGCGCCGTTCTCGGTGTATATGGCCGTCAGCGTAGTCTTGCCGTAGGCATCCAGCCGCTCCACCGGATCCGTCTGCCAGTGTACGCCGCTCACGCTCTCTGCCACCGTCACGGCATAGGTGCCGTAGTGCTCCTCGTTCTGCACCAGCACCGCCGTTATGGTGCATTCTCCCTCGCCCACCGCCGTCACGTTTCCGCTGGGGTCCACCCGGCATACGTTTTCGTCGCTGCTGTACCACAGGTAGCGGGTGGGGTGTTCTGCGTCTCCGTCCGCCGCCTCTCCGTTCCGCAGGGAATAGGCGCTGAACTTCGCTTTCTCCCCGGTACTCATGGCCGCCCTGCCGCCCACGTTCACCTCCCAGGTGAAGGGATAGGCGTTGGCCACCCGGCGCGTAAGATCGTCCTTCTCCTTATCCGGCTCCGTCATCCGCGCCGTGAACCGCAGCAGCCGGCAGCTCTCGTCGTCCCCGGTGAACTCCTGCGCCACATCGCTGTAGCCGGTGATCTGATACGCCATCCTTCCCAGGATCAGGCGGCTGTTCACGTCCAGGTCTGCGGTCTCCTCGTTGCGCTGTATGATGATGTTGAAGTAGCCCTGCATCATCAGCACCGTCTCCTGGAAATCGTTGGCGTTGGCGTTCAGCTTCACGTTTTCCACCACCATCGGCTCCTTCAGCACGTTGCCGTACCAGTCCAGATGGTTCCATGTGGCGTTGCACCGCCTTATAATGCCGCCGCCCACGGCGGAGGATATGTTGGCCGGGTTCGTCACCAGCCATGTGGAGCCCATTGTCTCCATCTTTGCCCCTTCGGGCACATATTCGATGCGCCTGTCTACAAACAGGAACTCCTTATAGTTGTCAATGGGCCGGTCTATGGCGTTGCCCTTCTTCCGCGCATCGGCAAAGCGTACCAGCTGTTCGCTCCACTCGTAGAAGTTGTTGGGGTCGCTGTCCAGCCCCTGCACCCGGCACGCGGTGTAGTCGCTGGCGTACTTGCCGTATGCCTGCACGAACCGCGCCGTGGGGTCTCCAAAATAGGGGTTCCGCCTGTCGTTGTACTGCGCGGGGCGGTTGGTGGGCGACTGCGGCCTCTCCGCCATCGCGGCGATGTTGCTCAGATTTTTCTTTATGTCCGCCATCGCCCGTCACCTCCCCTGCCTCACAAGAATTGGTATCGTCCGTACCCGCCACGTCCTCTCTGCACCGTGTTCAGGAACGTGCAGTCCTGCTCATACTTGTGCAGCTCGTCCGTCAGCCGCGCCCGGTTCTTCTCGTGCTTTGCCGCGCCCTCTCTCATGTAGGTGCCCTCGTTCACCGTGTCAAAGCTCGCGTCCTTTATCTTCATTTGGTCGTTCAGCCAGTTGCGGAAGAATCGCTCGTCCCACACGTTCGCCACGCACAGTCCCAGTATCCGCTTCTGCTCCAGCGTCAGCTCGTGACCAAATTCACCGTCTGTGTAAAAGTCCAGCGTGTAGTTTACTCCCGCCATGTCCTGCATGGGGAACGTCACCACGCCTGTTTCGGCGTTGTAGCTCGCCCCGGTATACGGCACCGCCGTCATGCCGCCCGTCACATCCTGCTCCACAATGGCGCAGGAGAATAGCTCGTAGCCCACCATTCCGGTGTCCACTTCCGTTTCACCCAGCAGGCTGTCCTCGCTGCTGGTCCAGTAGAAATCGCCGTAGCTGGGCTGCACCAGCCCCTCACTGAGGTACGCTCTCATCTGCACCGGCAGGGAGAAAAGGGGGATGGCATTGGCCACATACAGGCTCATCCGCCGCAGAAACGCCGCCGGGTCATTGGCCGCTTCCTCCTGCAGCCGCACATCGTCTATGTCCACCATCGCGTGGTTCGATATGATCTCGCTCCACTTCGTCCCCATGTTCTCCCCTCCTTATGCCGGAATGTAGATCGTTATCAGTTCTCCCGCCGTGCCGTCCGTCAGTGCCACGCCGTCCGCGCCGGTAGAATCTCCGCCCAGTCCCTCCACCAGCGGTGCGTTGCTGGGGTATGTGCTCCTGCCGGGGTACAGGGTGCCGCTGGGCATCAGCCCCGCCTTTGCCGCCTGTGGGTACAGGCTCTCCGACGGGTACAGTGTCGTCGAAGGGAATAGCCCTTTCGTGATCTTTACAAAGTCTCCCACCTGTACCGCGGAGCCGGGGGCCACCCGGTAGGTCGCCTCCCAGTCTCCGTTTCCGTACAGGTACAGGGCGTAGCCATCGCCCTCCGCCAGCGGAAAGCGCATCTGCCCGATGTTCGGGTAGGTGGAGTTGTTTATCTTCACTCCCGCTTTCCACTTTTCCAGCGCTCCGGGCGCACCATTGACTTGCATGAACCGTGCCGTGCCTCCCTCGGCCAGCGGCACCTGCACGACGGAGACGCCCGTATAGGTCACGCCGTTGATCTTTACATCTCTCGCCATGCGTTTCGTTCCTCTCCGTCAGGCTATCGTCATCACGCTGCCCGCCACACTGATCTGCGGCGTTGTCATCGTTCCTACGATGGGTGCCCCGCTTTTGTCGTGGGCGGTGGCGCCTTTCGCCAGCGTGTTGGCCGTCACGCTGTCCTTTGACAGGTCCAGCTTCACCGCGCCGTCCACCACGACCTTGTTTACGTTTTTCGCCATCGCCCTTTTACCTCATTTCCTCCGCTTCTCAGGCGCCGACGGTCAGCGTCACGCCGCCGGCCTCGTTGTCCACCTCGCTCACGGGGATAGCGCTCACCGTCACGCTGGACAGGCAGTTGTACCCCTCGTCGGGCAGGATCTCCTGCTGCGCGAAGGTGGGGGTCGCGGTCTTGGCCTGCGCCTTCATATCCTCGCTGCCGGACATGGTGCCCTCCACGCCCAGGATGGTCACGCCCTCGCGGATGTTGGTGGCGATGAGCTTGGCCTGCTCCGCCTCGGCGATCTGCACGGTGCCGCTTCCGTCGTGGAAGCCCAGGGGCACGGTATACACCTGCGCCTTGGTGGTGATGTTGCCCTCCACGGCGCCGTTGTTGGGCATCGTACCGGTGACCTCCGCGCCCTTCACGAACGCGGTCTTGCCCAGAAGGATCTCCGCTGCGGACGCGGTAGCGCCGGAGGTATCCGCATCAAAGGTACACGTACCCGTGATGATCGCACCCGTCTTGTCGTGGGCGGTAATGCCCTTGAGCAGCTTGGCAGGCACCACGCTGTCGGCGGTAAGGTCGATCTTTACCTGTCCGCCAATAATTACTTTGTTGACATACTGATTAGCCATACTCCACATCTCCTATCGTTAAAGTTTTTCCGCCGGCAGCATTACTGACTTCGTACTGGGGTATCTTCTTCACCGTCACGTCATCGTTCATGCGTTTGGCTTTTGTATGCAGCACAACAGGCTCGTCCACCTGTGGTGTTACCTCATATTCGCCCTCGTAGGTGGGGATGATCTCTCCCCCGGTCTGTATCACTACATCCCGTATTTCGATCTCCACCACGGGCTGCCCCACCGGGGCGGTGCTGGCGTTGTCGTTCTTCTTCTGTTCCGCCGCGAACTGCTGCAGCGCCATTTACATCACCCCTTTTGACCGGCTTGCGGAGACATAGATGGTCTTGCCCTTCGCCCCCACCACGCTCTCGTCGTTGAACTTTATCCTCGCCTGCACCGGGGGCGTCCTCCCGGCCTTAAAGGCGAAGGTCTGCTCCTGCGTCAGCGGAAACAGCCACTGTCCGTTCTCCTCGTCGTATCGCACCACGCCGGGATACGTCCTCGTCAGGTTCCCTATGGTGATCTCCAGCCGCAGCACCATCTCCGGCGTTATCAGCAGCTCCCCCTGCCGCAGCACGATGGGCAGCGAATAGGCGTCGCCCTGCATCATGGCCGTTCCCTCCTTCCGCCAGTGTCGTCAAACGTCCCTTACTTCGTGTCCTTCTCGTTCATGTCCTCGATAATGGCAATGAAGTCGCCCTTCTCGTGGCCCTTGCGCTTGCTCAGCGCGTTCAGCTTCACCGTGCGCTCCCGCGTCACATACCGGCTGCCCTGGCGGTAGGCATCGGCGTACATCTGCGCCGCCATCACCTTGTGTCCCTCGCACAGTGCCGGGTAGATGTTCAGCAGCTCGTCCCCCAGCTCCACCAGTTTGGCAAAGGCTCTCTTGTCCAGCACCTCACCCGGCTTGTAGTCCACACCCAGTGCCTCGCGCTCCTCGTCGGTCAGGCCGCTTACCACCAGCAGCCACCGCTGCGCCATAAACCGGCGGTTCATCTCCGTCAATATGCGGCTCAGGTCCGGCTTCGGCACGTAAAAGCTGCCCGTCTTGCCCACGATATTCCCGTACATTCCGCCGTCGCCGAACTGCACCACGTTGTCGTCCGCCACCGGCGCCATCCACAGGAAATGTACCTGCTCCGCGCTGGTACTCACCTGCACGATCTGCGGCGCCGTCTGCTGGGGGATGTTCTTCAGCGCTTCCGCCACGGCGGCGGCAGCGGCCTCCTTCATCATCTGCTGCACCTGCTCCGCGGTGTACATCGCCGGCTTTTCCGCAGGCACCGGGGTGGAGTTCACGTTCTTGGCGGCGGGCGCGTCCTGCGCGTCCTTTCCTTCCGCCGTGTTCGCGTCCGCAGCGTTTTCCTCCGCTTCCGCGCTCTGCTGGGGCGCCAGCATCACCTGGTCATCCTCGCTCTCCTCCGCCGCGATCTGCGCGGCCAGTTTGTTTCCGCTTTTCTTCTGCTTACCCATGTTTTCTGCTCCTTTCAGATTCCTTTCATGGTCTGTTTCTATCTGCCGCAACACGTCAAGGCTCCCGCCGCTGCCCCGTTTACACGTCGGCGTGTTGCATACCCGCGGCTTTGCCGCACATCCTTATGGCGGAAACGGCAGGGCTTGAACCTGCGCCCCTCTGATTAACAGTCAGATGCTCTGCCAACTGAGCTACATTTCCGTATGGGGCTTGCGCCCCCATAAACTCCCTTTCGGGCGAAAACGATCCAACGTTTTCATCTGGCACGGACGCGAGGACTCGAACCCCGAACTGCGGTTTTGGAGACCGCCGTTTTCCCGGTTAAACTAAATCCGCATATCCGGGAAGGGGCTTTCGCCCCTTCCCCTGTGTGGCTTTCCTTACACGGTGAAGTGCGCGATCTTGGACGCGAACGTGGCCACGCTGTCCAGCGCGATGGTCAGGTTCAGGCCGATCTCGAAGTCACCGGTGCGGGTGGGATCCATCTCAATAGAGATGGGCGTTCCGCTGGTGTAGCCGATGGTCAGCGGCTTTCTGCCGTTGCCCGCCAGCATCCAGATGTCGTTCTCGCTGAGCATGGTCTCCACGGTGGTGTTCTGGGTGCCGGGGATGATAACGTCCCGCATGGGCATCAGGCGCACCGCCATGAACTCGCCCAGGTAGCCGGCCTTGGTGTAGTCGGCGCCCAGCAGCGTGGCGATAGCGGCATCCATGTTCACGTTGGTGGAGCCGGTCACGGTGTTGGGCAGTACCTTGCTTAGGGCCACGGTGCCCCCGGTGGCAAACACGTCGGAGATAGTGGTGTTGTTCAGCGCGGCGATCTTGTTGGCGCCCTTCACCCAGTTCTGGTTGTTGAAGGTGAAGTTCAGGTTGGTGGGGATCAGGCTGGTGTCCTCCGTGGCGGTGGTCATGGCCTCATTCCACATACCCATGGTCTTGGCGTACATACCCGCCACCATGTTGGCGAAGAAAACGCCGAAGTCCATGTTGGTGCCCACCAGCTGCATCCACTTGGCGGTGATCCAGCAGCTCTTGGGGGTGGGGTTCAGTGTGTAATCGCGGGAATAGAAGCGGTTACGCGGCACGCTGCGGCTGGCGCCCCAGCTGGAGTCCTGGAAAACGGGGATGTCGTTGCTGCCGATGCTCACGGCGTAGGTCTGGCCCATCTCGATCTCCACGGTCTCGGCGAAATCGCTCAGCGCCTCGGAGTACACGGCGGGCAGAATGGGGATGATGACCTCCTGCCAGATGCCCTGCAGCACGGCGTAGAAGCGGGCGTTGCCGTAATACTCGCCGCCGTTGCGCTTGAACTCCTCCCAGCTCTCGGGTGCCTTCTTGCCGGTGCTGGCGCAGGCCAGCTTGGCGGCATACAGCAGGCTCTCCCGCTGGAACTGCTCGTTCAGCTGCTTGTAGCCCCGGTCGTTCATGGTGCGCTGCACGGTGGTGTTCTGCCCCTTGGCGCTCAGAACGGCCATCTTGCCCTTCAGGGCGTGTTCATAAAACAGCACGCGGCCCTTGGCCACGATGTCCTCGCGCTGGTCGTTTCCGTTGATGGCGAAAACCTCGTTGGAAACGCTGTTCAGGTTCAGCTTTGCCATTTCTTACTCACTCTCCTCTCTTGTCACGCGGTCACGGTGCTGACCTTGCAGGCCCACACGTCGTAGTACACGAAGCTCTGCCCGGCGCCCTCGGTGAAGTTGCCGGTGCCCTTCAGCTTGAAGTAAATGGCGCCGGTAGCAGTGGGGGCGGCAGCGGCGGGCACCAGCAGACCGTTGGCGATGGTGAAGATGGTGTTCTCGCCGATGGCGGTGCTCAGATTGCCCTCGCCGAAGCGGTAGGCGTGCTTGCCGTCAAACACGATCTCGGTAAAGGTGCCGTCCCGGCCGGCGGGAACGCCCAGCCCCAGCGTGGCGGTGCCCACGGCGTAGTTGTTGCCGTTGCGTCCGGCCAGCGTGGGCCACTCGTAGGTGTTGCAGGCGTACACGCCGGTGTCGGCGTTGGCGGCAGCACCCGCAGCGGTCATGTAAAAGGCGTTCTCGTTCTTGATGCCCTTGAATCCAGCGCAGGGCAGCTGCTCGCCGCGCACCACCAGCAGGCCCGCGGAGCAGTCCGCATCCGCCTCGGACACCTGATAGCGTCCCGTGATGTTGCACAGTTCGTTGAACTCGTTGTTGGTGATCCGCGGCTCAAACGCGGTTTTCTCGATGTATGCCATGTTTGTTCACTCTCCTTTTCGTTTTACTTGCCGGCGTCGATGCCCCACTTGTTCAGCAGAGCGTCCACACCATCGCTTCCCTCGCCGCTGTTGCCGGCGATGTGCTGCCAGGCATAGGTGGTCGTGCGCTTCTGTGCGCTGCGCTTGTCGCTCTCCATCACGGCCTCGCCGCACACGGCCAGCACCGCCTCGCGCACCAGCTTCTCGCCCAGCCATGCGCCGTCCTTGTCGCAGCTGTTGGCGTACAGTCCGGCCTCGATGTTCTCGTTCACGGCCTTGATAGCGTCCTCCGCCACCTTTTCCTCACGGTTGGCGTTGAAGGCGTCCAGCGTGGCCTTGGCGGAAGCCTTGCAGGCGCTCAGCCGGCGCTTGCTCTCCGCCTCCTGCATGGCGCTGATCTGCTCGTTGGCGGCTTCCAGCTTGGCGTTCAGGCTCTTCACCTCGCCGTCGGTCTCCTTCACGGAGGCCACGGTGTAGTCCACCACGTCCGCCACATCGGCGTTCAGCTCCACCTCGCCCACGCTCAGCACGATGTGTGCCGCGCAGGGCATGATCTTGCTGGCGATCACCTCTCCGTTGTCGTCAGCGTTAAAGGTGTAGCCGAAAAGATTGCCGGAAGCGTCCAGCAGCGCCACGTTCAGCCCGTCCTCGCTCATGGAGAGCACCTTGTGGTTAGGGAACTTGGTCTGCATCTGCTCCATCGCTCTCTTGTTCATGTTGCTTTTCACTCCTTTTTTTGTGTTTTTGTCGGGTTCCTTGCCGTCGCTGCCCTCTGCGGCTGTGTGCAGCGACGCGGCCCGCAGCTTCAATTCCTTAAATTCCTCCTGCATGGCCGCCAGCTTTGCGATGCTCGCCCCCGGTATCGCCGGGTTTACCCTGTCGCCCAGAATGGTCACGCCTATGCCCGACCATTTGGTAAACACGTCCACATCGCCCTCTTTGTGGCTCTCCGACACCATTGTCTCGGCGGAAACATCCATCGTGCCCTGTTCCACGATCTTCCGCGTCAGCTCCGGGGCGTAAAAAGCAAATAGCCGTCCCTTCGCTCTGAGCCATGTATGACCGCCCCTCTCCACAAGGGTAAAGTCCTTTTCGTCATCGGACAGCGTTCCCACGATGCGCTCCGCCGTCCCCTCCATGAAGGATTGGTACTCCTCCCCGGTTTTGGGATCCCTGCGCTTGCTCATGTTGTGTCCGTCCCCCACCTGCTGCCCCACATAGGCGATCAGAATGGGCTGCCCGATGAAGGTCTTGTAGTAGTCCCGCAGGTTGCGGTAGTCCCACTTGTTCCGGTTCTCGCCTTCGCGCATGACCCACAGCTCCACGCCGAACTCATATTCGTTCAGCTTCTGCATCACCTTCAATGTGCCGCTGGCGCTCACCTTCTTGGGCAGTGCCTTGGTTTTCAGCGTGCTCATTCGTCCTCACCGCCTTCAAACAGTTCTCTGCACCAGCTGTCAAAGGTGGCGCGGCTCATGCCTCCCTGGTCCCACATTGTCCAGGCATCCAGCAGCTTGCGCCTGTCGTCGGTGTTGGCGATCTGCAGCTCCTCCGCCTTCAGGGAAAGCGCATTGAACTCCCCATCCGCCGTGGCGCGGATAAATCCGCCCAGTGCCTCGTTGACACCGTCCACAATGGCCACGCACACCTCGAATACCCGGTCCAGGTCGTTGTCAAAGTTCTCGTCCAGCTCCGGCGTACCGGGGTACATCAGCCGCAAATGGTAGTCGTGGGGTATCTCCGCGAACTCGTCTATCCGCTCCGGCTGCTTATGCTCCAGCTTGTGGATCGCATCCGACAGAAACGGCATACCCATGTCGCACAGCACCCGGTCCTTGATGTCCGCGAACCACTTTTCCGCGTTGCCGTATGCCTCCATCACCCGGCGCATCGGCTCCCGCATAGGCGCGAACCGCGGGTTATCCCAGCTGGCGTATTCCTGTGCTCTCATGTCCTCACTCCCTCTCTCCGCAAAATGAAAATGGAGCCGCAGCCGGTGTTCTCCACCGGTGCAGCCCCATTCGGCTTTTCTCGCAGTCCCTTTACCGCGATTATTTGTTTTTCGTTCCCCACTGTCGCAGGGGCTCTCGCCGCCCTATCGCTCCATCGGCATCGGCATATCCGCGCCTTTCTTTTTCTTCACCGTGTGTACGGTGTGTGCCTTTATGGCCAGCCCGTCCGCCGTCCGGCGTATCTCCACGTCGTTGCCGCGGGCCAGCTCCCGGTTGATCTCGTGCAGGTCGTCCGCTGTCAGTATCGCCGTCATGCTCATTCTCTCAGTCTCCCGCGTCCTCTGACGCTTCCTGCCCCTCGGTCCCCGGCGTCCCTTCCGATGCCGGTCTCCCTCCTGGGTTCATGTCGTGGGCCGCCTGGGGCGGCAGTCCGCTTTCGCTCTGCTTGGCGTTATAACTGGTCACAAGGGGCAGCCGCAGGTCCATAATGCCGCTTTCCTTCACTGCGCGGCTGATGGCCATGTCGTCCATCACGCTCATGTCCAGCATCGCCATGTAGAGCATCGTCTGCGGCAGTATGCCCAGCGTCATCCCCTGTCTGGCGTTCTCAAAGGTCTTTTCGTCCTCCGCGATGTTGCCAAACATGGCGAATCGCCAGGAATATTTCAGGTTCAGCCCATCCATGATGCCCTGCATCATCCGCTCGTAGCAGCGGTATATCTGCTCGGCGAACTTGCTCTCTATCTGTAAGCTGATGTTCGCCACGCCCGCCCGCGGCTCGTCGCTGGTGGGGATCAGTGCGCTCAGCCCCGCCTTCGCCATGGTGTAGCCGTACCCTGCTGAGCTTATCTTCGTAGCGCTGGGCGCTTCCGCCAACTGGTGCAGCTCCATGTTCCGCAGCGGCGCGGCGTACCAGCCTATACCGCTGGTGTTGTTTTCCGCCAGCTCGTCGTAAAACCGTGTGCGGAAAAGCTCCCACCCCGCGTTGCTCAGTTTGTAGGCGTCGGACAAATTGCGGTTGTTATCATCCGCGTACTCTATCTCGCCCGTCAGCAGAGAGATCAGCGGGTTTTGCACCAGCTCCAGCTGTATCTGCTCATACTGCGCGATCTGTATAAACGATAGGAAAAGTCCCGTCAGCGGTGATACCACCGCCGTCTGCGCGTCGTCTATCTCAAAGGGGTATACGGCGTCCACCGGCAGCGTCACCCAGTAGCACCATTTCCCGTTCTGATAGTACACGTCAGGGTCTCCCGGCAGCACGCCGCCGTCCTGCTCCGCTGCTGTTTTCAGCTCGGTAAAGCGGTTCATGTTGATGGTGTTCTTCGCCGCGTATACATACCGGGTTCCCGCGCCCTTGGGCGGTCTCGCCGCCACCTGGGTGAATATGCCCCAGTAGGGCTTAAACAGGTCTCCGAACTGCGCCGGCTCACATCCCGGCTTCAGGAAGTACATCATGTTAAAGGCCACGGTGTACTTCGACACGCTGTTGAACCCCACGATCTTCACCCAGTCGCTGGGCAGCTGCTGCATAAAGGCGTAGTTCACCTTGTTGTGGGGCTTGTCCACGCTCACCCGGGGATAGTAGAATACCTTGCCCTCCTGCACCGCCTGCCCCGCCAGCTTGTGGGCCGTGGTCTTTACGTCCAGCTTGCGCCGCAGCTTCTCCAGCAGCTTCCACTCCCGCCAGAACTCGTCGTTCTTCGCCGTGTCCTTGTCGGTGAACTCCGGGGCGATGTAACTGTGATACGTCAGCAGATCCTGGTACATCTTCCGGGTGTGGAAAAGCGGATAGGCCGTAAATTCCAGCCCGTGCTCCACCTGCCGCAGCCCCTGCTCGTTGCCCAGCGGGGCGGTCAGCATCTCTGCCACCGTATTCTTGGTATAGTCCTCCGGCAGCGAGGAGATGGCCTGCACCCTTCGGTTCTGTATATAGGGGTTCACCCGTGCCGACTGGCTCATGCTCACCCGGCTGAAGGCACTGGCCAGCGCCCCTGCCGGCATATTGCCGTACTGCTCCGCCAGCGCGTTGAACCGCTTAAATATTTCCGGGTAGGTGCCGCAGGCTACGCTCTGCAATTCACTTGTCAGGTTCCTCCGCTTCTCCTGCTCCATGCGCCGCCTCCTCGTCTATGCGGGAGCGCTCTTTTTCCAGCTCCCGCTCCCACGCATCCAGCAGCTCGTTCAGCCGCTTCTGCGTGTCAGCCCTGTTCTTTTTCACCCCGTCCGCCAGCGCCGCTGCGATGCAGTCCGCCAGCCACAGCCGGTCTCGCTCCGTCAGGCGCTTCAGGTCCGCGCCTTTGATTTCCACCGTCTGCATTTTCTTCGGCGCCGTAGTGCGGTACAGCAGCATATATCCCGCCGTTATCCGCACAAAGCGCTCCTTTTCCGCCAGCGCCACCGTTTCGCCTGTCACCCGCGCCGCGTACAGTCTGTACTTCCTTGCCGCCATTTCAGCATATCCTCCCGCCGCGCCGCGCCGTCACCGTGCGGCCTCCCGCGCCGGCTGCCGCCGCTCTGTGCGGTGCCGCGGCGCGGTTTTTGTATTTTGCCAGTTCCGCGTCCCAGTCGCTCTTGTGCCGCACCGCCTGCGCCAGTTCCTCTCGCTCCAGTATCTGCGCCACCCGCAGCGCATATTTCAGCGCCGACCATATATCGCGCTGTATGTGCTTGGAAATGCGTTCTTCCTTCTGCGTCGTGCCGCTGGCCACCTTTTTCAGGTTCTGTATCTGCCCCACCAGCTCCCGGGTCTTAATGTAGGGGTCTGCCAGCATGGCGTCCATGCTGTCGTCCTTGATCCGGTGGTACTTCTTGTAGCTCTCCACGCCCTCGTTCACGTTAGAGCACAGCAGCTCCACGTTCCGGTTCTCGAATTGCAGCTCCGCGTACCGCACCATCTCCGCGTCCGGATCCGTCACGCCCGCGCCGCCCGCCTTGATGGGGTACAGGCACGGCACGGCGTTCTCCTGCTCCAGTTCGGTGAAGCTTGCGTGGTTCCTTACGCACAGCGGCGCAAGGCCGTCTCCCAGGTCCATCATCAGGTTCTCCACCACGCTGGTGCCGTACTGCCATGCGTCTATGGCCAGATACGTGGCCGCGCCACCCTCATAGCAGAAGCGGCTCCACACGTCCTTGATCCGCTGCGCCTGCATCATGCTCTTCACCGGCGGGTTCCACACGTCCACATACGGCACCTGCTTCAGGTAGCGGTCCCGCTTCAGCCAGTCCGTTTGACGTGTGCATTTCAGCACCACGCAGGCGCATTTTGCGTTCTTCTTGTCATCGGCGTAGCTCACGTCGTACCCCACGATGTAGATCACGTCCTCCGGCTTTAGCTTGTTGCCTATGTCGTAGGCGCAGTGCCGGTTTTCCGCAATCATCAGCTTGCGGCTCTCCGTCAGTACCTCGTCCCGCACAATGGGGTTGCTGTCCGCGCCGGTGTAGCGGCTCTCGAACTCGCGCATCCACTTCTCTGCCGTGCATTTCCGCTTGTACTTCATCGCCCATGTAAAAGGCCGCATCTGCTGCAATACTACGCACTCCCACGAAATGTCATAGGCAAAGGCGCTCTCGCCCGCCAGCATGGCCTTCATGTTCTCGCACCGGGTCTCATAGGCGTGGTTCTGCTTCCGCCCCGCGCTGGTGATGGCGTGGTCTTTGTATGGGATGTAGTTGGGGTCCGGCTTGCCACCCACGTTGTGGGTCAATCGCACTGCCGGCAGCACCACCGTGGTATATTCGTCAAAGTCAAACGCCGGGTTTTCTTCCTGTGCGTACTCCTCCGCCGTCACGTCATGCAGATTGTCTCCTCGCATGGCAGAAATGTAAAAGGCGCTCCCGCAGTCGGTCTCTATCTTGAAGTCGTCCTTGCTCTCCGCCGTCACCCGCCACTGTTTTGCCAGCGCCGGGTAGTCGTGCTCGATCTGCTTGAAAGTCTTGCTGCCTATGGTTGCCATTTGGCGGTATGACGGCCCATAGTAGGCGCTCTGCGTTCCCGGCCACACCAGTCCGTTTACCAACGCATATTTGAACTTCGTGTTGGTCTTTGTCATGCCGCGGGTGCCCGTAAACGATGCTGATGCCTTCCGGGCGTATGCCCGCATCATCACCCGCTGCAGCAGTTCCTCATTGCCAAATTCCGCCTCTGTGCCTCTGAATACATCGCACGCCTTATCCGGATACCATCGGAATACCCATATCAGAAACGCCCAAAAGGCATCCTCATAGTTTTCGTAGCTGCGCTCCTGCGTGGGCTTTTTTGTCACCCAGCCAAGACCGGCCACATACGCTTTACCCGTTCGCCTCGCCATCGGTGTTCACATCCTCTGCGTCTGCTTTCGGCTTACCCGGCTTTTTCTTCTTTTTCACCGGGCGCATCCGCACCAGCCCCAGCTTTTCGTAGTTGGACTTTTCCACTTCGTTGGGTTCCTCTGCAAACTCGCCCAGATTGTCCTCCAACCGCATTTCGTCCGGCAGCTCTGTCAGCTCAGGCAGTCCGTCGTTCTGCCGCATCCGGTTTTCGTTTATCAGTATCATCTGGTCGGCGGCATCCCGCGTGTAGGGGTACTTGCACGGCCGGCCGAAGAATATACGGAACGCCTCGTCCGGTTCGCATGGCTTTCCGTTTTTCAGCAGTCCCGCCCGCTCCAGCGCCACCACCATGTTGTCCAGCCGCAGGTCCTCTACCGGCTTCGTGTCCTTCTTTCGCAGGTTTTCCGATGCCAGATTCTCCTGTATCATGCTGGATAGCTTCTTGGCCTTGTCAATGGCGCCCATCTCCGCGGCGTCGTTCATCTGCTTCGTCCACTTCGCCACGTTCCGCAGGATCAGCTGCTGCTTGGCGCTCACCGCCTGCTCCCCGCCAAAGTCGGCGCACAGCGCGTTGTAGATGCGGTCAAACTCGTTGTAGTCCTCGCTGGTGTAGGGCATTTTCCCCGTTCCCTCGCCCCAGTCGGCGGCCTGCCGCTTGGTGCCCTGCCTGCCGTCCCGTGCGCTCTTCTCCGCGCTCACCGCCTTGGTGAAGTTGCCGTTCTCCAGCCCCTCTCCGAATATCTTGGTGATGTCCGTCAGCCCATCGAGAAAGCCCAGCTCTCCGCCTCCCGGCGTCCGGTCCAGTTTCTTTTTCGCCAGTTTATCGCAATAGGCCGTCCACTTATTTTTGCTCCCGCTTGCCGGCAGCGCGTTCATGTCGAATGGCTTGTTGAAGCGTATGCAGGCATAAAAATAAGCCAAACTCTCCCCCACCGCATCATTAAGCTGGTCGTAATACGCCTGCTGCTTTTCCGCGTCCATAGGTAAAAGTTCGGCCATCCTGCGCTCCTTTCGGATAGTAAAAATGGTACAAAAGAGAATTATCCACTCTCTCGTGTACCATTTTCGCAGGTTTTCACTTGTCTGATTCCCATGTAAGGGAATGGCGCAAAAATTATTTTTCATCCCGCCCCAGCAGGTAGTCCGTCGTCACGTGGAAGTAGTCCGCCATCGCCTCCAGCGATGAGGCCAGCGGCTCCGCCGTCCCCTCCTCGTAGCGCTTTATGGTCTCCTTGCTCAGCCCGCACAGCTCTGACAGTACGCACCGCTTCAGCTGCGCTTTCTCCCGCAAATAGCGTATGCGCCCCGGCAGCACTTTGTTAGCCATCTCTGCTCATTCCTCCCGCCACCCCTCTCTCCACAGGTACGCGCTGCCCGCGATCAAAAACGCCATATCCGCTGCCACCACCACCATGCACAATACGCCCACGAGTGTTTTATATACACCCGCCACCATCAGCAGCACCAGCGCCGCCTGCAGCAGCAGCGCCAGCAGTATGTACACCACCGCCCAGCGCCGGTATTTCTTTCTGTCCTTCATGCGCTCACGCCTCCCGCCTTTCGCAGCACCCGCAGTGTCCCGCGCATCAGCGTCGCATCCTCCACGCCCGGTATCCCATCCGCCATCTTATACAGCGCCGGTTCCTCCTCTCGTGGCACTTCTTTCCACTCCACCAGCCCTGCCTTCTCCGCCGCGCAAGCTATGATTGCAAGGTTGTCCCATTTGAAGCGCTCATCCTCTTGCCCTCTTCCGAACTTCCAATATCGGCACGTCAGTTCCTCTGTGGCGTAGCTTTCCGCCGCGGCCACGGGCCGTGGCTGTACCTCGTCCATAAGCACGCCGCCCAGCAGATGTATCAGCTTCCGCCTTAGTTTTTCAGTCCATTTCAATGCTGCCCTCATTCCATCCCTCCGGCACGATAAATGCCCCTGTCTCCTTGCACACCGCCGACCCGTCGTCCGCTATGTTCTCCGGTTTCAGCTTCATCATCTCCGCCTTGTCCTCCGGGACGATCACGCCCAGGTCTGCCTTCTGCATCAGCAGCTGCACATCCAGGTCCCGTCCTGTCACAAGCACCTGCGCCATGCCCTTCTGCGCGTACCCTATGGCCGGGGACAGGTCCACCATCCGGTTCTCCTCGTAGGCTTGCAGCCTTACGTAGTTGGCCACCGCGCTGGTGTATGCTCCCACGTTCATGCTGCTTTCCGCGGCCACGTCCAGCACCTTCCGGTAGTTCTTCGAGTCTCCCTCTTTTTTCAGCATATCTATGGTGTAGCGTATGCACCTCTCCACGCCGTGCCAGTCGCTCATGCCGAACTTCTCCGCCACCTTTTCGTACACGCCGCCCTTCTTCGTCCACTGTATCGGTCTTTCCACGGTGCCCTCCAGCACCAGCCGTACCGCCTCCACCGTGTAGTCGAAGCCCGCCAGGTCCTCCCTCACGCCCATCGTCCGCAGCGCCTTTATGGCGTATGCCTCATATTTGCTGATGGTTTTCATGTGTTATCTCTCCTTTTCCGGTTTCTCTTCGTAGTATTCTGCCAGCACCAGCTCCCCGTCCCGTATCTGGCAGTGTATGATGCCGCACTTCTTGCACTTCCGTTTCCGCAGATCGAGCCATGCGTCCTCCTGCACCGTTTCGCCCCACTCATGGCGGCAGCCGTACACTTTTTTCAGGAACTCCTCATATTCTCTTCCCGGCGCGTCCTTGCTGCCCACAAAGCGGTCATATTCCGCCAGTTTCTCCAGTTCCACGCTCTCCCGCGATGGAAGAAAGCTTTTCAGCAGTTCAAACGGCGCGTACAGTTTCGCCACCGGCGCATGGTCATTTCGCTTCTCCATGCCGTCTGTTCATCTCCTTTCCGCACATGATCTGCACGTCCCTGGTCCACGCGCACAGGTGCTTATACCTGCACTCCTCCGGGCACCGCGTCGTCCCCGCGCAGCCCATATACTGGTGCATCTTCACCCGCATAGCCGTTACCACGCCGTTCCACCTCTCCAGCTCCGTATCTCCCCACTTTGCGGGGTCAAATGCCATCATGTGTGGTGTCTCCTCTCCGTCCATCCGCGCCCCGCAGCCGGGGCAGAACCTCTCATGCCCATCTCTGGACACTTCGCCGCACGCCGAGCACTCGTAGTGCCCTATGCTGCACTCCTTGTCCGCCCAGTCCTTGTGGCAGTGTTCGCAGAACGACTCCCCGCATATCTGGCACTCCGGTCCGTTGTGGAACCCAATGTCCAGACACCACATATCTATCTCGCCGGCTTTATCCCTGTACCACAGGTGCTTTTTGGTGAATACCCATTTGGCGTGTTTCATCTCATCCATTTCCGGCACTTCCTCTCCGCAAGTTGTTCCCGCCTCCCGCCGCGTGATACACCGGCGGCTTATACGACGTGCCGCACCTGCTGCATTTGATCCAATTCTCCCCCGGATTCTGCGCGTCCGGGTACCGTACCGGGCTTTGGTCCTCCGGCGTTCCACACATCGGGCAGCATATCTCATATTCCTTTGCGTATTTCAGCGTGATCTCCGCCATCGCTCCGTACCTCCTCAATAATCCGTAACCACGACCGGCAGCCGCCTGAATGGGTCAAACACCACCTTGTCAACCTCGAATGGCTTTACATCGTCGTACAGCTGGCCGAACCTCTTGATGGCCTGCTTCTTTGTCCAACAGAAGCAGTATGCTACATCGTCTGTAAATTCGTGGTCCTCCATTTGTGAAGCGCGGGTGAATATCCAGCAGAACACTACTTCGCACCTCCGTCCTTTCTCTCACCGTAGGAGCAGAAATCGTCGTCCTTCGGCACCGCAAAAAAGCTGTCGGGGTGCAAACACTTTTTTGTTCCGCTGTTGTATTTGCAGTCCTTGCACCGCACCACCTCCACCACATCAGCGGCGGGCAGATGTTCCGCATACTCCATCACCGTTTCAATGCCGTTGATAAAGTGCTCGTTTGCGTGTTCTTTGTCACAATGATTTGCCCGGATTGGGAACTTCATCAGCGCTTCCCGGTCAATATACTCCGCCATCGCAGTCCCTCCTTATCTCCCGTTCCATAATGCCCAGCGGGGTGTGCTCCCGCATCCATGCGTACACCCACTCCCGGCTCTCCGCCGTGCCCATCGGTTTCTTCTTCGACGGCAGTTCTCCGTTCTTCGCGGCGGTGGCCGTTGGGTTGTGCTTGTGCTCCCCCATCACTCCACCACCTTACTCCAGAACTTGCGGCGGCACTTATAACAGTTTGTTCCACGACAAGCAGTTATGAGCTTGGTAAATTCTTCGCCCTTGCATAACTGCTTGGGGCAAATGATTACACTGCCCTCTTTGTCAAGTTGTGTATCAGGCCACTGCTCCAGAAACACGCTCTGCCGTGTCTTGCGCGGGTGTGTGGCAGACCATTCCTTCACTATTTCAACCTGCTTATCTGCTTCACATTCGAGGTATGTTCCAGTTTCAAGTTTGCACCCACCATCCCAAGCAGGGCAGCCGAAAGAACACTTATCAAACGATTTACACATCCTTTTCCGTTCCTCGATAAATTTCACAGCATCCATTTACTCCACCTCCGCATTTGAGCACGTCACTTCGCCGAACCCCACCTGCCGCATGGGGCACGGCTCATTTATCACCCGGCACAGTCCACAGGGCAGGCGATATTCGCAGATGTCCGTGGAGATATATCCGCTGGTCTCCACCGTAGTGGATGCCATCGTCGTTTTCCCTTTGACCGGCGTATATCCGTCAGTGGTAACATAGCCGGATGTAGCAGTAAACCGTTTCTTCATTTCTCCTCCACTTCATTTCCCCAGCAGTCCCAGCCGTCCGCCTGTTGGCGGGCAAACAGCTCAATGCGGGGTAAATGCCCATACATGGTGTCGATTCTTTCTCTGATCTTTGCTGGTTTCTCTGAGTGTCTCCCCAATTTCTCGCTTAAAAACTGCCGCACATTTGTTACTGCCCGCTTTGGGATTCTGCCTTTTTTGAACGCCAAACATAATTCGCATTGGCTCAAGGTATAAAAGCCGTAGTTGGTTCTCTGCTTATCCCACACAAAGGCTACCGTTTTATACTCAAATCCCCATGATTTGCCCAATTCTATGGCAATATCCAAATTGGGGCTGGTCGCCCACATATACAGCAAACAATCGTCTGCACCGATTTTGTTCACTGGCAACGCCTTCAGTTCATCCAACGTCATGGTGGGGTAATGTTCATTTACGCCGTTCTCATATTTTTTTCCTTCATCGTAATGTTGGAAATTCATTTGCTTTTGCCTATAAGCCCACGGTGGATCAGCGTAGATGGCGTTGTACTTCTTGTCCGTGGTAAAAATATCCACGACTGCCATCACATTTCCCTCCATTTGCACCCATCACAGGCGTCCTCGTGTGCGTGTTTGTACTTCCCGCAGTATTGGCATAGCTCGTTGATAAGGGCTTTCCGGTCTGCCGCCAGCTTCTCGTTTGCGGCCATCAAACTACTATTGGCACCATCCAACTGCGAAATGCTGCCGTAAGCATCTTTTAACTCGTCACGCAGGTCAATTATTCTTTTTCTCAACTCCGCAGTGTATTTAGTAAGCCGGTCCATTCTGCTCCTCCTTTTCCCACCGGATTTTCATCTGCGCCGGGTATAAATCCACCTCTGGGCGGCGCTTCCCCGTCCAGCGCAGGCCACCGGCCTGTCCCACGCATTTCCACCCGCTGGCCTTTAGGCTCGTGCCGCTTTCGCTGTCCAGTATGTAGGTCACAAGCCGCTTATAGCCCATAGCCCTTGCCGCCCTCCAAGCAGCGGCGTACAGCATGGAGCAAGCGTTGTGGGTGCCGTCTGTGCATAGCCGGTTGACCTCCAGCGTCCATCCGTCGTCCAGATGCCGCGCTACCGGTCTACCCACAATGGCGACGCCGACGATTTTCTCTCCATCGGAGCAGCCTATCGAGAACTTGTGCCCCACCACCGGCTTATGATGCCGGTGGTGCTGCTCCACAAAGGCGTTCGCCTCCTTCAGCGTCATCGGGCAAACCTCAAGGCTCATGTCTGCTCCTCCTTCACCGCCACAGCCTTTGCCAGCTGTGCCATACCCTGCTTCATGTCCTCTATCTGCTTGTCCCGCCGCGCAATAGCGTCCTTCAGGCTGTCGTTGGCTTTCATCAGTGCCTCGATGTGCCGCTGCTGGTTCTCGAGCAGATTTGCGGCCGCGTACAGCTCCGCGGTCATTTTCGCCTGTTCGTCCGCATCCTCCCCATACTCCGCCCAATATGAAAACTCACGCAGCCACGCGGCAATTTCATACGCTCTTGCCATGTCATCCCTCCCCAAACCATTTCTTCGTCACCGCGATAGGGAACTGCTCGATCTCGCTTGCCCACCGCGCCGTGCCTTTCCCGTGTATCCGTTCCCAAATCAGCGGAAATCCCGCGATGCCGTCAAACAAGCTCCCCAGCGTTGCGTCCTCCGGCAGATACCGCGCCATGCGCCGCAGCATCCAGCCCCAGAAGGGCAGGGCGATGGAGTTGCCCAGTGCCTTGTACCGGGGGCTGTCCGCATCCTTATGCTTCTTGCCCTTTTCGTCTGTCCACTCGCCGATGTCAGTCCAGTGGTCTGGGAAACCTTGCAGCCGTTCGCACTCCATCGGCGTCAACCGGCGCACCACCATGTTCTGCCGGACTGTGTTCTGCATATTCAGGCTTTGCCCACCGTTAGATTTGGCTTGCAGCGTTCCGTTTATCTCGCCGCCCTCGGTAAAATTCCTGCAATCCACGCTGCTGCATATCAGGTCTGTGCCGTCCTTAAAATCCCGTTGCTTGCAGCTGCTTGCAACCTCGGCAGTGCGATAATCTCCAAACCCGTTCATCTGGTATGTCAGCGGCACTTGATTTCCGCCGGTCCCCATTCGTGCCTGCAACGCCGGTACTTGCTCGCCGCACTCGCGGATGACATCGCAGGCGTGTGTCATGTCCAGCGCCACAGCTGGTGCGACCACAGCAGGCTTATTCCCGCCGCACTCTGCGTTCAGTGTAGGGGACAGCTCCTCCTGATAGCCAATGCTCCGCGCCTGTTCACTGTTGCCCAGCTTAAACCCGGCGCATACCACCGGCTGATTGTTCCCGCTCATGCCCGCCGCTGCGGTCAGTGTGGGCGCTCGGTCGTCTGTCCGCAGTTCCGAGCCTCCCTGCTGTGTGGCCATGCAGAAAATCGTCTGATCGTTCCCCGTTCCCAGCGTTCCGCTTTTCTCCGTCTGCACTAACGCGCCTTTTCCTCCTCCGTCACAGCCCCCCCTGATGCGGACTGCATACGATGTTGGGGCCTCTGTCGGCGCAGGGGCTTCCGTCCGCTCTTGCGGTGAGACTCCTTGCGACTGCCGGATTAAAACCGCTTTCAGCAGCTTCGGCAAGTCCTTCCCCCGCCGCTCCGCTCTCCGCAATATCCCCTGACACGCTTTCGCCGTCAAATTGTATTTCGGATGCGGTGTCTCCTCCAAAATCTGCGACAACCGAGATACGACGACGGCGTTGGGGCACTCCCCAGTGTTGCGCGTCGTGAGTTCGCCACACCACGCTCCATCGTCCTCCCACTTCATCGTGGTACCCTCCCCAGGTAGGCCAACCCTTTTCAGGCACTTCAATACCGGGGGCTTCCGGCTCGACGATTTTGATGATCTCTTCAAGGACTGCCGCGAAGTCTTTTCCTTTGTTGCTGCTAAAGGCTCCGACCACGTTTTCCCACACGAGATACCGAGGTCTAACCATGTCACCTGTCCGTCCATTCCTTT
>ERZ1026846.167-NODE-167-length-48988-cov-29.661701_pt1 | contig 48988 bp, 38 predicted proteins | sample MGYA00380153_ERZ1026846 | MGnify/ENA primary metagenome ERZ1026846 (study PRJEB33269, sample SAMEA4719789) | human gut metagenome | biome: human-associated habitat; feature: organic feature; material: feces | place: Cameroon | collected 2013-10 ...
GTAAAAAATGCGTCGGATTTTAAACGGATTTTGAACACCCTACCTTACAGGGCGCCAAGTTTGCGAACATGATAACCCAGGGCGTTGCCCTGGGCTAAGAGCTTCTGCCCTTTACCTTTCCCTTCGGCCGGTGACCGTTGGTTCAGGGCGTGCTGCTTACAGGAGTTAAGACAACAACTCCTGAACTCCTTAACAAAGATAACTCCTTTAACCCCCCTCATCCTCCATGGCATTTGTCTTAACTCCTTAACTCCTTCAACTCCTGAACAAAAACAACTCCTGAACAAAGATAAAAATGTCATACGATTGTAACACGTTCTACATCATGGTGTAATATGGCTCTTGTACTTTTGCATCAGAAAAATGAAACATGAATTAAATGATTAGGCTTATGGAACTGACAATGAATCAAGCCAACATGAATCTTGGCAACGCAAACGCAGAGTGGGGCAGTACGGGATGGAGAATGCCCGAGTTTGGCTTTCAGAAGTACGTGGCAGAAGTTGTGAAAAGCATTTTTCACACCATCCACAGCAGTTTCGATTATCACAGCAAGGCCACAACCCGCGAGCTGCTTGTCTTCGTAGTCTTCGCCGTTGTGCTTCAGGGCGTTCTGCTTCCTACGGAGTCTTACACCACCGTCCATGCCGATGCGAGCATGATGGCAGCAGCAGGACTTGCCGACCTCGTGGCGTGCATCCTGCCAGGCGTCGCCCTGATGTGGAGATGGATAAAAAGCCATTCGAAACTTCAATAAAATTTTTGCTGGTTGCAGGAAAAAATGTAACTTTGCAGTCGTAACATTTTCAAAAGACTCAAAGCTGCATTTATGAAAAGTCCCCAGACCATCGTCGCCCTTACGGCAGCAACCCTGTTGGTGGTTGTGCTCTTCGTGCTCAACCTCGCCATGGGAAGCGTCAGCATTCCCCTGACCGACGTATGGGCTGTTCTTACAGGCAACGTTACGGGAGAAGCGTCCGACACCTGGCGCTTCATCATCATAGAGTCGCGACTGCCTCAGGCCATCATGGCGCTGATGGGAGGAGCGGCTTTGTCGGTTAGCGGACTCCTGTTGCAAACCACCTTCCGCAATCCTTTGGCGGGACCCGATGTGTTTGGCATCAACAGCGGAGCAGCCCTTGCGGTGGCAGTCGTCATGCTGGGCATGGGGGGCAGTCTGTCGGCAGGCTCGCTCTCCCTGGCAGGTTATGCGGCAGTACTGTTTTCGGCTTTGGTGGGAGCCTTGGCGGTGACGGCGCTCATCTCGGCTCTTTCGGCTGTGGTGCGCAGCAGCACCATGCTGCTCATCATCGGTTTGATGATCGGTTATCTGGCCAACAGCGCCATCACGCTGCTCAACTTCTTTGCCACGAGCGAGGGCGTGAAGTCTTTCACCGTCTGGGGAATGGGCAGTTTCGGCAACGTCTCGCTCGCCAGCATTCCAGTGGCAGCCGTGGTGATAGGTCTTTTCCTCTTAGCGGCTTTGGCGCTTGTCAAACCTCTCAATGCTTTTCTCCTGGGCGAGTTGTATGCAGAGAACCTGGGTTACGACACGCGCAGGCTCCGTCTTCTGCTGCTCCTTGTGACAGGCGTTCTCACCGCCACGGTCACCGCCTTCTGCGGTCCCATCGCCTTCATCGGTTTGGCCACGCCCCACATCGCCCGTCTCTTTGTCAGCACCGAGAATCATCGTGTTCTCTTGCCCTCCACGATGCTCTTGGGTTCGGTCATCGCCCTGTTCTGCAACTGGCTTTGCGCCCTTCCCACCCAGAACGGCATGATTCCCCTCGGAGCAGTAACGCCACTTCTTGGTGCCCCCGTCATCATCTACGTGCTGCTGAAAAGGAGGTAGGGGGGAAAAGGAGTTAAGGGAGTTAAGACAAATGCCTTAAAGGGTAAGGGAGTTAAGGAGTTATCTTTGCTCAGGAGTTAAGGGAGTTAAGACAGCTCTTCTATAATCAGCACGCCCTGAAGGGGCAGAAGCTCCTAGCCCAGGGCAGCGCCCTGGGTATAATGGCAATCAGCAATGCGCCCTGTAAGGGCAAAAGCTTTAAAACTCCTGGCAATTTATAATGCTTTTGCCCTTACAGGGCGACAACCTTGCGAACATGATAAACCCAGGGCGCTGCCCTGGGCTAGGAGCTTCTGCCCCTTCAGGGCGTGTGGAACATACTTGCGAAAGTCGAGTTAAACAATTATTGCGAAGCAAAGGTCCTCAATCCAGCCCAAACCACCAAAAAGTTTAGATCGAAATAGAAATTCTTAACTCGTTTTAGATCAAAAGCAGAGGAAAACGACCGCAGCAAATGCACTTTGCAGACAAATCTGTTTGGTGGCAGGGATGGAAAACACAAAAAATAAGTTAAAGAAAGTAATAAAGACGATAATTTGAAAAAGAAATATTACTTTTGCGAGAAGTATTTTACAACAAAAGGCTGCTGTGGGATTCACTACGAAGCAGTGGCGACAATAAAAATAAAGGTATGAAAACTAATAAATCATTAACCATCTGTCAGTTATTCGGGGGGGGGTAATTTTGAGTCATCAAGATTAACCCGAACCATTCATGCATATTTTTCGCACGCCAAAGGGCGACTGTCATCCTTCATCACAGCGGTGGCAGTCGTCCTTTTTGTGTTCTCAGTACCCGTCCTCACTTCTTGCTCTTCCGACACGGACGACGGCACCGAGGCCGTAGACTACCAGTCGCTGCTCAGCGTCCAGGAATGGGAGGTGACCGAGGCTTGTCAGAGCTTCGGCGGTTTTTGGATTGACATGAGGGAATCGGACACCTTCGCCCAGTTTGCCGACGGCAACATCATCTTCACTCAGGGCGAGACCGTCAACTATTTCGACAATACGGGCAAGGTGACGAAGACGGAGTACGAGATTATTCCCTTGGGACAAATCGCCTACACCCTCGAGGGCGATGAAATCAAAATCGGCAACACCATTTTTAAGATAACCCGCACAACCGACTCCCTCATCCTTCAGAGCGAGGGCTGGCGACTTGTGCTCAAAACGAAATAAGGCACTATGGCAAAGAAACAAGATACAATCAGCATTGGTTTTGAAGAGGAGATTTGGAAGGCAGCCGACATTCTGCGAGGCAACCTCAGCGCTTCGCAATACGAGGGCGTGGTGCTTGGACTCATCTTCCTGAAATACATCAGCGACCGCTTTGACCAGAAGTTCCAGGAGCTACAGGGCGACGAATACGCCGACCCGGAAGATAAGGACGAATACACCGCCGAGAATATCTTCTTCGTGCCTGCTGAAGCCCGATGGAGCAAGATTAGTGCTGCTGCACATACACCCGAAATAGGCATTGTGATAGATGAAGCGCTAACCGCCATTGAGCGTGAAAACGAACGTTTGAAGGGTATTCTGCCTAAGAATTTCGCCCGTCCTGAGCTGGACAAGCGCCGTCTGGGCGATGTGGTAGATCTCTTTACGAACATAGAAATGCACGATGCTGGCGAGGAGAAAGACCTCTTAGGCAGAACCTACGAATACTGTCTGCAGCAGTTTGCCAGCCTGGAGGGCAAGAATGGTGGCGAGTTCTATACGCCTTCCTGCATTGTCCGCACGCTGGTAGAGATACTGGAGCCTTACGAGGGCAGAGTGTATGACCCTTGCTGCGGTTCGGGCGGTATGTTTGTGCAGAGCGCCAAGTTTATCGAGCGTCAGAAGGGAAACCTGCGTAAAATCAGCATCTATGGTCAGGAGGCCAACCCAGATACGTGGAAGATGGCGCACATGAACCTTGCCATCCGTGGCTTGGATGCGAACTTAGGAAAAGTCTTTGCCGACACTTTCTATGATGACCAGCATCCTACGCTGAAGGCTGATTTCATTCTTGCCAATCCTCCTTTCAATCTCAGCGACTGGGGACAGAGCGCGCTTCAGGAAGACGTGCGCTGGCAGTTTGGTTTGCCACCAGCTGGCAACGCCAACTTTGCGTGGATGCAGCACATGATTCACCATCTGGCTCCAAACGGAAAGATTGGTTTGGTGCTGGCGAATGGTGCGCTTTCGAGTCAGAGTGGCGGCGAGGGACAGATTCGCCAAGCCATCATCGAAGCCGACCTGGTAGAGGGAATCGTGGCTTTGCCTTCGCAGCTGTTCTACAGTACGGGTATTCCTGTAAGTCTTTGGTTTATCAGCCGCAACAAGGCGCAGAAGGGCAAAACCGTGTTCATCGACGCCCGCAACTTAGGCACGATGGTAACCCGTAAGCTTCGTGAGCTGATGCCTGATACGGATATTAAGAAAATTACCGACACCTTCCATGCCTTCCAGCAGGGAACCTTAGAGGATGAAAAGGGCTTCTGTGCCGTGTGCACCACCGAGCAGATTGCTACCCAGGACTTCATTCTGACACCTGGAAGATACGTAGGAATCGCTGAAGACGAAGGCGACGGAGTGCCATTTGAGGAGAAAATGAAAACTCTCTCAGGTGAGTTGAAACAGCTGTTTGAGGAAAGTAAGAAGCAGGAAGAGGAAATCAGATTGCAGTTGAAGAAAATTGGATGGGAGGTGTAAGTATGGTTTTATCAGATTTAGTTGACGTGATAGGTGGAGGAACCCCGAAGACTACTGAGGAGAGTTATTGGAATGGTTCTATTCCTTGGTTGTCTGTAAAAGATTTCTGTGGCGATAAGAAATATGTGTATAATACAGAAAAAAGTATTACTGTGGAAGGACTAAATAATAGTTCAACGAAATTGCTTCACAAGGATAATATAATAATTTCTGCGAGGGGTACAGTTGGAGAATTAGCAATGATTCCATATGACATGGCTTTTAATCAGTCTTGTTTCGGATTAATTCCTAAAGGAAATAATGATCCACATTTCGTATATTATTTATTAAAAGATAAGGTCAGAAGTTTAAAGTCACAAACTCAAGGCTCTGTATTTGATACAATTACAAAAGCAACATTTGATAGAATAGAATGTGCTGATTACTCCGAGGAAGACCAGCACCGCATTGCTTCCATCCTTTCTTCTCTCGACCGGAAGATAGTGTTGAACAACAAAATCAATGCTGATTTGGAGGAGATGGCGCAGGCTATTTTCAAGAATTGGTTCGTTGACTTTGAACCTTTCAAGGATGGTAAGTTCGTGGATAGTGAATTGGGAATGATTCCGGAAGGATGGAAGGTAGGAAGTTTGGGAGACATGGGTACTATTGTTTGTGGTAAAACTCCATCAAAAGCCAATAGTAACTATTATGGAGGTGATATTCCCTTCATAAAAATCCCAGATATGCACGGAAAAGTCTTTGTTGAGAGTTCTGAGGACAGATTAACGGAACAGGGTAGTTTAAGCCAAATTAAAAAACTTATTCCGCCTTATTCTTTAATGGTCAGCTGTATTGCAACAGTAGGGTTAGTGTCAATCAATACGAAGCCATCTCATACCAATCAGCAGATTAATACTATAATTCCTCATAACAAAAGTGCTTTGTTCTATCTTTATCAATACATAAAGAACAATGAAGAGCTTTTGAAAAATATGGGAAGAGGTGGAACAACAACATTGAATGTCAATACAAAATCATTTAGTAATATCAGATTATTCATTCCTTCAGACATAGCATTATTGCAATTTCATCAAATAGTTGAAGGATTATTTAAGAAGATTGAACTGAATATGCAAGAATCTCGCACCCTCTCCCTCCTCCGCGACACCCTTCTCCCTCGCTTAATGTCAGGCGAGATAGAAGTCCCGGAATAAGGGAGTTACGAAAAAATATAACGAGACGAAAATTAAAAAATAACAATATGGCAGACGACAAGAAATTCACCGAAGACGCATACGAGCAAACGCTCATTGCCCTGTTCAAGGACGAACTCGGCTATGCGTACGAATGTGGCTACGAGGTGGAGCGCAACTTAAAGGAGCCTTTCTATCGTGCCGATTTGGTCGCCTCGATGCGACGACTTAATCCTGAACTGCCATCCGATGCAATGGATGAAGGAATCAAGCAAATCACCAACATCAGCATCGGAACACTTGAACAGAACAACGAGCAGTTTACCCTCTGGATGCAGAACGGTCTGGAGGTGGGGTTCCTGCAGAAGGGCGAAAAACGCACAGCCCTGATGCGGCTCATCGACTTCGACCACCCCGAAAGGAATCTCTTCAAGGTGGTGAACCAGTGGCGAGTGGAAGAGCACAAGAACAAGCGCTGCGACATGGTGGTGATGGTCAACGGATTGCCCCTTGTGGTGGTGGAGCTGAAAAGCGCCGTTGCCGAAGACGCAACCGTAGAAGATGCTTTCAAGCAGATCAAGAACTATCAGCAGAGCATCCCGAGCCTCTTCAGCTACAACGCCTTCAACGTAATCAGCGACATGAGCGAGACACGTGCCGGAACCATCACCGCCAACCTGGACCGCTACATGGAATGGAAGACCGTGGACGGCTCATACGAGACAACTCTCGTGGCCGACTACCACACCTTCTTCCTCGGAATGTTCCAGCAGCAGCGACTGCTCGACATCCTGCAGAACTTCATCTGCTTCGACAAGAACCAGGGCAAATACGCCAAGATCCTCACCGCCTACCACCAGTACTACGCCGTGGGCAAAGCCCTGCAGCGCACCCGTACGGCAGTGGAAGGCAACGGCAAGATCGGTGTGTTCTGGCACACGCAGGGTTCGGGCAAGAGCCTCTCCATGGTGTTCTACGCCCACCAGCTGGTGCAGCACCTGCCCGAAGTAACCATCGTGGTGGTGACCGATCGCAAGGACCTCGACAATCAGCTCTTCGGTCAGTTCTGCCGCTGCCAGGACTTCCTGCGCCAGGAACCACAGAACGCCCAAAGCCGTGAAGACCTGGGCAATCTGCTCCGTAACCGAAAGAGTGGGGGAATCATCTTCACCACCATACAGAAGTTTGAGGAGGGCGACTCGGCACTCTCCACCCGCCGCAACATCATCGTGATGACCGACGAGGCCCACCGCTCGCAATACGGCGATGAGCACTGGGACATGAAGAGCCTGACGATGAAGAAGGGCTTCAGCCAGAAGATGCGCGAAGCCCTGCCAGGCGCCTCGTTTATCGGCTTCACAGGCACGCCCATCAGCGACCGCGACAGAGACACGGAGGAGGTGTTCGGCAACTACATCGACATCTACGACATGAGTCAGGCGGTGGATGATGGCGCCACACGCCCCGTCTACTACGAGAGCCGCGTGGTGAACCTCAACCTCGACCCCGAAACCATCCAGCTCTTGGACGATGAGTTCGACCGCCTCGCCGACGAGGGAGCCACCGAGGAACAGATCTTGAAGGCGAAGCAGGAGCACAGCCGGCTGGAAGTGCTCCTGGGCGAAGACGCAACCATCGACGCCTTGGTGAAGGACATCATCAAGCACTACGAGGAGAACCGGGCGCAGGAACTCACCGGCAAGGCCATGATCGTGGCGCTGACCCGAGGCATCGCCATCAAAATCTACCGCAGGATGCTGGAGCTTCGCCCCGGGTGGACGGAGAAGGTGAAGGTGGTGATGAGCGGTTCGAATCAGGACCCCGCAGACTGGCAGCCGATTATCGGCAACGAAGCCTACAAGAAAGAACTGGCACGCAAGTTCAAGGACAACGACGACCCCATGAAGATAGCCATCGTGCGCGACATGTGGCTCACGGGTTTCGACGTTCCCTCGCTCGCCACCATGTACGTGTATAAGCCCATGAGGGGCCACAACCTGATGCAGGCCATCGCCCGAGTGAACCGAGTGTTCCCCGGCAAGGAAGGCGGACTGATTGTCGACTACGTGGGCATTGCGCAGGCACTGAAGAGCGCCATGCAGCAGTACACCAACCGCGACCGCCGTCGCTTCGGCGACCCCGACATCGCCAAGACCGCCCTGCTGAAATGGAAGGAAGAGATGGAAATCTGCCGCGACCAGCTGCACGGCTACGACTACAGCCGATTCTTCAGCGACGACAACACGCAGCGGGCGCTCGCCATTACGGGCGGTGCCAACTTCCTCTTGGCGCCATCCAAGCAGCAGCTCAAGAAGAATTTCACAGAGCACAGCAATCTGCTTCACAACGCCACCACCCTGTGCCGCTCGCTCCTGGACGAGCAGCAGAAAGCGGAGGTGTGCTACATGGATGCGCTGCGCGTGATGATGCTCAAACTCTCGCAGCAGGGCAAGATAAGCCGCCACGAAATCAACCAGCGCATCGGCGACCTGATACGTCAGAGCGTGAAGAGCGACGGCGTGATCAACCTCTTCGGCGACAAGAAGGTGGAGTTCTCGCTCTTCGACGAGGCGTTTCTGAAGGAAATCAAGAACATGAAGGAGCGCAACATCGCCATCGAACTGCTCAAGAAACTGATGCATGAGAAGATAAAACAGCAGCAGAAGACCAACATCATACAGAGCGACCTCTTCTCGGAGATGTTGCAACTGTGCCTCTCCAACTATCTGAAGGGCCTGCTCACCAACGAGGAGGTGATAGAGGAGCTGCTGAAGATGGCGCAGCAGATGAAGGAGGCGGAGGCAGAGGCTGGCGACCTGGGGCTTACGCCCGAGGAGAAGGCTTTCTACGATGCGCTCTCCACCCCCGAGGGCGTGCGCCAGGCCTACAGCGACGAGGAGTTTTTGGCGCTGACCCGCGAGCTGACCGACGTGCTGCACCGCAACCGCACCATCGACTGGAACCGCAAGGATTCGGCCCGTGCGAGGATGCGGGTGATGGTGAAGCGACTGCTCAAAAAGTATAAGTATCCACCCGAGGGTGCAGAGAAGGCGCTGGAGACCGTGATGCGCCAATGCGACCACTGGGCAGATGACGAAGAAAACATCGTTTAACCCTTTAACACAACACATTAAGAAACAGACAGACCAGAAAACAACCATAAAGAAAAATGACGCTGACGAACTGACACTTCTACAGTATTCAGAACCTGCAAATTCGGAAATATTCGGTAAGAAGACGGTGACAGCAAGGCGTCCACTCCATCTACGGCGTGGGCAATACTTGTTTGTACCTTACCGAAGGTTCTTGCAGGTACCCGAATACTGGTGCAGCAAGCTGCCCATGCCGGTTATCAACACCTAACCAACCAACACCTAAATACGATAACCAATGGGTCAAGAAATCATAGATCATATCGACAACCTAACTAAAAAGGTAGACTGTTTCTCCGCCTGTTTCGGATTCCTCGTGACGGAAGAATCGGAGACCAACCAAGAAGACATCCTCAGCGCATGGAAGAAGATACTGCGCAAACTGCTGAACGAAATACACTCGCTGCTCCTTGTCCTCAGGGAAGAGACAGCCTGGTCGTTGCTCTACGACAACAAACGAGCCTTTGAGAAAATCAAGAACACCGAAGAAGCCAAGTTCAACGCCTACAAGGAATACGAAGAAGAAGAGGAGGTGCGCAAGACCATCAGCGACATCGTCATGCTGCTGGGTGAAGGGGCGGAAGGGTTCCGGAAGTCGTTCATCAAGCCTGGCTACTACCAACAGCTCTACGAGCGACTGATGGGAAAATATGAGGCAGAGAACAAGGAGCACCTCGAAACACTCTACCAGCAAGACTGCGAAGACTTGGTGCTGGAGTTTCCTGACGAAGACCAACGGAAACAATTCATGGTAAAGAAGTGCAAAGATGAGCTTTTCCGTACCGTGTATGGGAAAATATACCATGATAAGGAACGAAAAATAGACGTCACCATGAGCCATATTATAGACCAGGATGAACAGGACGATGAAAAAATCCTCACCTTCTTCAACAAAATGCTGGCTCTCAAGATAGCCAGGCAGCACTGCGAAATAAAGAATGAGCCTGCCGTGAAGAACATCGTTTTCAAGGAAAACGTAGACGTGGACAAGGTGATGAGAAAAATAGACGACCTGCTGAAGAAGAAAGTCATTACCGCACAGAGGCACTGGTTCATCGTGTACAAGGTCTTCAAAGAGAAAAAATGGCTGAAAAAGGAAACCAACAGGGCCTTTGTGGAGCAGATGAACAGCCTTTTTGCATCCAATCTGAGGTGCAGCAGCGAGGATTTCAAGAAAATAGACCGATATTTTAAGGATAAAAATTACGAGGAATGGTCGCTCGAAGACGCACAGGCACCCTCGTGCTGCGAAAGATACCGTGCTATTGCCAGCCTGATGGACCAAGAATTTACCGAATCGAAATACGCCAAGCCCGGCAGGATGATCAACACAAAAAGAATCGTAAGACTGGACTGACATCCCCCAGGAATATCCACCGAAAACACTAAGTTTATCCCCCACATCCACCAAACGGAGCTGTGAGGGATTTTTTATGCCCACAAGTTTGGAAATCCAAGTAATTTTGCCCTCAGCTTCGGCAAGGTTGGGCTGCTAACTAATGAGCCTTAAAGGAAGGTGAGGCCTTGCATTCGTACGTTATGAACATCTTTATTTCATTCCGCATCTGGAAATTCTCTGTCAACGTGAGTTTCAATGCTTCTTGCAGCAAAAGCAACAGAGAAAAGTAATCAAAAATTCATTAATCTGAGTTGAGAAAAGCAGCGTAAGAATGGTTCCCGAGGGGTAAAGGCGCGCGCAAAATCCAATACTTACACGACTCTTCTTCGCTCGCAAAATCAATCAAGATTATGGAAAAAATCAAAAATCAAAACGGAAAGTATCATAGCATCAACAGTCACAACACAAATGACGAAAACAGTTATTTCATCGGAGAGCCTGACCACTGGCAGATAGAGGGAGTGGCCCACTACGACGGAACCGACAAGTTCCTCTTCACGCCCTCGGAACCCGTAGCGCTACCGCTGCCACGCTTCCGGGCAATGGGACTGGCTCAGCAGCATTTCGACGGCACCTTCGACTTCATACGCCGCCCAAGGCTCAGGGCGCAGTCGGAACTCATCCGAAAGCTCGCACACGGCAGAATCTCCAAGACCAAGGACGGAGCCATACAGCTCACCCTGAAGGTGTTTGAGGATGAGAGGGTGAACATCAGCCAGACCATCGGTGAGGAAGCCAGCATCGCCCAGGCGGCGCTCGTGGAATGGCAGCTGAAGAGATAGACAGGCCTCGGAGAGAAAAGGGACACGGGGGGCTCTCGAACGAGACCGACAATCCCTGCCTCTCATACCCCCAAAACGTCTCAGTGTCTCAGTCTCAGTTAGTAAAAATGTTACAATTCACATCAAATCCCGCTTTTTATAACTTTATAACTTATTGATTATTAATTAGTTATATATTATATATAAGAGAGAGGGGGTAGCTCGAAAAACAACTGAGACACTGAGACTGAGACGCTTGACCTTCAAAGCAACTCATCAAATAATAGTTTAATTCTCTAAAAAGCAACGATTTACAGACATCATGCAAATGATTTACGATATCTTCAGCAGCACCGCCCCGGCGATGCCCAAGCCTGCAAAAGGCACTGAATTCATCAAATTTGCCCTCTCGCAGGCATCAAAAGACATGCGAGAAGTACTTATTCCGATGGCAATCCCTGCATTGGCAGCTCATCTCACCGACGTGAAATTTATGTATTCCGACAACAAATACTATGAAATGTGCGGACAAATGGGGCATTTGATAGGCCCTTCGGGTATCGGAAAGGCTCAACTGGGACATCTCGTTGAGGCTATCATGAGACCTTTCAGGCAGCACGACGAGGTGGAATTCAATAAGCTCGTGGACTGGCAGCGACAGATGAAGACCAGGGGCGCCAACAAGGAGAAGCCCGAACGTCCCGACGTGAGTTTCTGGTTTCCACCTGCGGATGTTACCAATGCCGCCTTCATACAGAACGCCATGGCATGTGAGAAATTAGGCGCACGAACGCAATACCTCAACCTGCCCGAGGTGGAGATGGCAGACAAGATGTGCGGAGGCCACAAGCAGGTTAGCCAGATGGTGCGCAACATCTACGACCAGCAGCGAGCAGGAGCCCTGCGTGCCACTGCCGACGGTGTGACGGGTAACCCCGTGCTTCGAGTGAACCTCACCTTCACCTCCACCCCAGAGGCTGCGCGCTTGTTCTACAAGAAAGACCTGACTAATGGTTTCTTCGGTAGAATCCCTTTTGCATACAAAGCCCGTGGCGAAAGAAAGGGAAAGATTCCTCGTCAAGGCAGTTACGACGAGGGATTCCAGGAGCAACTATACAGCTACCTGCTTAGACTGGACAACTGCAAGGGTTCGTTCGTGGTGAAGCAACTCAACAAGATAGCCGACCAATTGGCAGAGGAGATGGCAAAACTCGCCGATCTCGCCGACGATGACATTCTCTGGGAACTCTCCCACCGCAGCATCTTCTCGGCTTGGAAGAAGGGAGCCGTACTATGGATTCTGAACGACCAGATGTGGACTCACTCCATCGGCGAATTCGTGGTATGGTTCTGCTACTACGACCTGTGGTCGAAGGTAAAGGTATTCGGCGATATGTTCAAGGGTGCCGACTCGGATGAGGAAGAAGTCCAAAGAAGCGGTCCGAAGAACATGCTCGACAGTCTCGACCTATCTTTCAACGAACAGCAGTTGGAGGCTCTGCGACTTTCGCTCGGCAAAAGCCAGGCGGGAACCAAACATCAGCTCCGTGTTTGGAAGAACCGCAAGTTCATCACTTATTCTGCCCAGACGGGACTCTACTCGAAGACGCAGGAGTATCTGAAGGGGTAGGGGGAGAAGTGCTTATGGAAAAATATGAAATTCAAAAGCTCCGCGACCTACCCATAGAGGGGGTCGCCGAGCGAATAGGACTGCGCGTGGCGAGGCACAAGAGCCTCTGCCCGTTCCACGACGATCATCACGCCAGCCTCGTCTACAACACCAGGCGGAACTCCTGCCGATGCTTTGTATGCATGAAGGAGAGCATGGGAACCATCGACCTCGTGATGCGACACCTCGGGCTCGACTTCCCGAAGGCGTGCCAATGGCTTGCCGACGCCAACAGCATCATCCTCACGGAGTGGAAACCGTCGACACAGCCGCAGACTGAAAGCCAACACTCCTTCGATGCCTCGCGATACGGGAGGCTCTTCGAGCACCCCTGGCTCAACGGGGCGGCAAGGCGCTTCCTCTTCGACGAGCGACGCATCCACCCGAGGGTGGCAGCTTGGTGCCGACTCACCTCCTGGACCGACCGACAGGGCGTCAACTGGCTCACCACGCCCTACTACGACCGCCAGGGCAACCTCATAGGGGTGCAGAACCGGAACCTCGACTACTGCAAGTCGGCTGACGTTCCCCGCTTCCGATTCCCACGAGGGGCGAGGTGCAGCATCTACAACCTGCCCGTAGTCAACCGTCTGAAGGCGGGCGACGAGCTTTTCATCACCGAGGGTTGCAGCGACTGTTGGGCGATGCTCTCGTCGGGGCGTAAGGCCATCGCCATCCCTTCTGCCACGCTGCTCTCGCACGAGGACAGGGAGACGTTGCGCTCGCTCAGCAGGGAGAAATCAGTCTCGTTCCACATGTTTCCCGACTGCGATGCTCCGGGCGAAAGCCTCTTCATGCAGCTCAGGGAGGTGTTGCCCGGGCTTGTGCACCACCAGCTGCCCGTGGGCTGCAAGGACTTCGGGGAGGCGTTTTCTAATAGATAAGGCACGGATTACACGGATTACACGGATTTAAAGTGCTAATATAAGTAAAGCGATTTTCAAGTAAAGCGATTATCATCTCTCTAAAAAAAATCCGTGTAATCCGTGTAATCCGTGCCTAAAAACAGTAAAGGACTCCTGAAGAAAAACTCCTAAAACCGTAACATCAATAATAAAAATCATCATGGAAGAATTTAAAATAAGAACTTACACCAAGAAGGAACTGGCGCTCCTTTACTTTCCCGACAGCACGCCACAGGCTGCGGGAAAACACCTCAAGGCGTGGATCCAGCGCAACAAACCGCTCATGGATGAGCTCGCAATAACGGGCTACCAAAGCAATAGCAAGTCGTACAACCCACGACAGGTAAAAATCATCATCGACTACCTCGGAGAGCCGTAAATCGAGGGCAAATATCTTTTTTAAAGAAAATGTACCCTTAAACACCCCTATGTACCCGTATGTGCCGACTGCCAATTCGGGATGTCGTAACTTTGCATTGTGATTCAAAAAGACGTCTAAAATCACTTCCCTAACTGGAAAGAATAATTTCCCCAGTTGGAAAAGGTAAAAAGGTAAAAAGGCTTTTAAAGGTAAAAAGGTAAAAAGGTAAAAAGGTAAAAAAGTAAAAAAGCTTTTAAAGGTAAAAAGGTAAAAAGAGCCTTGATGCCTTAAAGTAAACAGAGTGTCAAACCATTAAAAAAAGAAAGGAAACAAAAAATGACAAACATCAACTGGAAAGCATTCATCCGCTACCTCGTAGTAGCCGTCTGCTCCGCCATCGTCACCTTCCTGTCGAGCTCGTGCACAGCCGGTCTCGTCATCGGAAAGAACCAGCGACAGCAGCAGGAGAACAACATCTCCACCAAAGCCGACTCCTCGCACTTCGTACCGACAATCACCATTCGGTAAAGGGGGCGGTTAAAGGTAAAAAGGTAAAAAAGTAAAAAGGTAAAAAACAATCCTGCTGGTTCTTCTGGTCTTGACGAAAAAACGCACATGATGAAAAACAGCAGGAATGAAAAAGAATTATTAACCATTAAAAATTAACAATTTTGTCAATCAATTTGAAAGCAAAAGAGACCCTCATTCAAGTGGGCGATTTGAAGGGCACTTATCGTTTTGTGCTCGTAACAGAAATCTACGGCAAGCTCTCAGCAGCCAAGGTCATCAAGGAAGCTGCCCTTCGCAGCGGTATCAGCAGAGGCGTGATGCAGGCTTGTTGGGACGCAGCCGGAGAAGTCATCAAGGCGTGGGCCACCGAGGGCCACTCCGTTGCAATTCCTGGTCTCGGAACCATGCGCTTCGGAGTCCGCGCCAAGAGTGTGGCTGCTGTAGCCGACGTGGCCACCAACCTCATCTCGGCACGACGCGTCATCTTCACCCCCAACGTCGACATCAAGGACGAGTTGGCAACCACCTCCATCAACATCACTTGCTACGACCGCAACGGCAAGGAGATCAAGAAGGTGACCTCTACCGACGGCGGCAACGTGGAGGATCCCGACAACAAGGGCGACAACCCTGGCGGAGGCAACACCCCATCGGGCGGCGATACTCCAAGTGGCGGCAACCCAAGCGGTGGCGATACTCCAAGCGGTGGCGGCGATGGCGAATAAGCGTCGCTTCGGAACAGGCAACACTTCGGAATAAGCAAAAAAGGGGTCGAAAGCGACCCCTTTATTGTGTTTGTTGATTTCTGTTCTTTCTTATTCCGCCTTGCCCTGAGACTCCCTGATGATCTCGGCAGGAACCTCGCTGCAACGCTCGTAACGGCAGACGTTGGAGGCGTCGTCCTTGGCAATCCATGTCATGGAGCCGGAAGGGAGCAGACGCGTCACGATGTACTCGTGATCCCAGTCGCCCACGCCGTTGTCGTAGGCTCCGTTGATGATGCAACCCACGTAGGGATCGGTGGTGAGGGCAAACCATCCCGTGATGTAGCGACTGTACATGCTGTCGTAGTTCTGGTACATCTTGACGGTCTGGTCCTTGCGGTCGAACACAATGTAGCAATAGATGCCCTCAGGCACCTGCTCGCCATTGTTCCACTCCACCAACTTCCATGCGCCATGCAGGTTGGCAGGAGTAACCTCTATTTCCTTCTCCTCAGGAGCATCGTCGTCGCTACTGCACGCTGCAAAGCTGCAGGCAAAGAGGGCTATCACCATGAGGGTGAGGAGTTTATTCAAATATTTCATAGTCTTACTTTTTTTGCTGTTTACTCTTTTTTTGTATTCTCTCGTGTGCGGAAGTTGAATCACTTATTTCGGGAAACTTTCACCTGCAGGGTTCTGTCGGAAGGACGTGCGTCCAAGCCTTCGAGGATGACAGGGAAGGTGAAGTCCTGCGGCATCGTGGCAGGTATCTTGTCCGACAGGATGGTAATCACCAGGTCGGCCTCCTCGCCAGGTCCGATCACCTCGGGTTCGGTAGTGAGCCGGACATAGGGTGGGAGGAAGAGGCTCCTGATGCGCAGGGCCTTGTCGCCGCTGTTGCCGCAGAGGATGCGTCCCGAAGGCTCCGTGCCCGGCTGCACCTCGTCGATGAGGAGCCGGGACTGTTTCAGCCTTAGGGCTCCCATCTTGTGCGGGAATCGTGCCCACACGTCGGCTCCCGGCAACACACGGCCCGTGAGAGCCAGTTTGACGGCAGGCTGTCCCTCCACCTCCTTGAGATAGAGGAAAGCCCCCGTGTTGATGGTTCCCGGATAGCGGTTGGGCGAGAAGGTGATGAGCACCTGGCAGGAGTCGCCCGGTTGCATCACGTCGCCCTTGACGAAGGAGGAGGTGCATCCGCAGGTGGTTCTCACCTCGGCGATGTGGAGCACCTTCCTGCTCACATTCCTGCCCACGAAGGTGTAGGTGCGGGGAGCATCGTCCTCGGTCATCGTACCTGCGTCGATATGGGGTTGGTCAAACTTGAGCAATTCCTCCTGTGCCCAAGCCCTTGTGGACGAGGTGAGCAGAAACGTCATGATTGATAGGATGTAAGCTTGAATCTTCATTATTTCTCGATTTTTTTTTCAAAAAGTGACTGAACTTGCTAAAGTTCAAAAAAGGATGGAGGTTAAAGCCAACCGTTGTTGCCTGCGCCCTTTCGAACCGTCACCACTACCGTCTGGCTCTTGCCGTTGGCAGAGGTCACGGTGAGGGTGGTGTTGCCCGCCTTGAGGCCCTTCACGCTGAGAAGGTTGCCCTCTGCTGTCGCCTGAGCCACTTCGGCGTTGGCCACAGTACAGGTGAAGCCCGAAGTCTCTCCGTCGAAGTAGAGTGAGAGGTTGAGCTTGACGGTCTTGTCGAGACCCACGTAGACATTGGGCAACTTCATGTCGGAGCTGAGCTCCTTGTTCTTGATTCCGTCGAGAAGTTTGGCGGCGTCTATCAGGCCAGTACCCATCTTGCCCACATACTTGCCCAGGTCTATGGTCTCGGGCGATGCGCCCATGGTGGTGTGGTTCAGATAGTAGGTCTTGGTGGCACCATTCTCGTAATAGCCGTCCAGTTTCTTGACCGATTTCTTCATCAGGGCGATGAAGTCGGCAGCACGATAGTGACGGTTCTGCTTCACGGCGTAAGCCAGACCGAGAGCCGCGACACCCGATACGTGAGGACAAGCCATCGAGGTGCCCTCCATGTAGCCGTAGGCAGGTTTGCCGTTCTTGATCATGGTAGAGAGCACGGCGCCCTTCTGTTCGGCCGTCTCGCCCCAGTATTCATCCTCGGCTTCGCCTATCTTGCCGTAATACTCCAGGTCGCCGCCAGGCGCACTCAGCGTGACGAGCGAACCATAGTCTGTGTAGCAGGCAGGAGTGTAGTCGGCTGCCAATGACGCCACGCATACACACTTGGAGTAAGCGCCGGGGAAGGCAGGGTTGGCAGCATACTCGTTGCCAGCCGCAAAGACAGGAATACCTCCGTCGATAATGCCGTTGGGCGAACCTGCGTTGTTGATGAAGTAGTCGAGGGCTTCCTTCTCCAAAGGATAGGTCTCAGCCCATTCCTTCTCGTCGGCAGGACCGGGAGTGTAACCGCCCAGGATGCTGCTTTCGGAGGAGTTGTAGCCCCAGCTGCATTGCAGGATGACGGCTCCGTTGTCGGCCGCATACTTGATGGCTCTTGCCTCTGCGGCAAGTGTGGCCAGGTTCTGTCCCGAGAACAGCTGACAGGTCATGATCTTCACGCCCGAATTGGGAGTTCCGTCGCCACCAGCCACGCCGCATACGCCCTCGCCGTTGTTGTTGACGGCAGCAATGGTTCCAGCCACGTGTGTGCCGTGACCCGAGTCGTTGGCGTCGGCCCAGGTGATGTTGCCGCTGTTCTCCACGAAGTTGTAGCCATGGAGGTCGCCCTCATATCCGTTTCCGTCGCGGTCGGTCTTGTCGCCCTGAGCTGTCTCGCCCGGGTTGCACCACATGTTGTCCTTCAGGTCGGGATGAGTGTACATCACGCCCTCGTCGAGCACAGCCACGATGATGGAAGGGTCGCCTGTGCAGGTCTTCCACGCCTCGGCTGCATTCACGTCGCAACCCGCCTGGGCCTTGGCTTCGTTGGGGTTGAGGTTCTCGAAACCGTAGTTGCCCTCGCCCAGGTTGCGATAATGCCACTGGAAGTCGAAGCCGGGGTCGTTGGGCAGTCCGTCGCCAGCGCCACGTGTGGCTTTCTTCTGCAGGGCTTTCTCGCTCAGGAAGATGCGCTTGGTGTCGGTATTGTAGGCACGCTTGATGCGTCCGTTGGTCTGCACCTTGGAGATTTCGCCCAACTGCTGCAGGCGCTTGGCAGCCGCCTTCAGGTCGGTTCCCTTGTCAAACTTGACTGTGTACCAGAGGTGGAGTCCAGCCTCGCGTGTACGCGCCTCGTTCTTGGCGTCGACAGGGAACACTCGCTTGAAGCTGTAGCTGCCCAATATGTCGAGCACCTCATCGGTTGAGGGAATGCCCGAACGTGTGGCCAGGGCACCGCGAGTCTTGCTCATCTGTGCCTGGTCGAGTATGTCGCTCATCTCGGGGCTGAACTTGATGATCAGCTCGCCAGCCTCGGCGTCAGCAGGGATGGTGACGTCGGTCTTTCCGCCTGCATTGTCGATGGCCGACAGGTTGTCTGTGCAACCCGTCAGAGCCATAGCGAACATAGAGATATAGAAAAATATTTTCTTCATTTTCGTTGATTTAGAGTTGAGTTCGTTTACTTCTTGCTTCTCTTGTACTTGGCGAGCACCTGCGTCTCGTCGATGTCGCCTGCAGCCACAAAGGCTCTATAGTACAGAGGGTAAGCCACGCCCGGCATTTCCCACTTGGAGCCTGGGTCCTTGCTTCCGTAGTAGTACTCGAAGCTGAAGGTGTCCTCGGCCATGTTGGAGAATCCTGCCGGCTTGCCTGTGGTGCCGTATCCACGTTCCTGCTGATTGAAGATCATGATGGACGGGCTCCACAATACCATGCGAGGATGGAACAGGAGCCACTTAGGCACAGCACCTGTGAAGAAGTTGAGGTTGAGCGACAGCGTGCGGCACTTAGGCAAAACACGTGGTACGTCCTTCGGCAACACGTCCTCGTAGACGATGGTTCCGTCCTTCTGTCGGCAGGTGACAGGATTGTCGTTGCCCGAGAGCAGCCACTTGCAGGTGTCGCCCACGAGCTTGTCCTTCCACTCATTCTTGTTGGCAGAGAAGTCGGAAGCCTTGTAGCGGGTAGGCTTGCCTGCTGCCTTCAGCGCATCATCCATCTCCTCGTCGGTAGGAAGCTCGCCCTCAAGGAAGCAATACGAAAGCTCCAGGGCACGGAGGTTCTCCCAGGTGAGGAGCGAGAGGAACGCCTTGCGCTCGGTGTAGTCGCCGCTGATGTTGCCATACAGACCTACGGGGTAGCTGTTGTACGTGTAGTTGCCGTTGGCATTGTCAAACTTGCGCATGTCGATGCAGACATCGGTACGGCGCTGGGCGTAGAAAATCAATGTGTGCAGGTGAGGGAAGTTGGCCTCGTTGACCACCTTGGTGATGTCGGAGAGCCTGTTGAAGTTGTTGCTCACCAGGTTGAGTTGCTCCAGACTTCTGCCCAGCTTCTTGAAGTTGGCAGGCAAGTGGGTAAGACCATACGCCTGAACGGTAAGATACTTCAGGTAAGCCAGCTCGCAGATGTCCTCGCCGAGCTCTACCTCACGAATCTGGTTGTTCTCGTTGCTTGCGATCGAGAAGCTCTCCAGGAACTTCAGGTTCTTCACCTCCTTAGGAAGGGTTTCGCCAGCCTTGAGGTTGAACATGCTGAACTTCACGCTGCGTACGCGTCCCAGGGCCTCAGGATGCTGCTTCACAAAGGCGTCGTTGGCTTCCCAGAGGGTCACGTTGCTCCAGTTGCGCATGTTGTCGCTTGTGTCGAAGGTGGCCATGCTGTTGATCTTCTGGTTGATCATGATGATCGAGAGCGAGTCGCCGGCACGGTTGTCCTCTATTCTTGGCGCGGCAGCCTGTCGCACGGTGAGCACCACGTCGTCGGTCTCGTTGCCGTTGGCATCCACCAGTTTGTCGTCGGCATTCTGCGGCACGAGGTGCACCTTGGCCACACGTTCGGCAGGAACGATGTTCATGTTCCAGCGGAACTTGAACTTGACGCTTCGCGGACGAGCCTTTCGGTCGAGCTCGATGCCGAGGTTGGTGTTCTTGAGCTTGTCCTCGTTCTTCGAGTTGAGAAGCCAGCCTTCTCGCTCGCTCTCATAGTCGGCCTTCTCGCTCTCGCTCAGATTGCCCTCGAAAGAATACTCTATCTCGCCGATCTTGCAATCCACGTTGGCCGAGATGATTGACTCGAACTCACGCTTGTCGTAAGCGGCAGAGTTGTCGATTTCGACCACAGGCTCCTTGATGTCTATCTGCTTGCCGAAGCCGAACTGCACGACGGTGATGGTGCGGCGCTGGCCATTCTCGCCGATGAAGTCGATGTCGGTAGAACGGCGTCCGTTCATCAGGGTTGTGTCAACCACCACGTTGGCTGTGGCAGAGCCTACGCCGTTGGCAGGGTTGAGCATGAGCCAGGGCTCGTCGACGCTGCTCACCCAGTTTTGTGAGGCCGAGATGGCGAGCTGCTGGGTTCCTCCCTCAGCGCCTATTTCTATCTGCTCCTTGTCGATGGCGAGTCCGCCCGGAATCTGCACATCGTCGCTTTCGCTACAGGAAGTGGTGGCAAGACCAGCACCTATGGCGAGGAGCCATGTAAGTTTCTTAATATATTTCATATTTTTCTAACTTCCTTATGGTTTTAATTTTCGAGATCCAGCGCATCGCATCCACGGATGTCCTGCGTCTTGTCGTAGAAGAGCATGTAGGCACCCGCCTTGATGTAAGGACAGACGCTTGTCACATCGATAGAGATGTTGGGGTTGCCCTTGATGTTGAGGATGTAGAGGTGAGGAGTCAGCGTCTCGTCCACCTTACGGATGTCGTTGTCGCCTATCTGGAACTGAATGAGGCTTGGGCACTTGGTAATGCCTGTAGGCCACGTGCGAAGCGTGCGGCTCTTGGTGACGTGGTCGCGCTGGTGATTGATGCCGAAGGCACGCAGATAGCCGCTGTTCAAAGGCTGTGGAGGCACCTCGCTGAAGCTGTTGTAGCTCAGGTCGATGTTCGACAGGTAAGGCAAGTTGTCGCTCATGAAGTCGTCGGAGAGCGACGTCAGCTGGTTGAAACGCAGGTCAACCACTTGCAGCAGCTTGGCGTTCTTGCCCCTGATGGAGCCCTTGGGGATGGTGGTCATCTGGTTGGCGCTCAGGTCGAGTGTGGTGATGGGCGAACCGGCCGAAATCAACTCAGAAGGGAACTTGCTGATCCTGTTGTTGGCCAGCGACACGCTGCTGGCGTTGATACCCTTGTAACCGCCTGTGTTGTCTACTCCTGTAATCTCGTTGTTGGAGAAGTCAACCGAACCCATCACGTGAACCGAGCTTGCGTCGAAGATGTTGGGAATCTTCTTCAACTTGTTGTATGAGAAGTTCAGACTCTCAGTATTGTCCGAGAAGCCACACAGGTCGGCAGGGATTTCCTCTATCTGGTTGTTGTTGAGATAGAGCGAAGCGAGTTCCACCTCCTTGCCGAAGGCATGGACCTTCTTGATGTTGTTGTTGGCGAGGTCGAGCAAACCGAGTTTCAGCATGTTGCGGATGGCCCATGTGTTGGGGAACTCCTCCAGGTTGTTGAAGCTCAGATAGAGAATCTGCAGGGTCTTGCCTATCTTGGTGGTGGCCATCTGTTCCCAGTCGTCGCGCAGCTGGCGGGCAGAGATGCCCTTGTTGCGGGCCAGGTTGAAGGCCTGTACGTTGGGCAGCTCATAGTAGAAGTCGGGCAGGCGAGTGAGTTTGGGACAGTTGTAGAGCTCCAGGTCGGTGAGGGTTGTCATCGCATCCCATGACTCGTCGGTGAACTCCTCGGCAAAGCGATGATACTCCGAAGTCTCGTCGTCGTAGAACTTGGTGCACACCTCGCCGGCTGTGATGGGCGAGTTGCCGATATAGAACTGCTGCATCTTGGTGAGGCGATAGATGGCCTTCGAGATGCCTGTAATCTTATTGGTGGTAAGACCGATCTGTGCGTCCTTGAGCTGAATGCGTGAATCCTTCTTGATGAGGTTCTTGGCGTTTCGGGCGTCGGAGTTGAAGCTCTCCTTGATCATGTCCGACAGGTTGTTGCGTGGGTCGTACTTGAGGAACTTGTTCTCATAGTCATGGCGCATCGCCAACTTGCGGCTGGCGTTCATGCGGCTGGCATCGTACTCGTCGAAGAGGTTGGCGCCTATCTTCTCGTCGTGCGAGCCAAAGTTGAGCACCTGAAGCTCGGTAAGCTGACCGATGGCATCGGGCACAATACCCTTGGCTCCGAAGCCTGCGATGATGACGCCGATGACGCGTCCCTGGTTGTTGAGAGTCACGCCGGGCTGGTCGCCCCACATATCGAGTTCCTTGTTGAAATTCCAGTTAGCACCATGGAAGGTAGCATCGCCATAGAAACTCCAGTCCTTGCCTCCGAGTGATTCCCAGATGGCTTTCAGGGCCTTGTAGTCCTTGATGTACTCCTTGGTCTCGGAGAGGATGACTGGCACCTGAGCGTCGTCGGTGAGCTGATTGTCGGTCACCACGAAGGCCTCACCCTTGACGGGCTGAGTCTCGAAGGTGGTCTTCACGGCACCGGTCTTGCCGTAAGTGGTGTAGGAGGTCACCTGGTAGGTTCCGGCAGGAAGCCACAGCGTAGAGTCGCAATGGGCGGTTCCTGTGCTCATATACTTGTCGTCCGGATTGTCGGGATCCTGGTTCTCCTTGTTGCCTTCCTTGTACTTCACCTTCAGGTCGGTAAAGGTAAAGGTCTGACGTGTAAAGAGATTGGTGACGCTCACGTCCACCATGCGGATGTTGGAGAAGAGATACTCCTCGTTCGCGCCACGGGTCTTCTTCCAGTCCTTCACGAGGTCGAACTGCACTCTTCCGCGCTCCACGGTAGCCACGGTGAGGTCTTGCTTGGTAAGGCCTCCTCCCACCACGGTAAACTCGTTGCCGGCAGAAGAGGCGAGCAGCTGCTCGTCGACACCATCGTAGAGGTAGAAACCGATGATGGTGTAAGTGCCTGAGGCCAGCTGCAGTTTGTCACTTCTCAAGCCAAACTCCGCTGTCTCGGCGTTGTAGGCGTTGAGGTTTAATGTCTGCGACACGGTAGTTCCATCATGCTCCATCACCACCTTGATCTTCTTGGCGTCGGCCAGCTTCTCAAGTTTGTCGACGGCGACGGCGCGTGTTGCCCTTGTCGATACTTTCTTGGAGAGCATGAACTGCACATATCCGTAAGTGCCGTCCCAGCCCTCTGTAGCATCGTCGGAGCAGCTTGTCACGGTCATGGTAAGCATCGCCACCATGAGCAACAAGAATGCCTTGCTGTATTGATAGATTGTCTTCATTACTTTCTGTTTTTCTTGCTTCTATAACCCATGTTATTGATAATGACCACACGCTTCACTTTGCCCGTCATGTCTTGGAATACTGCGATGATAGGGAAGGTAAGCGCATCGGTGTACACACCGGCATAGATACCTGTCTCGTCCTGTTCCAGCGAATAGTTCTCGATGATGTTGCTTGAGCCGTCGGCGAAGATTACGCCGTCGCCAGCCATTGGATTCCAGTCCTCCAACTGAGGATAGACAGCCACGAAACCACCATATACGTTAGCCTCGAAGATGTCGTCGCCAGTATAGCCGAAGTTGTCTCTCAGGAAAGCCTTGTAGTCTGCGTTGTCAGACTTAGCGCAGTCCACCTGCATACCCATGCTGGTAACGATAGGGAGCACCACGTCGGCATCGTCCTTCTTGGCTTCCTTCTGCTCGATGTTCATCAGGAAGTAGTTGTCGTATTCGCTCTTCACGGATGTGCATTCCTCATCCAGCATTCCGTCGAGTCCGTTCTCCAGGTTCTCGTACACACTCTTGGGCAGTACGTAGACGGTAAATTCGCGGCTGCTACCAGAGAGAGGCTTTACAGTGAGCTTTGCATTACCATTCTCACCTGTGAGCTGAACAGCCTGGCTGCCGTCCTCATAGAGATAACCATTCTTTTTCTCGAAAACCACCAACTTATAAGCATCGTTCAGGGCAGAAATTTTGAATGGCACGAAGTTGTGATAAGTCGTGCTGCTGGTTGTCTCGCCAGTCAGACTGCTGCTGTTCTGTGTGAAAGTCTTACCATCGGTAGAAACACTCCATACAGCCCAGATGGATGATGAAGCAGGGCGAACGATGTCGATGGCCTCTGCTGGCATTCCCTTGAAGACAACTGGTATGGTCTTTTCGGCCTTTCCATCCTCTGATGAGAATGTGATGGCGTATTTGTCCTCCTTGCTGACGGCATACTTGGCGCTCAGGCCCTGGTTCTCCTTGAAGGCAACACCACCCTTGGCGTCAACGTTGGGTTTGCCTACGAGGAAACCGCCCTCGAGATCAACCCACGCAGGAGTGTTGGTGACGGCGAAACGATAGTTGGCCTTCACGATGAACTTGTTGTAGGCAGGCTGACCGATGACATCCTTGTAGCCCACCACAATCTCGTCGATAGGGTTGCCATTCTCGTCGCACACATCGAGCTCGTAACCATCAGCCGAACGGATGATTTCGGCAATAGCCACCTTCTGGCCACCCATGTTGAGGAAGAGCTGAGCCACAGTCTTATTCTTGCTGGCGTCGTCGTCAGTAAGCTTCACCTTGATGGTCTGCTTGCCGGCTGTGCCATTCAGCACAAAGGCTTCCTTGCCTTCTTCGCCCTGAACCATCTTGCACCAGATGGCAGACGAGGCGAGGCTCCAGTTCTCGTTGGCCTCGAAGGTGAAGTCGAACTCGTCGCCGGCATTACCTGCGATGGTCTGTACCTGTGGGAACACAGGGTTGGAGGTGGCGTCGTCGTCGCTCGAACAAGCGCTTAACAGGGTCATGGAAACAAGCACCATGAGTACGAGCCAGTATTTCGAAATTATTGTTTTCATATCTTTTTGTTGTATTATTAAAATCCTTGTTCTTTAATTCTCTCAGCCTCGGCATCGCTGATCCACTCATAGAGCGTGATAAAGGTGCCTACGGTTCCGTACAATGAGCCTTTCTTGTCCTTCACACTCATCGTGACATACTGCATCACGTAGTTCTGGCAAGTGTTGAAATAAGAAGGATAGACTGAAGGCTGACTGATGCGCAGTTTGCCGTCGCCATGGATGGTGTTGAAAGCCTCGCCTGTAGGTCCGGCTATCTGGTCGTCCATCTCTACCTTCGGCTCCAGGGGATTGCCCGGCTTGAATTTCAGCTTCAGGTTGTAACCGGCGTAGTAAACGTCCTTCAGCCAGACTGTATTCTCCTCGCCCTCAGCAAGCTCGGTCCTGATCAGACGATGCTTCACGTTGTTGAGGTACTGGTTGTAGAAAGTGGAGGTTACCACACACCAGCCTGTGAAATTGTGGATGTCGAAAGGACAGGATTTCTGCATTACTACGTGTGTGTAGTCCTTATAGAGTTCGGTCCAGTTGTACTTCTCGGGAATCACCAGCTTGAGGGTGAAGCCCAGGGAGTCGTTCTTGCCGATGTGGTCGTAAATACCCTGAACCTGTACATTTCCTACCATCTCGCCCGCCTTGATAGTAACGGTGTTGTCGAGGATGCGGTAATGATAATCCTCGATGGCGTTGCTCTCTCTGTCTACCACCTCAACGGCAAAGGTTCGGTCGTAGTCCGCTCTCTCTGTGGCTGATACAGGAACATTGAATATCTCGTTGTTCTGCTGTACAGGATACTGATAGAGCGTGTCAGAGAACATGATGTGGCTCGGACCAGAATAAGTGGTGTAGTCTTGCGAACAACTCGCAAGAGCGATGATTGCAGCAACAGCCGACAAACATCCCATCATTATTTTCTTCATGATCGTCTCTTTTTGTTTTATTATTTGTTACTTTCGTTAGGCTCAATCTCCGAACCAGGCGCCTCGAGCTCATGCTGAGGGATAGGCCATACGAAGAGTGGGTCGTCTTTCTCTACCTTGAGGCTGCTCTGCACGAAGTTGGCAGCAGGCTGGTCGCTCACCTTGCGGGCGAATCCCTTGTGCCAGCGCTTCAGGTCGTTGAGGCGGAAACCTTCCATGTAGAGTTCCTTCACGCGCTCAGCCTCTATCACGTCCATGGCGTTGCTCTTGCTGAGGGCTGTGTTTCCGCCGTATGACGAATAGCGGGCAGTTCTCAGCGTGGTGATGTCTTTTCCAGCCTTGGTGTATTCCTCCTTCATAGCATAAGCCTCTGCACGTATCAGGTACTGCTCTGACAGGCGGAGCACGGTGGGCTGGTGCACATGCAGGATGTTGTTTCTCAGGAATTCCTCGTCGCCGAAATACTTGGTCAGCAGCGGCCATTCCAGCGCGTGCTCATAGCCTGTTACCTTGGTGGCAAAGATGGCAGGGGCGCGCAGGTCGTTGTTGTCGTATGAGTTGATTACCCATTTGGCAGGCACGTAGTCAGGACGGAAAGTCTGGAAGTTGTAATTGCTGAACACGGTTCCTAACGCTCCACCATAGCTGTTGATGGTAAATCCCACCTTCCAGATGCCCTCGGTAGATTTTCCTGCTGTCCATTGATACTGGTAATAACTGGCGCTGCCTATCTTCTGTGTGCAGCTTGCCAGCACGTAGCGCTTGCTGTTGATCACCTTCGAGGCGTACTTGATGGCGTCGTCCCAGCGGTGCATATATAAGGATACGCGCGCACGCAAGGCATGGCAGGCGTACTCGCAGAAGAAGATGTTGTCGTAGAGGTTGTCCGTATTGTCATCGCCCACCTTCAGGTACTCGGCAGCCTTGTCGAGGTCGCTGAGCACAAACTCATACGACTCCTTGAGCGAGGCACGCTTTTGGGGCTCATCGCCCTTGTAGTGCTTGGTGATGACCACGCCCAACTCCTGTGCGGCCTGCTCGTCGTTGTCGTAAGCCTTGCAGAAGCATTTGATCAGCTCCGAGTAAGCCAGGGCTCGTGCAAACAGGGCCTCGCCCTCATACTGCTCCAACTGGTCGAGCTCTGTGTCGCTATTGGTGTTGGCTCTCACGCGCTCGATGTTGTCGAGCAGGAAGTTGCAGTTGTTGATCACCTCGTAGAGCGAGGCGTACACAGCCTCTATGTCAGTATTGGTAGGCTTGATGTCCTTCCATCTGAAGATGTCGCCATAAGTGTTCGAGTAGCCCTTCACGCAGAAGACGAAGTCTGCCTGCAGGTCGGGCAGGATAGTGAGGTTGCCCGAATACAAGGCGCTGCTCTTGAAACTGTCGTAGATACCTATCACTAACTTGTTGACGTCTTCTGTTGTGTTGATAGCCTTGTCCATGGGGATAGAGTCCTCAGGGTACTTGTCAAGACAGGAAGACAGCGAGAGGGTAAGGATGCCCGACAGGATGTATGTCTTTATATTTTTGATATTCATGTTCTTTTCTCCTTTCTTGCTTAGAATTGCAGTTCTACACCCATAGTAAACTGGCGTGAAGCCGGATACTGCGCCTGGTAAATGTTGGATGAAACCTCTGGGTCAAGACCGTTGAAATCGGTGATGGTGAAGAGGTTCTGTGCCTGTCCGTAGATGCGCACCATGTTGAAGAAGTGAGTCTTGCGCAACCAGGTCTGTGGAAGCGAGTAAGACAGACTGAGGTTCTTCAAACGGAGGAAAGCCGCATTCTCCAAGAAGCGGTCGTCGAGCTGAGTGATCTCGCCCCAGCGTGGGATGTCGGTAACATCGCCAGGCTGCTTCCAGCGGTCGTACAGCAGGCGGTTGGACTGGTTGTAGGCAGTACCAAACATGATACCGCTCTCTTCGAAGAATCGGTCGTTGTTGATGACGTGGCGAGTGCCTATCCAGCTGAACTGAGCCGAGAGCTGCAGACCTTTCCAGCGGAAGCTTGTTCCGAAACCACCCATCCAGGGCGCATCATAGGTCTTGCCGGTCATCACCTTGTCGCTCTCGCGGAACTCGTTGGTCACGTTGCCGTCCTTGTCGTACCACAGCTGTTCGCCGTTGGCAGGGTTGACACCTGCATAGCGGTTCAGGAAGAACTCGCTCACCGAGTGGCCCACCACATACTTCAGACCCGTGGTAGAGTTCACATATTCGGTCACTCCGTTGTAGAGCTCTTTCAGTCGGTTCTGGTTGTATGATATGTTGGCGCTTACGTTCCAGGTAAAGTCGCGTGTGCGGATGATGTCGCCGTCGGCACTCAACTCGATACCCTTGTTGGCCATCACACCCACGTTTTTCCAGCGGTAGCCTTCTCCTGTCACGGTGTAAGACTCAGGCACGCGCATGAGCATATTGGATGTGCGCTTGTAGTAAGCCTCGAAGCTGAAGTTGATGCGGTCGAGGAAACCCAAGCGCAGGGCGAAGTTGCTGGCCCATGTCGACTCCCAGCCCAAGTCCTCGTTTCCACTCTGTGCAGGATAGAAACCAGCCACGTCGTCATAGTTGGCTCTACCCGAAACGAGTGCGAGGTGATAATAGTTGGGAATCTCAGAGTTGCCCGATGTACCTGTACTCACAGCGATCTGTGCGTTGCTGAGCCATCTCATGTCCTTCAGCCAGTTGGTCTGCTTCGCATTCCACATGAAGCCCAGCGACCAGAAAGTACCCCAGCGATGATCCTTACCGAAACGTGAGGAAGCATCGGTACGCAGCGAGAAGTCGGCATAGTAAAGTTCCTTGTAGTTGTACTCTCCGCGCATGAAGAACGACAGGTAAGAGTAGTCGGAAGAGGAGTCTGCCCAACGGCTGGCGCGAGTACCCGAAGACACATTCGTCAGCAGGTCGCTGGTCTGACCCTTCGAATAAACCTGGAATCCCTCAGAGTGGTAGCTCACAGCCTCCTGACCCAACATCACATTGAAAGCATGAATGTCTTTCAGGCTGAAACGATAGTTGGCTGTTGTCGTCTCTGTCAGGTTGAGTACATCGCTGCTCTGTCGTGCTGCCGTACCCTGGCCATTGTTGGAAGAAAGACTTGGGAACGACTGCATGAAGGCAGTAGAGTGGGTGAAGTCGGCACCAAACTGGGTGCGTACTGTCAGATTTTCTATAGGATAAATCTCAGCATACATGGTAGAGAGCACCTTGTACTTCTTGTGCTTGATGGGGTTCTTGCCCATGTACACGATAGGGTTCTCGGTTGTTCCAGCCCAGTTCTTGTTCGTCAGCGAAGCCAAGCTTCCGTCTTTTGCATAAGGACTCCAGTATGGCAACATGAATCGGCAAGCCGAGATTGGAGTCACGGTGGTGTAGCTACCATCGTCAGCCTGCTGGGCTTCCTCGTAGGCAGCCATGGTGTTGGTGCCCACCTTCAGCCACTTGCTCGCCTTCACATCGGCGTTGGTGCGGATGTTGTAACGACGGAAGGTAGAGTTCTGCGCAATACCGTCCTGATCGTAGAAACCACCCGAAACGTAGTAGTTCAGACGGTCGGTAGCACGGTTGATAGAGAGCTCATAGCTCTGCAGGGGAGCGCGGTCGTTGAACACCTCGTCGAGCCAGTTCACGTTCACCTTCGACAGGAGGTTGTAGTCCTTGCCGGCATCCAGTCCCACTTCTTTCTCAAACTGTATGCGCTCAGCTGTGTTCATCATCTTCCAGTTGTTCTGAGCCAGCTCCGAGAAACCATACTGAGCACGCAGGGTGATTTTGGCCTTGTCCATGGCAAGACCACGCTTAGATGTGATCACTACCACACCATTGGCAGCACGTGCACCGTAGATAGAAGTAGAAGAAGCATCCTTCAATACCGAGATGCTCTCGATGTCGTTAGGGCTCAGGGTGTTGAAATCGGAACTTGAGATAGGCACACCGTCCAGGATGAACAGAGGCGCCTTGCCCGAGTTGATGGAGTTGGTACCGCGAATCTGGAAAGAGGCAGCCTTGCTGGGCTCACCCGAAGAGGCGATGACCTGCAGACCGGTACTCTGTCCCTGCAGCGCCTGGTCGAAGCTGGCAGCAGGAACGTTCTCGATTTTCTCAGCCTTTACGGCAGATACAGAACCAGCGATAGTTCCTTTTTTTCTCACACCGTACGCCACAACCACCACCTCGTCCACAACTTTGGATTCAGGGTCAAGCGTAACATTCAGAGTTTTCGTCTCTGCGCTGACGGGAAGCTTCTTTGTCACCATGCCGATGTACGAAACGACCAGCGTGGCTTTCGAAGCACCCCTTACCTCAATGGTGAAGTTACCGTCTACATCGGTAGCGACTCCATTTGTTGTTCCCTCTTGAAGGATTGTTGCACCAATCAGAGGCTCGTTATCTTCCGAAGAGATAATCGTGCCCTTGACGCTGAAACTTTGCGCCAATGCTGTTTGAGCAGCCAACATAATAAGAGAGACAAGCAATAGGGAAATTCTTCTCATTCTTGTTTGTTTCTTTTGGTTGTTTAAAAAATTATTAATTAATATTTCTTTTTTTCTCGTTTGCTAATAAACTGTCATATTCCCGACGACACTTCGCCTTCACCTTATACAATTTTTACTAAAATGTATTCGTGGTCATACTAAGTCAATTAAAAACGCTGCAAATTTACGAATAATTTCTTATTTTCGCAAGTGATTTGCTTAAAAATTATTGATTGTCAGTTACTACTGAATAAATATACGTTGATAATGCACTCTTTGCTTAACTTCTGCAAATATGTTCCACACGCCCTACCTAAAAGGGAAAAAACTCATAGAGGCAGCACGCCCTGAAGGGGGCAGAAGCTCTTAGCCCAGGGCAGCGCCCTGGGTTATTTTGGGCGGTAACCTGTCGCCCTGTGTAAGGGCAAAAGCTTTAAAGCTCTTAACAATTTTTAAGGCTGTTGCCCTTACAGGGCGCCTTGCCGATTGCCATTATACCCAGGGCGCTGCCCTGGGCTAAGAGCTTCTGCCCTTACAGGGCGTGCTGCTTATATGGGCTTCTTACCCATTTCATGGCGTGCTGCTTATATGGGCTTCTGCCCTTTCATGGCGTTGCTGCTATGGGCTTCTTGCCCATTTCAGGGCGTGCTGCTTATATGGGCTTCTGCCCTTTCATGGCGTTGCTGCTATGGCTTTTAATTACCCAATACACCTCCTGTACGGTTGAAATTATCCAGCACGCCCTGAAGGGGCAGAAGCTCCTAGCTCAGGGCATCGCCCTGGGTTTTTGTTTTGTGCGAAAGCAGCACGCCCTGTAAGGGCAAAAGCTTTACATCTTGAGTAAAGTTCAACTAATGTTTTATTGTGCAGGGCATTTTCAAGGCTGAGTGTTGACTCATACTCCTCTAAAATTCCCCTTTAGTGGTAGAGATTTCTCTGAGCGAAACAGGGGATCGTGGGAGCGAATGTGACGATTGCCGCATTCGCTCCCATGTTTTTTGCATTCGCTCCCACGTATTTTGCATTCGCTCCCATGAACATCAGATTCGCTCTGGCAGAATCGTCTGTAATCCTTAAACAGAGTGGGCTCTCTGCTTCTTCTCTTCTGAGGTTTCTCAGCTTCTCTCTTCTGAGAGAGAGGTAATCTCTGCTTCTTCCTCTGCCATTTCTCATTGGGCAGTGAAAGCACCTGTTTTATTTCTGCATCTTTGGCCATATGTTTGTTGTTTAGATTTCGATTGCAAAGTTCGGCATTTTTTTAGTAACCGATGTTATCTCCTATATGAGACAACAACGTTAATTTTGTTACGAAAGTTTAGTATCTCTTAACTCTCTGAGCATTTTTTTTTCCATCATGCCAAAATGCCGGGCAAAAAACAACTTTGGGGATTAGAAGCACTTTTTCTAATCCATTTTTCTTGCGTCCCCCTTATTATCAATACTTTATACCATTTTTCTCGCGTTGTTTATATATAAATGTTGAAATGAATCGGCACGGCAGCTGTTTTGGTAGTAAAAACTGTTCAAAAAGGGTAGTAAATTCTGTTTTCATCCACTTTTTTAGTTGTGGATTTGGTCGGGTTTGGCGAAGTGCATCCACAGGGGATGCGCCCTTTTTGGGAGTGCCCAAATCCCCTGTTTTTGGCCCCGCATCCCCTGTTTTGGGTCCCGCATCCCCTGTTTTGGGGTGGCAAATCCCCTCATTTCTCCACTTTTTTCGTTTTCTTTTACATCGATTTTGTGTTTTTCTTCATGAATTTTGCATATTTTCCCGTTTTTTTGTCAAATTTTCTGCTTGCGCAAACGCAAATTGGCAGATTTCGGGAGTTTGCCCAGGGCCGCACCTTCCACCTCACCAAGGGCGACTTGACTGGAATGAGCCTGATTTTGTATTGTGGTCATTTCTTTATGTTATTCCGCTATGCGATGAATGACATAGGTGACGACGCCCCATATCATGAAGCGGTTGGTCTCGTCGACACGGATGGGAGTGTAGGCCTTGTTCCAGGGAATGAGCCTGCCGAAGGTTCCGCTTTCGTCGATCTTGAATTGCTTGATGGTAAACTCGCCATCTACGTAGGCTATGACGAAGTTGCCGTTGGATGGTTCTATCTGGCGGTCGACGATGGCAAGGTCGCCGTCAAGGATGCCGGCTCCTGTCATGCTGTCGCCTGATATGCGGACATAAAAGGTTGCCTCACGATGACGTATGAGTACTTCGTTGAGGTCTATTTCTCCTTCCATATAGTCTTGGGCAGGTGAAGGAAAGCCTGCTTTCACACTTTGTCCTGCAAGGGGAATCGGTAGTCTTTCTCCGATTCCGGCTGCATGAATGGTTAGTTTTATCTTGTCTTCCATATTTTTATTCAAGTTTCGCAAGCTCAGAAGTTAAAGGAGTTAAAGGAGTTATCGCTCCCTACGGTCGCTGAGGAGTTAAGACGAATGCTTCTCTAATTCTTGATAAAAACAAAAAAAGAAAACTCTTCATTTCCACAAAAGCATTTGTCTTAACTCCTTAACTCCCTTAACTCCTTTAACTTCCTGATATGCGAAAGTTCAGTTCTTTACTCTTAATATCTCGTCGATGTTTGTTGTAAACCGTTGCGACATGTATTCCCGTTTCAGGTCGAAGCGGCAGGCGGTGCCTTGTATGGCCTGGCGGATGGTGCCATGTCCGTTCTTGCGGTTGATGGCATCTATGGCTTCCATGAGTGCTTTCTGACGATGGCGGTCTATGGGGTCGAAGAGGTCTTGCTGACGGGGATTGTCTGGTGATATTTGCCAGAGTATGACGCCTGCTTTCTTGAACCGGAATGCCAGCTCGGGACGGTCGGGACGACAGTCGATGGGCTTGGGATAGCGGCTGCGCAGAATGGTAAGGGCTGCTCCTACTATCTCGTCTTGTGCCTGCGTGGCTATGGGAAGTACGAGGGAGTCGTGTAGGGTGTATTCGGGGGCGTTGCCGTTGAAACGAGATGTCCAGGCAAACACGGTAATGCCTTGACACACACTGCCTTGTCGGCGCAACTTCTCGGTGCATCGTACGGCAAAGTTGGCCACGGCTTCTTCTATAACGTCTTTGTCGGAAATGCCTTCATCGGAGAAACTGCGACTCGTGCAGATGCTCTTCTTCTGGGGCAGTTCGTCGATGTTGATACAGCTCTCTCCATTCAGCTCTTTCCAGGTTCTTACTGTGGTGATGTTGAAGTGGCTTCTCACCCAACTCTCTTTCTTGTCGGCAAACTGGGCTGCTGTGTGTATTCCCATGTAGTCGAGTCGGCGGGCTGTCTGCCGGCCTATTCCCCATACGTCTTCTACGGGGAAGAGCGTGAGGGCCTTGTGGCGCCGTTCGTCGGTATCGATGATGCAGCATCCCTGGTAACCCTTGTATTTCTTGGCAAATTTGGAACCTATCTTGGCAAGTGTCTTGGTCTCGGCTATTCCTATCGAAATGGGGATGCCGACAGCCCGGAGTACATCGCTGGAAATCCTTGCGCCATAGCGATGCAGGATGGGGTCGTCGACCGATGCTGTCTGGTGGCGCTTGTTGTCGGAATCCTGTAAGAAGAATGCTTCTGCCATGGACTCGTCCACCTCGAAGAAGCTCTCGTCGATGGAATATTGGTCGATGTGTGGCGAATAATGGGAGAGCATTGACATCACTCTGTTTGACAGGGAGCCATAGAGGGTGTAGTTGCTCGAGAAGATGGCTACGCCTTCTGCCTCGAGCTTGCTCTTCACCTGATAGAAGGGGTCGCCCATCTTGTAGCCCAAGGCCTTGGCTTCTTCGGAACGGGCAATGACGCATCCGTCGTTGTTGCTCAGCACAACAACGGGCTTACCTGTCAGGTCGGGGCGAAACACCCGCTCACACGAACAGTAGAAATTATTGCAATCTGCCAGACCTATCATTTCTTTTCGAGCTCCTGTAGACTTTCCATTTTCTTGGTTTCGAGGAATTCGTAGATGCCGCAGAGATGTTCGCGTACTCGTCCGTGACCGAACTCGTAGACTTTGCTTACGAGTCCGTCAAGGAAGTCGCGGTCGTGGCTTACTACGATCAGCGTGCCGTCGAAATCCAGCAGGGCCTGCTTTAGCACATCTTTTGTCCTGAGGTCGAGGTGGTTGGTGGGCTCATCGAGGATGAGTAGGTTGACGGGCTCCAAGAGGAGTTTGAGTATGGCAAGGCGTGTGCGCTCGCCTCCCGAAAGGACTTTAACCTTCTTGGTAGAGTCTTCGCCACCAAACATGAATGCGCCCAGAAGGTCGCGTATCTTGTTGCGTACTTCGCCCTTTGCCACATCGTCTATGGTCTGGAACACGGTAAGCTCGCCGTCGAGGAGCGAGGCCTGGTTCTGGGCGAAGTAACCTATCTGTACGTTGTGGCCCAGTTCGAGTTTGCCCTGGTTCTGCAACTGGCCCATGATGCATTTCACCAGCGTAGACTTACCCTCGCCATTACGGCCTACGAAGGCTATCTTGTCGCCCCGTTCTACCGTGAGGTTCACTCCGCTGAATATCTTCTTGCCGTCGAACGACATGGCCACATCGCTCATCTGCACCGGGTAGGCGCCGCTGCGAGGGCTGGGCGGGAACTTAAGGCGAAGGCGGCTTGTGTCTTCTTCGTCCACCTCGATGAGTTGCAGTTTCTCGAGCATCTTCACCCGGCTCTGTACCTGGAAGGTCTTGGAGTAGGTGCCTTTAAAGCGCTCGATGAAATCTTTGGTCTCGGCTATCATCTTCTGCTGTTCCTCGTATTTCTTCATCTGCTGTTCGCGGCGCTCCTTGCGAAGCTCAAGATACTGGCTGTATGTGGCTTTGTAGTCGTATATGCGCCCCATCGTCACCTCGATGGTGCGGGTGGTGATGTCGTCGACAAACTTGCGGTCGTGACTGATGACTACCACGGCCTTGGAACTGTTGATGATGAAGTCTTCGAGCCAGCCGATAGACTCGATGTCGAGGTGGTTGGTAGGCTCGTCGAGGAGCAATACGTCGGGCGACTTCAACAGCAGTTTGGCCAGCTCGATACGCATGCGCCATCCTCCCGAGAACTCGCTGGTGGGGCGGTTGAAGTCGGAACGCTCGAAGCCGAGGCCGAGGAGTGTCTTCTCTACATCCTCCTCGAAGTGGCTCATGTCTATGGCATAGAATTTCTCCGAGAGGGTGGACACTTTCTCGATGAGCTGCATATAGTCGTCGCTCTCATAGTCGGTACGTGTGGCGAGTTCGTCGTTGATGCGGTCGATCTCTGCCTGTATCTCATGTAGATGTGCGAAAGCCTGACAGGTTTCCTCGAATACGGTGCGGCCGTCTTCTGTCATCAGGTGCTGTGGCAGATAGGCTATCACGCAGTCCTTGGGGGCCGAGACGGTGCCTCGTGTGGCGGTGCGTACGCCTGCGATAATCTTGAGCAGGGTGCTCTTGCCTGCGCCATTCTTGCCCATCAGGGCTATACGGTCCTTCTCGTTGATCTGGAAGGAAATGTCTTTGAATAGGGTGGTGCCGCCAAACTCGACGGTCAGTCCATCAACTGTGATCATATTTGTTTTCTTGTGCTTGTTGTGAAAAAGTGCTGCAAAATTAATAAAAAATATTCATATTCCATTCGGTAACGGCTGAAATGTTGATGGCGGCTGGCTACAATATGGCTTTGACTTCTAAAAACCGAAGGGGGTGATAACTTGTTTGACTTCTATGACTTCCGTACATTCGAAGCTTCAGTAAATGATTTAATTGGTTATAAATGACTATTGTCAGAACGACAGGGAATACGTAACTTTGCAGCGCAAAACAAAATAAACGCTTGCGAAAGATACAACTGCTCTATTGGTTCGAAGTTCTTGTCCATATTTTATGCGTTCCATTACTATCTGTTGTATTTAAATACCTTGACCATTTCCTTGTCGCCACCCACGAGCTGGCTGCATTGGTTCAGCATTCCGGTGTCTGAGAAACCGCATTTCTCCATGACTCTTCCCGAAGCTGGATTCCCGGTGAAATGGTCTGCCCAGATGTTTTCAAAAAGCTTTTCGTGGATGCAGTAGTCAAGCATCAGCTTCAAGGCTTCGGTGCAGATTCCCTTGTTCCAATAAGGCTTTCCTACCCAGTTATTTACTATGTGCGTTTACCCCAGCCAATCGGTAAAGATAAGTATACATTCGTGCACCTTCTCAAAGAATCTCCCTATCCGTTGCTTAATGCCCTTCCAATAAATCCCATTCATTATATTACTCATATGCTCAGTTTTTATTTTGTTATTAATTCTTATGCAAATACGCCATCAGCGCAATATTTCTGCAAAAATACAAAAAATATTCAGAAATGTGATTATAGGGATGGATTTTGTTTGCAGGGCGAACTTGATTTATCCTTTATAAGATAGTGGGATGTTGAGGGAGGGGACATCTTTATACGAGCATCATTGCTACAGAAAGTATTGTGACAATCTGGATGAATCTGCGAAAGGCTTTTTCCGGAAAGAGTTTTACCAGACGGATTCCGAGCAAGGCTCCGATGCCTATTACCGGGAGCATCAGGAGGTTCAGTGAGAAAGAGCCCCATGTGATGTTGTCCCAGGCAAAGATTTGGAAAGGAACTTTCAGCAGATTGACAACAAGGAAGCCCAATAAGGCTGTTGGCAAGACATTGAGCGATTTAGGTCTCGATTATCTCGACCTCTATCTCATTCACTGGCCAGCCAACGAGTTGCAGTTTGGCAAGGATGCTAATCAGCTGAATGTAGATACCTGGAAAGCGATGGAACGTCTGCATGAAGAGGGCTTGATTCGCAGCATCGGTCTTTCCAACTTCATGCAGCATCATGCAGAGCCAGTAATGGCGAAGGCAAACATCTGTCCGATGGTTGACCAGATAGAGTATCATCCTGGATTCAGCCAGAAGGAGTGCGTGGAGTTCTGCCAGAAGAACAACATTCTTGTGGAAGCATGGAGCCCGTTGGGAAGAGGCAATGTCTTGGACAATCCTCTCTTGAAGTCGATAGCTGCCAACCATGGCAAGAGCGTGGCTCAGGTAGTTATTCGCTGGGTGATGCAGACTGGCGTGCTGCCGCTGGTAAAGTCGGTTACTCCAAGCCGAATCAAGGAAAACTTCGATGTCTTCGATTTTGAACTCTCTCAGCAGGAAATGCTTGAAATCGCATCGCTGAAGACTGACAGAATCGGTTCAGACCCTGATTCATGTGATTTCTAAAAATAAAACACCGACTGATTTTTTAAGCGTGAGCCTGAAAGTCAGTCGGTGTTTGGCTTTTGAAAATCAGTCAATATCGATACTCTTTAGTCTATATTTTTTCTCTTTGGAAAAGTTTATTTTTCCTCTTCCATTTGAACGATGCGCCTGATGCTTCCGTTTCGCTGATTGATGATCAGCGGCACTCGTTCCACCACCACCATGGAAGTGTCGAGACCCAAAGCCTTGGGCTCGTCAATACCTATCTTACTGATAAGGGCGTAGAAGCCCATCAACAAGTTCTGCTGGCGGTTGTCGGAACTCTCGGGATAATATACGCGGTGGATGATGATGAACCGGAAATCGCCAGGAATACCGTTCTTGCGGAGCGAAGGATAGCTGCTTCTCAGATTTACCTTGCCGGCAGCCACAAGGTCTTCTACCACTTGTCTCAGATACAGGCTTACCCGAGGCTCTATGCGGAAACCTATGTGCATGGTTACGCTGTAAAGGGTGTCGGGAATCAGCGTCTTGCAAGTGTACTCCAGGGTGTCGGGAGTGTCAACAAACTCCATGTTGATAAGCCAGTAATGATCGGCACGCTTAGGCTGCTTGTTGATGATGGAATAGAGCAGTTTGTCGTCTACGGCGCCTTCCTTGCCGGCATGGTTTACATAGACAAGATTGGAAGCGTATTTGGGGATGCTCTCATCGGCCTTGATGTCGGAGATAATCTGATAATAATCATCCAGCGGTTTGGTGCTGATATAATGGCGACGTGTCTTCATGGCTCTCACCCACACATACATCATCAGGAACAGGATTCCGCCAATAAGCATCGTACACCATCCTCCTGCGAGGAATTTTGACAGGTTGGCGGCAAGGAAAATGCCCTCGATAACGCAATATGCGCCCATAAAGAGCAGGATGAAGATGCGTGCCACACCCTTGGTGCGCAGGTAGAAACCGAGCAGCAGGGTAGTCATCAGCATGGTGATGGTGATGGCGAGTCCGTAGGCTGCCTCCATGTGCGAGGAGTCGCGGAAGAGCAGGATGATGAGAACCACACCGATGTACATGGCGAGGTTGATTACCGGGATATAGAGCTGTCCCTTTACATGGGTAGGATGCTTGATTCGCATGCGTGGCCAGAAGTGCAGGTTCATGGCTTCGCTCAATATGGAGAAGGTGCCGCTGATAAGTGCCTGACTGGCAACGATTGCCGCACCCGTGGCCATGATGATGGCAAAAATCAGCATGCTCTGGGGCATGATGGAAAAGAACGGATTCACGGAGAAGGCAGTCTGAATATGGTTCAGCACCCATGCTCCCTGACCCAGATAGTTGAGGATGAGCATGGCCTTTACGAAAAGCCAGCTGATGGTGATGTTCTTTCTGCCGCAGTGACCCAGGTCGGAGTAAAGAGCCTCAGCACCGGTGGTACAGAGGAACACGGCGCCCAGAATCAGGAACCACTCTGGCGATTTTGCCAGCAGCATGGCAGCATAGTAGGGGTTGAAGGCCTTCAGAATCAATGGGTAAGAGGTGATGCTGAAAGCTCCCGTTACGCCCAGCAGCAGGAACCATATCAGCATGAATACTCCGAACGACTTGCCAATACTCTCTGTGCCAAAGCGTTGCACAAAGAAGATGATGGTGATGATGCCCAGTGTGATGGGGATGACTGGCAGGTGGGGACTGATGCTTTCAAGTCCTTCGATGGCTGTGGTAACCGTGATGGCAGGGGTGATGATTCCATCTGCCAGCAAGGTGCTGGCGCCGATGATGGCCAATAAGTAAATCCACTTTCTTTTCATCTTGCGCAACAGGGCGTAGAGGGCGAGAATGCCTCCTTCGCCATTGTTGTCGGCACGCAGCGCCACGCATACGTATTTGATGGTGGTCTGCAGGGTGAGTGTCCAAATGATGCAGGACAATGCGCCCAGGATAGTGCTCTCGTTGATGGTTTCGCCTGTATGGAGGATGGCCTTCATCACATAGAGTGGGGATGTTCCGATGTCGCCAAACACAATGCCTAATGTGACGAGCAATCCCAGGAAGCCTACTCGATGATGGCAGGCTACTGAACTTTCTGAATTTTCTCTCATATATTCTTCTATAAATAATTAGAATGTTATCCTTTGATTATTCAATTTGCGTGCAAAGGTATGAACATGAGAGGTAAGATAGAATTTGTTTAACAAAATTTATCGGATTTAACATATAATGCAAGACATGTAGAGAATTCCATTCTCTTGACTCACAACCATCCTGACCATTATGATGAAACAGATAGAAAAATCCCCACTAACCATCCGTATCCTTCTCGGAATCGGAAAGTTAGTGGGGCTCATTAGATGAAGGTCATCATATTTTTTCGGGTGAACCTTTTGAAAACAATCCGTCAATATCGAGTTGTCTTATCAATCGATGTCGATTACCTGGAAATGCTTGTTGAAGGTCAAATCCAACCCATTTGTCAGTTCCACTTCGTATTCATTCTTGTTCATTTCAATCTTCTTTACCGCTTGCGCTGGATAATTCTCCTTCAGGTAGTTTCTGATGGCCTGCGGAATCAGCTTGGCTGGCACTTTTCCCTGCTTGCAGTCTATCTCTGTAAGATTTCCTTTTTTGTCGAATTCCAGCTTGGTTCCGTTCTGCAGAACCACATCATAGCTCTTGTTGATAATTCCCGATTCAATGGTAGCAAGCATCACCTTCTGATTATTGAAATGGTTATTGAGTAAGGTCTGAGCCTTTACCGGAAGTGCATTAATGGCGATAGGCTTGTCATTGCCCGCATTCGCTGCCATATTGCATGTTAGCATGCAGCAAATGGCAATCATCAATATTCGAAAAATTCTTTTCATAAGCCACAATATTAAAAGTTTATAATTTCTATTTGCGATGAATGTTTAAACATCCTATACTATATGTCCTATACTTTATGAATTAGACGCATACTATCCACAAAGGTTTAAGTAAAAACATTCTTCCTTGGAACCGTCCTCACAGCGGCGACGATTTTGCGTGGAGCTTTGCCGGTTTCATAATCTATATATTTTTGTTAACCCATAACAACATCAAGCACCATCATCAGCACGAAACCTATGGCGAAGCCGATGGTGCTGAGATTGCTGTGCTGGCCGCTTGAGGCTTCAGGGATTAGCTCTTCCACCACTACGTAGAACATGGCTCCTGCTGCAAAGGCGAGCATGTAGGGTAGGGCTGGCATAATGAGAGAGGCAAGCAGCAGTACGGCAATGGCTCCTATAGGCTCTACCACTCCGCTCAGCGAGCCTAACACGAACGATCTCCATCGGCTGTTGCCTGCTGCCCGCATGGGCATAGAGATAATAGCGCCTTCGGGGATGTTCTGAATGGCTATGCCCAACGAAACGGAAATGGCAGCGGCTAACGAGATATGCGAAGCACCGTTTTCGGCTCCTGCAAACACCACGCCTACTGCCATTCCTTCGGGCAGGTTGTGGATGGTTACGGCAAGGGCAAGCATAGCTGTCCTTGACATGTGCGACTTGATGCCCTCGGGCTTGTCTGTGCCAATATGAAGGTGGGGCGTAAACTCGTCGATCAACAATAGGAAACCGATGCCTAACAGAAAGCCTATGGCTGCCGGTACTACCGACCATACGCCGCTCTCTGCCTTCATCTCCATAGCAGGAATTAGCAAAGACCATACGGACGCTGCTACCATCACTCCAGAGGCAAAGCCCAACAATGTCTTTTGCAATCGCGCAGACATCTCGTCTTTCATTATGAATACGAAAGCCGAACCAAGCATCGTTCCCAATAGCGGAATCAGAAGTCCAATGATTATTGTTGCTGCTGTCATTTCTGTCATAGTCTTTTATCTGTTAGTTATGATGCAAAGATACAATTTCGTTGTGAGTCGGGCAATACCTATAAGTGATGATTCTTTATTTTTCGTACAGTTCTATCCTTACGATAATTTTCACTCACGATCTTCAAGCCCAACACTTCGTTGTTATTTCATCTTGTTATATTCCTCATCACTCACAGCCTCCAGCCACTCGTTGGAGCTGTTCTCACCAGGTATTTCAAAGGCGAGGTGAGCAAACCAGCTGTCTTTTGCAGCCCCATGCCAATGCTTCACGTTGGCTGGAATGTGGATGACTGTGCCAGGGAGAATCTCCTGCGCAGGCTTGCCTTCTTCCTGGTACCAGCCACGTCCGGCTACGCCTACCAGCATCTGTCCGCCACCCTTTGTGGCGTGGTGCGTGTGCCAGTTGTTGCGGCAACCAGGCTCAAAGGTAACGTTGAAGAAAGTTACCTGACTGTCGGATATTAGTGCTAGATAACTGTTGCCCTTGAAGTATTTGGCATAAGCGGTGTTAGGCTTGCCGATAGGGAAGATCATCTCGCGCTGGAATGCAGCCTTGGCGTCTTCGCCTTTCACGTCCTCGCCCCATATCTCCTTTGCCAGATTGAAGGCAGCCCAGGCCTTTGGCCAACCGGCATAGAAGGCGATGTGGGTGATGATCTCTGCCGCTTCCGTGCGGGTAATGCCATTGTTCTTTGCCGACTGCAAGTGATATTTCAGCGAGCTGTCGGTGATTCCTTGGCTGATGAGCGAAGTGATTGTTACCAAACTGCGGTCGCGCAATGAAAGCAGGTCATTGCGGCTCCATACTTCTCCGAAGAGAATGTCGTCGTTGAGGTGGGCGAACTCAGGGGCGAACTCACCCAGTTGGGTGCGCCCTGCTGTCTGTGTTATTTTCTGTTGTGCCATTACATTGAATGAAATAGTCGTTAATACAATAAATGTTGCAATTTTTTTCATATTTAAAAATTCTTTTTTAGGAACTCTTCGATTTTGTCCCAAGGAATCATTCCTTTCCCACCACCATCGTATAGGTCGCAATGAGAGGCTCCTGGGATGATGAGCAGTTGTTTGTTGGCTGGAACCGGGTTGGGCTTTCGTACGAAGTCGTAGCCTTCCGCTTTTCCATCCATCATATATCTGAAGGCACTTTCTCCGAAGTAACGTGAATGTGCTTTCTCTCCATGCACAATGAGGACAGCCGAACGGATTTCGTTGATGTAATAGAGAAAACGGGTGTTGGCGTAAGCCTGGCAGCCGGTGGTGCGCCAACCGTCGTTCGAGTTGCCCGAACGCTTATGGTAGCCACGTGGTGTTTTGTAATAGGCGTAATAGTCTTTTACAAACTGCGGTGCGTTCTCCGGTAATGGGTCAACCACGCCGCCAGCCATAGTGAATGTTCCGTTTTTGAGGTCAGCTGTGCGAGCCTCTGCCCATGCTTTTCGTGCCGAATATCGGCTTTCTTCGCTGTCATCTGCGTCAAAGTACCCATTTCCGCTTACTCGACTCATGTCATACATGGTTATTGCCGCAGTTGCCTTGATGCGAGGGTCTTGAGCTGCAGCATTCAGAGCGATTCCGCCCCAACCGCAAATGCCGATGATGGCGATTCGCCCTGCATCAACATCATCTCGCATGCTGAGATAATCTACAGCTGCCAGAAAGTCTTCCGTATTGATGTCGGGAGAAGCCGTACGACGAGGTTCGCCCGAAGATTCACCAGTAAACGAAGGATCGAAAGCGATGGTGATGAATCCACGCTCTGCCATGGTCTGTGCATAGAGACCTGAACATTGCTCCTTGACGGCCCCGAAAGGACCGCTCACGGCAATGGCTGGCAACTTTCCTTCAGCGCTCTTCGGAATATAGAGGTCGGCTGCAAGAGTAAGACCATATTGGGTCTTGAATGTCACTTTCTCATGTTTTACCTTCTCGCTTTTAGGAAAAGTCTTGTCCCATTCCTGTACTGATTTTGTCTCTTTGTCCATAATTTCTGCTTTTACTTTTATTTGATTTCCTGCACAAAAAATGAGTGCTGTTGCTATAAATGTGAATAATCTGTTCATGTTAAAACCTTTTTGTTTGACAATTAAAAACTGGTGCAAAGATACGCACATTCTTCTAAAGAGCTTATACCTGATTTTCGGAAGTTATTACCTTTATCGGAGATTCTTATCCAATTCATTTAATGATCTGTTTATCCGAAGCATCAGGCAGGATTTCTTTCAGATGCTCGAAAATCCTCTGATAAGATTCCTGGGGAGTGCGGTTGCATTGGCAAGCCTCCTGGGCGCAACGGGCAATCATCCTGCTTACGCACCCCTGCTCAAGGTTATGGGGGCTGCCGATGAACGAGACGATGTGTTTGCTTCTGTATGTTGTTGTCCGATAACAGATTTAGACCATGCCGACATGGCCTATGAGTGGTTGTATGGCAATACGGAAAGCCGTAAGAGTCTGTCTGCCAGCAAGCAGGCTTTATCTCAGGAACTTGCAGCCCAGTTCCCTTCCTACATCAATTCCTTAGGACTGAAGAAGGCAGATGGCACGGCTCTCGATGCAGACAACTATCTTGATTACATCAAGCAGATTCTCATCAAGAGTGCTCAGGAGGCAAAAGATGCAGGTGCAGATATACAAGATTCTGTGGGGTTCAGTTTCAGCAGTATGGCCGCATTCCAGGCACCTGTCAATGGTCAGAGTAGCAAGAGGCATCGACCAGGAATGGGGGATAAAAAGCCGCAGAGACAGCCTTTTCCGTCTCCATCAATCTGGCTACCAAACTGCAGAACACGGGAAAGAACGTTAGCATCAAGCTTCCTTGGAACCGTCCTCACAGCGGCGACTATGCCTTGAACGAACTGTTTGCCTGGATGGCAGAAATCTTGTAAAAGGAATTGAGTCTATTTCGATAGTCGTAAATACTTAATTGAAACGCTAAATTTCTCAAACTTTTGATGGTCCGTCGATACGGTCTTGAGGGAATGACGGGTGAGCAAATAGGCCTGGGCCAACTCTAAAACTTTTCCGTCTTAGACTCGCTTAATTGTCTTCGGACGGACATGGTCTTCCTTACGTCGCCTATCGAATCCGGGCTTTTCTGCGTGCAAAACATGCCCAAAAAAGGCGTTAAGATTTGTAAAATGCTTGATATAAGCCATAATTTTTGTTAATTTTACACTCTACATGTAGAACATATAGATTTTGGTTATTTATGTATTTAATTTTATCTTTGTCATCGGTTACAATCTACCTGTCTAAGCATACTTCCTATTGGAAAACTCCCTATATAAAGAGCGTCCACCTTTCGGACTTTTGCTTTCACAAGGGTTCACCGTTTGACGCCATTTGTGACTTCTCCGTGAATACCTGTGAAGGGTGGGTTCACGCCCTGAAATCCGTCTGTTTATCGGACTTCCGACGCTGATGTGAAGGGTGAACCCTCGTTTCTTACTTTCACACGCATACGCGAAAGAAATAAAATAAAGAAAGAAATTTAACTATATGGGTAATGCCATAAAACATATATAAAAGAAAGAATATATTAAAAAAGGTGTTCACAACGTCACGCGATGGCCCCATGCCATCTGTATTCTCTCAGCTCGACTCTAAGATGCATGGAGGAGGTGAAGCTGCATGTCATGAAAACGCTCCACAACTGGGAACTCGTCTTCGAACAGCACCGCCACAACGAGTATGTGATGTACTTTGGAAGCATCGGCAGCATCATGTCAAGGCTGGGGTTCCCCAAGGCTCATCGCAGCAAGGGCAACGGATGGTTTGTCGTCGAGAAGGAAGGTGCCGAGATCAATACCGAATCCTTCTATTGTGCAAGCGACAAGATGGAACAGGATGCCAGCCAATGACTAACAGAGATTTCCCGGTAAGTCACTGAGCATTCTCAGTGACTTACTGAGACATGACAAACATTATATCGCAAACGAAGTAATTAAACACTGAACTTCCCCACATGCGAAAGTTGAGTTTTTTACGATTTTATAGGTGATCCATAATTTTTTTGCACTTTTTTTTCGGCCTATGTCCATTAGCGTATAGTTGACTCGCTAAAATGTCGTATCTTTGCATTGTCATTCAGAGAGAGTGACTTAGCGAAACATCGGGACGAGTGCGCAGCCCTTAGTCGCTAAATATTATTAACTTTAATAACTTAACAACATGATTCTCTACAATTTAAAGAAAAACAAGAACAAGAAGATGCCGAATGCGTACGGCAAATACTACGCATACCCTGTAGTAACTCAAACCATCGGAATGGACGGTCTCGCCACCCACATGTCGGTCCACAACACGCCTTTTTCGCCTGGTGCCATCAAGGGCATGCTCACCGACATGGCGCCCGTGACAGAGATACTGCCTTTTCCGTCTCCATCAATCTGGCTACCAAACTGCAGAACATGGGCAAGGACGTTAGCTTCAAGCTTCCTTGGAACCGTCCTCACAGCGGCGACTATGCCTTGAACGAACTGTTTGCCTGGATGGCAGAAATCTTATAAAAAGAATTGAGTCTATTTCGATAGTCGTAAATACTTAATTGAAACGAAAAATGATCAAGTTAATGAATATCTACTTTCCACGGAGCCATGCAGAGCCTCTAAGTCAGAGCCCCCGATGGTAATCTTGTGGAAATGAGCCACCATCTGCCTACGCTGTTTTGCGATACTTGCTTGGAGTCTTTCCCGTCTGTGCCTTGAAAAAGCGGACGAAGTGCTGAGAATATTCAAAGCCGAGGCGCTGGCTCACTTGCGTTATGCTGAGGGTTTCATCATCAAGCAGCTGACGGGAAAACGAAAGCAGACGGTCGTTGATTATACTCTTAGCGGTTTTGCCAGTCTCAGTCTTGACCAATTCTCCGAAATATTTAGGCGAATAGCAGCATTTGTCGGCAAAGTAGGCTACGGTAGGCAGCCCTTCCTGCTCTGCTTTTCGAGCAATGTATTCATCGAGCAGAGAGATGAATTTCTTGACCACCGAATGATTAATCTCCTCGCGTGTGATAAACTGACGGTCGTAGAAGCGCAGACAGTAGTTCAGCAACAACTCGATGTTGGAAACGATGAGTTCGCGCGAATGCTTATCTATAGGATGCTCGAGTTCCTGCCCAATCATTGAGAGCACGTCACGGAAGATGTTTACCTCGGCAGCGGATAGATGTAGTGCTTCGTTGCTTGTATAGTCGAAGAACTCATAGCGGGAGATGTTCTTGCCAAGCTGGGTGCGGTTGAGCAGCTCGGGATGGAAAATCAATACCGTATATTTGGCAAGCGGAACTCCTGGAATGGGTTCTACTTTAATCGATTGTCCCGGAGCAAACGAGGTTACGGTCATCTCGTCAAAATCATATTCTGTTCTGCCGTATGACAATTTGCAGCCCTTGTTTTCCTTCAGGAAGAGGGCATAAAGTCCGTAGTGATGCACAGCCTCCTGAATAGGAGAGGTGTTCTCTACACGCGCAATGCTCACCAGAGGATGAAGTGTTTTCACCCCAATGTAGTCATTGAACTCCTGTATGGTATTAAAGAATAATTCCTTCATAATCCTATGTTGTAACATTTTTTTGCAAAGATACGCACATTCTCCAAAAGAGCTTATGCCTTGTTTTCGGAAGATTTTACCATTATCGGAGATTTATTCCATTCTGCCATATTTCATCTCCACGTCTTCCTTATCATATTGCTTGCGCTTGCCAGTTGGTGGCTCGGTAAGTGTGATGCGAACTACAGCCGTGCGTGAAAGGGAACGTGCGATGCTCTGGTCGAAAGAATCCATGTGTTGAGGAAGGAAACGTTCACAGATTAGTCTAAGACCATGAATCTTCTCTGCTTCATCTGTCACTATTTCAGCCTTGCCGAATGCGATGGCTGATTTGAATTGCAGGGTGAAACTGCCGTCTTTCGGACCAACCGTAGGTGCACAACGGGTTACGGCAGAAAGGCAAACCTCGGGATGAGCCTTGATTGCCTCCAACTTCTTGCCTTCCAAGGCACCATGAAAATACCAGTTCACATTATCATCTGATGCGAGCGACAGCGGTAAACCATAAGGCTTGCCGTCTTCGTCAATAAAACTGACAGTTATATACGGAGCCTTGTGCATTGCTTCCAATGCCCACCCACTATCCATTGCTCTTGATTCCTTTCTCATTTTTTTATCCTTTGTACTTAAATACTTTAACCATATCCTTGTCGCCACCTACGAGCTGGCTACATTTATTCAACATACCTGTATCGACGAAACTGCATTTCTCCATGACTCTTCCCGATGCTGGATTGCCTGTAAAATGGTCTGTCCAGATGTTTTCGAAATGCTTCTCGTTGATGCAGTAGTCGAGCATCAGCTTCAAGGCTTCAGTGCAGATTCCTTGGTTCCAAAATGGCTTTCCTACCCAGTAGCCCACCTCGCAGTCGTTTTCTCCGATAGGGATGTTGCTGGTTTCATGGGTGTAGTAGCCGATGCAGCCGATAGCCTCGCCTGTCTCTTTCAACACAATCGCCCATGTCGTTTCGTTATGGAAGAATGTCCGGATTATCTCTCGACTTTCTTCTACAGACTTATGTGTCGGCCATCCAGCACGTGGTCCTACGTCAGGGTCGGAGGCGTACTTGAAGAGCGCCTCTGCATCCGATTCCTGCCAATATCGAAGTAAAATTCTTTCTGTTTCCATCAGATTATTTCAATGAAATTCTTCGTTCTTTATTATATTATTATCCATTCATTCAGTTTATCCTCTCTGATAATCTTCGGCTGAGCCTTGCCAGCGAGAATGAGAATCTTCTTGCCATTACGATAAATATGAAGCTGTCGTGAGCGAACCACGGCTGTCAACTCCTCATCGTTCTGCATGGCTTGCCAGATAGGATAATATACTCCCTCAGGTTCAAACAACTTCTTTTGAAGATGTGAACAGAGGTTTGTTGTATCAATAGTTATAGCCGCTTGTGCGCCACCTGTCACGATGACTACTTTATCTTTGTATTCCATATTTTTCATTTGTTTTTCTGGTGAAATTCCTTCCTTGTCTTAGCCATTGCTTCTGTAGCCCTATCGTGGGTCTCTATCAGCAATGGGCTTTTGTGATATTGCACAATTTTGACTCCAACAGAGTTGTGCCTTTTCTTTTCCTCGATGCATTGAATGATCAAGTCGGAGTTGGCTCTCGCCTTCCTCCCTCGCGACTCGGCAGAGATTGCAAGCGAGTTTGCATCTTTGCTCTCGCTGCTCGTTCGGTTGGCTGATTTAGCCATTGGAGTCTTGTCAAAGTTCTGAATGTAGGCGGCATTGGTCAGGAAGAGAATGTCGGAACCTTCCGGTATTTCCTGCATTACCTTCACCATGAGGGTTAGCATCATGCGGAACTCCGTGGTGTACAAGTCGCTGATTACATCACGGCTGATGATGTTGCCGTTATGCTCAATCACAACGGCAGCACCACCAG
>ERZ1026846.168-NODE-168-length-48675-cov-10.133340_pt1 | contig 48675 bp, 44 predicted proteins | sample MGYA00380153_ERZ1026846 | MGnify/ENA primary metagenome ERZ1026846 (study PRJEB33269, sample SAMEA4719789) | human gut metagenome | biome: human-associated habitat; feature: organic feature; material: feces | place: Cameroon | collected 2013-10 ...
CGAGATCCTCTCTGGTCTCGTGGGCTCGGAGATGTGTATAAGAGACAGGATATATAGAGTGTCATCATTTGTCCTCGCTTCCGTTTATGACAAAAACTAACCGTTAAAAACAATTGTATTGATTGCGGTAAAGGCTATCTGTAAAATTAAATATACCATAAAGGTAATCGATTATCTAAGAAAAAGCAAGTATCTACAGATGATAGGAGGAAAAAATGAAAAAAATGGGGATTTGGAGAAAAAAAATAGTGGTATTGACTAGTGCAATAATGTTTATATGCACTTTACCTAGTCTGGTATACGCAAATAATATTCAATTGAATACAAAAAACAGCGAGTTGAATATAAATGAGTTAGCATCTATGTCAGGAGCTGATTGTATTGATGAATTAGAAAAGTATGGATTGATACTTCCTGAAGTCTATGTTCATAATCCGTCTCTTGCTGAAAAAAGTGTAGAGATTATTATGGATGATATTATGGATGGACGAATTCAGAGTGGTGTCGTTCCATATAATTATACAGAGTTAGTGGAATTAGCTTCGCAGGTTGAAAATATTGTAGAAACATATTCTACTTCATATACTTTAAAAAATAGTACTGTAATCGGATCGTGGGACGATGCTTATGAAAAGTATAATTGTTATGGATTTGCGATTGATAAAACGATGCTTGTGAATCCAGGATACTATTGTAATAAGAATTTCGATATGACGATGTCTATTTCTTCAATGGCAGATTTAGTAATAAAAGATCTAGATAAATTAGGATATTATGCATCTAAATCGACTACTAAACCTACTTCTTTAGCTAATTATGAAAGATTAATTTGTATTAGAAAAGGATCTGTAGATTATCATTTTATGAAAGGAAATACAATAAATTATTGGACACATAAACCAGGGAAAACAAATCCATTAAAATGGTCTTCTACCAACCCTGGTTCGAGTATTTGGACAAATGAAAGTTCATATAAAAATATATGTTATGCGGGTACTACAACTTACAATAGTAGTATTATTTATATTAAATATTTTGCCAAGAATTCTTCTGGTGGACCGGGAATATCATCTTTAAAAAATTATAATATACTTGAGAATACATTAGTTGTAAAATAGATGATGTGTAAGAAGGAGGGATTTTCAATCAAAAAAATAAAAATTGTTATACACAAAGTTGTAATTTTTAGTATAGTGGTGGTCTCTATAGTTTTTGTCGGTTGTCAAAAACAAAAGCAGTCATTTCCGGCTTTAAATGAATTGAAAGAAATGAGTGGAGCAGAATGTCTTGAATTATTCGAGGAATATGGCATGGTTCTGCCGGCAGAATATAAAGATCATGAGGAACAGGCAGAAAAAGATGTGGAATATATCTTGGATAATATGCAAGATGCTTCGATTCCTCAGGGAGCTATTGCCATGGACAGGACAGGTGTTTATGAATTGGCAGAGCAAATTGAGCATATATTAGGAAAGTTTTCGCAATAATATAAACTGTTTATAAATATTCTCTGAAATAAAATTGGAATGTCTTGACGCTTTCTGCTTTGCGACTTACAGTTATATAGAGTCTAAAGAAAGTGGGGGACATTCCATGGGTAAAGTAATCGGAATAGATCTTGGAACAACGAACAGCTGTGTCGCAGTATTGGAGAACGACCAGCCAGTTGTTATAACAAATGCAGAAGGGTCACGAACGACACCATCCGTAGTCGCATTCTCAAAAGACGGGGAGCGACTGGTTGGAGATACCGCCAGGCGTCAGGCTGCGGTCAATGTCGATCGGACCTTTTTTTCAATAAAAAGAGAGATGGGAAGTTCTTTTCGCGCCAAAATCGATGGAAAACAGTATACGCCGCAGGAGATTTCATCGATGATCCTGCGTAAGCTTAAGAAGGATGCAGAAGGATATCTCGGTGAGACTGTGACCGACGCGGTCATCACGGTTCCGGCATATTTTAACGATGCGCAGCGTCAGGCAACCAAGGATGCAGGACGTATTGCGGGACTCAATGTTCTTCGCATCATCAATGAGCCGACTTCTGCAGCGCTCGCATACGGACTAGATCACGGGCAGCCGCAGAAGATACTGGTTTATGATCTGGGTGGCGGAACCTTTGATGTCTCAATCATTGAGATTGGGGACAATCTGATCGAAGTGCTTGCTACAGCCGGAGACAACCATCTCGGTGGAGATGATTTTGATGCGCGTATTACGGATTATCTCGTGATGGAGTTCCTTCGCACGGAGCGAATTGATCTGCGCAAGGATGCGACCGCGATGCAGCGCGTCCGCGAGGAAGCAGAGAAAGCAAAGAAAGTTCTCTCCTCCTCTTCTACAACGAGCATCAACCTTCCATTTATTACAACGGTAAAAGGCGAGCCGAAACATATGGAAATGACACTGACTCGTGCTAAGTTCAATGAACTGACAAAGGATCTTGTGGAGCGCACGAGCGGTCCGGTGCAGCAGGCATTAAATGATGCCGGAATCTCGGCATCCGATCTTGGAATGGTACTTCTTGTCGGTGGATCAACGCGAATTCCGGCAGTGTATGATGAAGTTACCCGTCTGACAGGAAAGGAACCGTCAAGAAATCTCAATCCGGATGAGTGTGTCGCTTTGGGCGCAGCCGTACAGGGTGGAAAGCTTGGTGGTGCTTTGGTTGCCGGATCACAGGCGGCAGAGATCATCCTTATGGATGTAACGCCGTTGTCATTGTCAATTGAGACTGTCGGCGGAGTTGCAACGAAGATTATCGATCGCAACACAACAATCCCGACAAGATACTCGCAGGTGTTCACAACTGCCGGCAATTTCCAGACCTCTGTGGATATCAAGGTGTTGCAGGGAGAGCGGCAGTTCGCGAAAGATAACAAGCTGCTCGGACGCTTCCAGCTACGCGGTATCAAAGCCGCTCCGGCAGGTGTGCCACAGATTGAGGTTACATTCGACATTGATGCGAACGGAATTGTGCAGGTCTCTGCAAAGGATCTCGGAACCGGAAAGCATCAGGAGATCACGATCACCGCAAGCTCCAATCTCTCAGATGCAGACATCGAGCGTGCGATTCGCGAAGCCGCAGAGTATGAGGCAACCGATGGACAGCGTAAGGCGTTCATCGACAGTCGTGCCGAGGCGGACAAGCTGATTCGTCAGGTCGAGACCGCATACAAGGCGCGGAAGAAGGAACTCGACAGTTCCACCCGCCACGCGATCAAGAGCAGTCTCTCATATGTGAAGAAACTGGTCAGCCGCACCAAGCCGGGCAATGTCACAGAGGAGCAGGCAGCAGAGCTTGCCCGCGCGACCGCAGAACTGAGAAGTGTTGCAGGAGTGTTGCTGTAATGAGTTCTGAATTATATGAACAATTTGCTGAAATAAACAAGATAGATCAAGCTATTTTTGAGGCTGAATCAGAGATAGAAGAAGGCGCACGGCCATTATCTTTAAATACTGCAAAAGAGAGGTTAGATAAAAAATACTTTGGTTAAATACCAAGGAAGAAAGCCTGAAGAATCGAATGAGATGCTTCAGGCTTTTTGCATGCAGGCGTAATTATGAATTAAGCATTAAGGAAGTGCCGGAAATATTGCATATCAAAGGTTCATTCGATATAATATGATACAAAGGTTTTTTGACTTTTGTATATGAAATGAGCGAAATAGTGAGGTGACAATATTGTCATCGGAAACATTTGGCTGCGAAGATCAGAGTATAAAACAATATAGATATAGAAGGAGCACAAAATGGGAGCACAGGATAATACAGAAAAAGTATTGCGCAGTCTTCATGTTCTGCTTTCGAAGAGTGAACCATATCCGAAAGAACCGAGCAAAGTTATTGTGGATAAGCAGCAGGTACTTGACCTGCTCAGTGATTTAAACACATGCATTTATGCGATCATGGATGAGTATGAACTGACGAAGAGAAGCCGTGATAAGGCGGAGCGCGAGTTCCGCAAGCAGGGTGATCAGATCATCTGGGATGCGAGTCGTAAGGCGGAGGACATTTATGCCGCATCCGTTATGTATATGGATGAGGCGTTAAACCGTATGCGTGATATCGTGACCGAGGCACAGACGGATGTGCAGAAGATCTATGCGGACGTAGATGAGCAGATGAAAAAGGAGCAACAGTACATCCGGGAGAATCAGTCGGAACTGAAAAGTCAGCTGCAGGATCTGGTTGATACCGAGAAGTATCTGCATTTGATTGAGGAACGCAATAAGGAGATCGAGAAGGAGAAGAACGAAGGAAAGCCGGAGTTCAAGCAGGAGAAATCGATCTACGCAAACCGTCAGACGGAGATCAAGGTCAATCAGGATTATCTTGATAAGCTCGGTATGTCGGTGGTCGACGAGACCGAGAAGGAAGTTGCTGCGGAGGAAGCACCGAAGCAGGAAGAAGATGACGAGGAATTAAAGCAGCTTGAAGCGGAGATCCGCGTGAATTTAGATGCCGACTATTTCCAGTGGAAAGAGGGCAAAGACGGTAAGGATAAGCAGGACAATAAGGCAAAGGACAAATCTGAGGGATTACAGAAGGTTTTCAAGAATCTGATAGGAGGACACCAGCATGACGATTCTGGTATGTGATGATGATAAAGAAATAGTAGACGCGATTGAGATCTACCTTCTTCAGGAAGGATACAAGGTGGAAAAGGCGTATGACGGTGAGCAGGCGTTAGAGATTCTTCATAATAAGAAGATCGATCTCATGGTGATCGATGTTATGATGCCGAAGCTTGATGGAATCCGCGCAACGTTCCAGGTGCGCAAGACGAGCAGCATTCCGATCATTATTCTTTCCGCGAAGACGGAGGATGCGGACAAGATTTTAGGACTTAATGTAGGTGCAGATGATTATGTGACGAAGCCTTTTAACCCGCTTGAGCTGGTTGCCCGCGTGAAGTCGCAGCTTCGCAGGTATACAACACTTTCCAGCAGCGTAAAGGGAGAGACGACGTATGAAGCCGGTGGACTTGTTATCAACGATGATCTCAAGAAAGTTACGGTGGATGGAGAGGAAGTCAAGCTGACACCGATCGAGTACAATATTCTGTTACTTCTTATGAAGAACAAAGGCAAGGTCTATTCGATCAGCCAGATCTACGAGGAAATCTGGAATGAGGAAGCAATCGGAGCGGACAATACGGTTGCAGTACATATTCGTCATATCCGTGAGAAAATTGAGATCAACCCGAAGGAGCCGCGCTACCTCAAAGTTGTCTGGGGTGTTGGCTACAAGATCGAAGCGGGGGCTTAGCATCGGATGAAAGAATACTCAAACGGAATCAAAGGCGCAGCCGTTGTTATGCACCAGCTTTGTCTGGTGCTGATGGTCTGCGGTCTGTACGGAATCGGTTACAATATGAGAATGCATTACAATGGACTGGGACTTCTTAGCACGCTCACGATACTTGGGCTGGTGGGAAGTTTTGTCATGCTTGCATTCCTGACCGGAATTACGGGACGTCGTTCGGCGGACGATCAGCATATCTATCTTGGTGGCGTGGACAAGATCTATACGGATGTGGAACTTGTGATCTTCATTGTATTTATCTATGCCATACTCTATCTGTGCAAGGATATCAGAAATATGCAGTTCGAATTTGCGGGACTTCTGGTGGCAGCGGGAACGCTTGCATATATTATGGATGTTGTGTTCCTCATTATTTATCTAAGCATTGTAAGACGTGCCAAGGATAATACGCTTTTTACACACAGCCTTATCTATATTTTCATATGCTTCCTAAGAAGAGTGATTACGAGTGGAAAGAATCCGAGACTCTGCACGCGCAAGGCGCTGGAGAGAATTGAAATCCAGGAAGCGATTGAGGCAATTGCATCGGGAGCGCTCGATACGAAGCTGAATGTGGAAGAATTTCACGGACAGGAGCGGGAACTGGCAGGAGCCGTCAACAACATTCGTGCGGGATTAAGTGACGCGATCATGGACCGCATCCGCAACGAGCGTATGAAGGCGGATCTCATTACCAATGTGTCACACGACATCAAGACGCCGCTTACATCGATCGTCAATTACGTGGATCTGTTAAAACGCGAAAATCTGGAGAATGAGAATGCGCGCCATTACATCCGTATTCTTGATGAGAAGTCACAGAGACTGAAGCAGCTGACTGAAGATCTGGTTGAGGCATCGAAGATCAGTTCCGGCAATATCAAGCTGGATATTCAGCCGATTGATCTGGTCGAGCTGCTTTACCAGACCGGTGGTGAGTTCAATGAACGCTTTGAGGCAAGAGATCTGACGATTGTCACGAAGCTTCCGCATAATTCGGTCATGATCAAGGCAGATGGACGCCAGTTGTATCGTGCGATTGAAAATTTATATACGAATGCAGCAAAATATGCGCTTGAGAATACAAGAGTGTATGTGGAGCTGGATGTGGATAAGGATCATGCCATCTTTACGATCAAGAATGTATCAAAGACACCTTTGGTCGCGCAGGAAGAGGGTGGTAAGGATCTGACCGCACGCTTTGTCCGGGGTGAGGAATCCCGCACAACGGAGGGAAGCGGACTGGGTCTGTCGATCGCGAAGAATCTGACGAATCTGATGGGCGGTGAGTTTGATATCACGGTGGATGGAGATCTGTTTGTTGCAACAATCACATTCACGATTGTTAAGACGGTCTAAGCATAGAAACCGGATGCGGCTGGATAGCTCGCTAGCAGGAAAGTGTTAAAATCGTTGCTAATCGCTTGATTTACGATATAGTTATAGATATAATTTGAGATAGTAATGCGTCAGTCAGCTAAATTATTGCGGCTGGTGTTCAATGGCACAAGGAGGAAAGAAAATGAAACTTTATGAGAACGGCGCGTATCTGATCCATGGCAAAGATGTTGTCATCAACGGACCGGAGGCTGCTGCGGAAGTGGCAGGCAAGACCGGAAAGCAGGTTACGCCAGAGGATGCTAAGAAAGAAACAATCGCTTACGGAATCCTGCAGGATCACAATACTTCCGGTAATATGGATAAGCTGCAGATCAAATTTGATAAGCTGACTTCACATGATATCACATTCGTTGGAATTATCCAGACTGCCCGTGCGTCAGGACTTGAGAAATTCCCGATTCCATACGTTCTCACAAACTGTCATAACAGTCTTTGTGCGGTCGGCGGAACGATCAACGAAGATGACCACATGTTTGGACTGACCTGTGCCAAGAAGTACGGCGGAATCTATGTTCCACCTCATCAGGCAGTTATTCACCAGTTTGCCCGCGAAATGCTTGCAGGCGGTGGCAAGATGATCCTGGGATCCGATTCTCACACACGTTATGGTGCACTCGGAACGATGGCTGTCGGCGAAGGTGGACCGGAGCTGGTTAAGCAGCTTTTAAGCAAGACTTACGACATCGATATGCCGGGCGTTGTCGGAATCTATCTGACCGGCGAGCCGATGAAGGGCGTTGGTCCGCAGGATATCGCTTTGGCGATCATCGGAGAAGTGTTCGGCAACGGATTTGTTAAGAATAAAGTAATGGAGTTCGTAGGACCGGGCGTTGCAAACTTAAGCGTTGACTATCGTATCGGTGTGGATGTAATGACAACCGAGACAACCTGTCTGTCATCCATCTGGAGAACCGATGATAAGGTGAAGGAATTCTACGAGATCCATGGAAGAGAAGAGGATTACAAGGAATTGAATCCGGGTGAGGTTGCTTATTACGATAGCTTTATCGAGATTGATTTAAGCACGATCAAGCCAATGATCGCTATGCCTTTCCACCCGAGCAATACTTATACGATCGACGAGTTAAACGCAAACCTTATGGATATTCTCGATGACTGTGAGAAGCGTGCAGAGGTAAGCTTTGACGGAAAAGTGAAGCTTGATCTCAAGAGTAAGGTTAAGAATGGCCGTCTCTATGTAGATCAGGGAATTATCGCAGGTTGTGCCGGTGGTGGATTCGAGAACATCTGTGATGCAGCAGATATCTTAAAGGGATGCTCCATCGGAGCGGATGAGTTCACCTTGAGCGTATATCCGGCATCGACACCGATTTATATGGAACTTGTGAAGAATGGTGCTGTGGCAAATCTTCTTGCTACCGGTGCGATTGTGAAGACTGCATTCTGCGGACCGTGCTTCGGTGCAGGTGATACTCCGGCCAATAATGCTTTCTCAATCCGTCATTCCACACGTAACTTCCCGAACCGTGAAGGTTCTAAGGTACAGAACGGACAGATCTCTTCGGTTGCTCTCATGGATGCACGTTCGATCGCTGCAACTGCTGCAAACAAGGGATTCCTGACATCGGCAGCAGATATTGATGTGAACTTCAGCAAGCCGAAGTACTTCTTCGACAAGACAATTTACGAGAATCGTGTATTTGACAGCAAGGGTGTTGCGGATCCGAGCGTTGAGATCCAGTTTGGACCAAATATCAAGGATTGGCCGGCAATGAGCGCATTGCCTGAGAACCTTGTGCTGAAGGTTGTATCCGAGATTCATGATCCGGTTACAACAACGGATGAATTGATTCCATCGGGTGAGACTTCTTCTTATCGTTCCAACCCGCTTGGTCTTGCAGAGTTCGCACTCTCCAGAAAGGATCCGGAGTATGTCGGACGTGCAAAGGAGATCCAGAAGGCACAGAAGGCTGTGGAAGCAGGAACTTGTCCGCTTGAGGCAGTTGAAGAGTTAAAGCCAGTTATGCAGACGATCGAAGCTGCATTTGAGAATGTTGGAAAAGGCAATGTCGGATTCGGAAGTACGATTTTTGCAGTAAAGCCGGGTGACGGATCTGCGCGTGAACAGGCTGCATCCTGCCAGAAAGTACTTGGCGGCTGGGCAAATATCGCGAACGAATATGCAACAAAGAGATATCGTTCAAACCTGATCAACTGGGGTATGATTCCGTTCATTATTGATGAGGGAGACCTTCCATTCCAGAATCTGGATTACTTATTTGTACCGGGAATCCGTGAAGCAATCGCTTCCGGCAAGACCGAATTTGAAGCATATGTTGTCAAGGACGGACAGATGAAGCCGTTCACGCTCAAGATGGGTGAACTGACTCCGGACGAGAAGGATATTATTCTCAAGGGCTGCCTGATCAACTACTACAGAGGCTAGGAGGACATGGGATTGCAAGAGACAACAGACAACACAACGCAACAGGAGTTGTCGGAGCGCAAGCAAAAAGGCAGAGAACAGAATGTCTATTTAGCAAAGATCGGACTGATGGTATTTCTTACCTTTGCCTGCTGTATCCTCTTTTTCTTCATGTTGCTTCGTTACAAAGGATTTGCAGATGGATGGAATAAGATTGTAGCAGCTGCGCAGTCGATTATTATCGGACTTGTGCTTGCCTATCTTCTTAATCCGATTATGGAATTTTTGGAGACAAGATTTTATAAGCTGCTGAAGGATAAGACGAAAACAGATCAGAAAGCCAAGAAGCTTTCGAGAGGACTGGGTATTGCAGGAGCGATTCTGTTTCTCCTTGTCATTCTGGTACTGTTGATTGCAGCAATCGTACCATCTGTCATCTCCTGCATCGTGGGAGTTGTGGATACATTGCCGGGCAATGTCCAGAATTTTATAAAGCTTGTACAAAGCGGTAAACTCGGTGAGTTTGAAGTTACCGATAAGATTGGTGATATGTTGACCAATTTAGTTGATTATGTAGAGAATTGGGCAACAAAGACGCTGCTTCCGGAGGCCAAGACGTATCTGCTTCAGATTACATCCGGTGTGATCAACATTGTGAAAGCCGTCATGAATTTTGTTATCGGAATCATTGTTGCGGCATATGTTCTTATGATCAAGGAGCGTTTGATCGGACAAAGCAAGAAGGCCATCTATGCGATCTTCAAGCCTCGTCAGGGTAATATTATCATTGAGACGATGCACAAGGCAGACGAGATTTTCGGTGGATTTATCATCGGCAAGATCATTGATTCTGCAATCATCGGTGTCATCTGTTATGTCGGATGTTCGATTCTGCACATTCCGGATGCGATGCTTGTTGCGGTTATTGTCGGTGTAACCAACATTATTCCTGTATTTGGTCCGTTTATCGGAGCTATCCCATCGTTACTTCTGGTTGTTGTCCAGAGTCCATGGCATGCATTGTATTTGCTGATTTTTATTATCATTTTGCAGCAGGTGGACGGCAATATCATCGGACCGAAGATTCTTGGAAGTTCGACCGGATTGTCATCTTTCTGGGTTATGTTTGCAATCGTGATCGGAGGCGGCTTATTTGGATTCATTGGAATGCTGCTTGGAGTACCGGTTTTTGCGATGATCTATTATATCGTGCAGAGACTGGTCGATCATTCGATCAGGAAGCGTCAGCTTCCGGAGGCAACGGATGCTTATGTTGATGTGAAGAGTGTTGATCTGTCGACTGGCTCATTAGTACATTATGAGGCATCAAAATCCAAGAAAAAGAAGCATTCAAAGAGTACCGGAGAAGCCGAGAGGAAAGAAGAAAAATAATAGAAAAATGAAGTCGGAGCACTACACAAAATCGTGTGGCTGCTTCGGCTTTTTTGTCTGATTTTGTGCTATATTTTTTGACACTATTTGTAGGCTATGGTATACTAAAAATTAAATAATTGGGCTTTTTGTAAACTAATCTGAGGTGACAATCGTTGGATAAATATGAATATAATTTGAAGCTGGATCAGATGAAGTCGCTCTATGCGGAAGAGAAATATGAAGATGCAGCGGATATTGCAGATACTATTAACTGGAACAAGATCAAAAATGTGAATGCGCTTGTGAAAGCGGGCGAGATTTACGAGAAGACGGAGCGTTATGAGGACAGTAGGGACGTACTCCTGATGGCGTATGACCGGTCTCCAATCGGAAGAATGATTATCTATCGTCTGGCAGAAGTGGCTGTCAAGATGGCGGATTTCGAGGCGGCGCAGGATTATTACGAGGAATTCGTACAGATTGCGCCACATGATAGTTTAAAATACGTGCTTCGCTACGATATCAAGAAGGCACAGGGAGCACCTTATACGGAACTGATTCCGATTCTTGAGGAACTTAAGGATCAGGAATACACAGAAGAATGGGCGTATGAGCTTGCATACTTATATCATAAAGCAGGTATGAGTGACAAATGTATCGATGCCTGTGATGAGTTGATTCTCTGGTTCGGTGACGGTCCTTACGTGGAGCGTGCGTTGGAGCTGAAGATGCTGTATCAGCCGTTAACCAAGACGCAGGAAGAGAAGTATCGTTCTTTCCGTCAGGCAAGAGATTCAAAGGATGGCATGACGCACATCAATGTGGAGGAGATGCAGCGCGCCGGAGAGTATGCGCATGAGCCAGTAGCAATCCCACCGGTCAATATTAATCCGGAGAAATTTAATACGGTGAACCTTCAGGAAGAGATCGCAAAGGGAATGCAGCAGATTATCGATGCGACGGAGAAGGAGACCGTTACCGATACATTGGACAACATCAATAAGATGGTTGAGGAGATTCCGTATCTCAAGCTTCCGCAGGAGGAGAGTGTTCCGGTTGAACAGGATGCACCACACATTGAGACGGATGAGGAGATTGACGGTTCGCTCAAGATTAACTTCAAGGAGATGCTCGGTGAGGATTCGGACGGACAGATGAGTATGGTGACGGACGACCGGATGCAGGTGGAGCGCCAGATTACCGGACAGATCACGATCGAGGAAGTCCTTGAGGAGTGGGAGAAGACGAAGCGTGCAGCGGAAGCTGCTTTGGAAGAGGCGAATCAGCGTAAGCTTGAATCCGCGAAAGCACGTGCGCTGCAGCAGGCAGGCAATATCATGGATCGTCTGACCGGTGTGATCCCGAAGCTGGATGCCGGTGTGACACCGAGAGAATTATTAGAGGAAGAATATCTGCAGGATAAACCGGAAGATGCTGAGACTCCGGGACAGGTATTTGAGCCGACTTATCCTGGTAGAGAACCGCTTATGGAAGATGGCGGATATACACAGGAAGCGTTAGCGGATGAAGCTGTGCAGGAAGAACTTCAGGCCGAGGAATTTATTGCGGAGGAGACACCGGTTGAGGGGAATATGACGGAGGATGCACCGGAAGAAGCAGACATGCAGATGCCACTTCCCGAGACAGAAATTCCGGTGGAGGAGCAGCCGTATGACGCAAATGTAGAAGACTTCTCCGATGAATATGTTCCAGAGGATGTACAGGAGAAAGAAGCTGAGGATGCGCAGGAAGAAATCGAGGAAGAGTCTGATGGACTCAAGGATGTTCCGATGATCGACATTCCGCAGAAGCAAGTGAAGCCGGCAGATGTTAAGGCAAAATGTCAGGCGGAGCGTGATGCGTGGAAAGACAGAACGGTTCGTATGCCGAAGATTTCCGAACCAGTGAATCTGGTGAAGGAGGAACATGAAGAGGCTGAGGCAATGCTGGAACTGACTGAGGCTGAGAAGACGATCTTTTCTTATTTTATGCCGGTCAAAGGCATGGAAGGTCAGCTGCGACAGGCATTGACCGGAGCGACACACCATCTGAAACATGATCCGACTGCTTCTACTGGTAACATGATGATCCTTGGTGGTCACGGATGTGGTAAGACAACACTTGCGACAAGTGTAATCAAAGTATTGCAGCAGGAGACCGGAAAGTTAGATGGCAAGATTGGTAAGATTCAGGCAGAGGCGTTGAATCAGAAGGATGTTGCGCAGATGCTTAAGAAGGTGGCAGGCGGATGTCTGATCATCGAGAATGCCGGAGAACTGACACGCCAGACTGCGATTACATTATCACTTCTTTTGGAACAGAACCGAAGCGGTGTCTATATCATTATTGAGGATACATCCAAGGGAATCAAGAAGGCGTTATCGCTGGATGAGGGATTTGCAAAGAAGTTTACGGAGCAGATTTCTGTACCGATTTTTACAAATGATGAGCTTGTTACGTTTGCAAGATCCTATTCAAGAGAACTTGGTTACAAGATTGATGATATGGCAGTGCTTGCACTCTATAATCGAATCAGCAATATCCAGAGACTTGATCAGGCAACAACACTGACCGAGGTAAAGGAGATTGTGGACGAGGCGATCGACCGTGAGGCTCATGGTGGTTTGAAGAAGGCAATCAGCATTCTGACTGCGAGCCGCTATACGGATGATGATCGAATTGTACTAAGAGAGAAGGATTTTGAATAGTATATAGAAGGTGGAGGAGAGTATATGAGCAATTTTACAGAGATGGACTGTTATCTGTTTGGACAGGCAACACACTATGATATTTACCGTAAAATGGGTGCCCATGTTATGACAATGAATGGGGTAAAAGGCGTTTGCTTCGACGTGTGGGCACCGCATGCAAAGCAGGTTTATGTATTTGGAGAGTTCAACAACTGGGATGAGACATCCCATGAGATGAAGCGCGTGGATCCGGATACGATGGGGGTATATGAACTGTTCGTGCCTGGCGTTAAGGTCGGCTGTATGTACAAGTTCATTATTGTAACACAGAGTGGAGATCGTCTTTACAAGGCTGATCCGTACGCAAATTATGCGCAGCTTCGTCCTGAGACTGCATCCATCGTTACGGATATTTCAAAATTCAAATGGACGGATGATGCATGGATGAAGGCACGTGCCGCTTTGACGAAGGAGACGGTCTATGAGCAGCCGATGGCAATCTATGAAGTGCATCTGGGATCATGGATGCGTCACCCGGGTCGTGACGATGATGGATTCTACACATATCGTGAACTGGCAAAATCATTGGTTTCATATGTCAAGGAGATGGGATACACACACATTGAATTGATGGGAATCTCGGAGTATCCGTTCGATGGATCGTGGGGCTATCAGGTAACCGGTTATTATGCACCGACCTCCCGTTACGGAACGCCGGAGGATTTTGCTTACCTGATCAATGAGTGCCATAAGAAGAAGATTGGTGTCATTCTTGACTGGGTACCGGCGCATTTCCCGAAGGATGCACATGGACTTGTGGATTTTGACGGAACACCGACATACGAATATGCAGATCCTCGCAAGGGAGAGCATCCGGATTGGGGAACCAAGATCTTCGATTACAGCAAGAATGAGGTTAAGAATTTCCTGATCGGCAGTGCACTCATGTGGGTTGAAAATTATCATGTTGACGGACTTCGTGTGGATGCGGTTGCTTCTATGCTCTATCTTGATTATGGCAAGGAGAACGGTCAGTGGGTTCCGAACATTTATGGTGGCAACAAGAATCTTGAAGCAATCGAGTTCTTTAAGCATATTAATACGCTGATCCTTGGTCGTAATCCTGGAACGGTGATGATTGCGGAGGAATCTACCGCATGGCCGAAGGTTACCGGAGCGGTAGAAGAGGATGGTCTGAACTTCAGCTACAAGTGGAATATGGGCTGGATGCATGATTTCTTAGATTATATGAAGCTGGATCCGTATTTCCGCAAAGATAATCATCACAAGATGACTTTCGCGATGAGTTATAACGAGAGTGAGAAGTACATTCTCGTGCTTTCTCACGATGAGGTTGTGCATCTGAAATGTTCAATGCTCAATAAGATGCCTGGTTTAGAGGGAGATAAGTTCAAGAACCTGATGGCAGGCTACGCATTTATGATGGGACATTCCGGCAAGAAGCTTCTGTTCATGGGACAGGAATTTGCGCAGGCGCAGGAGTGGAGCGAGGCGCGTGAGCTTGACTGGTATCTTCTTGAGGATCCGAATCATAAGAAGGTACAGGATTGGGTGAAGGCATTGCTTCATCTGTATCGCAACAATCCATGCATGTATGAGCAGGATACTTCCTGGGCAGGCTTTGAGTGGATCAATGCGGATGACAGGGATCGCAGCATTTTCAGTTTTGTGAGAAAAAGTAAAGATGGCAAGAATAATATGCTTTTTGTCATTAACTTTACTCCGGTGGCAAGAGACGATTATCGTGTCGGCGTGCCGAAGAATAAGACATATCGACTGGTATTAAACAGTGAAGATCCGGCATTCAACGGAACAGATACGGATCGCAAGAAAAGTTATAAAGCCACAAAGTCACCATGTGATGGAAAGAAGTATTCATTTGCTTATCCATTACCGGCATATGGCGTTGCGGTATTCAAATATTAGATAGAGTAAGAGTAGTTAAAAGGGAAAGAGTGGCATCGTTGCATCCGTGTGGTGTGCGATGCCATTCTTTTGCTATCTATGCGAGAAATCCATTCTTGCATGAAATATCTGTCATTGGAGGGAGAGATGCAAGGCATGGACTTCACTTTGGAGGAGATGTGTCCGATATAAATTATAAGGTCACGGAAGCGCCTAAAACAAAAGCATAATTGATGAACGGAGCATGGAGGCACCGGGTTATGCAGGAGAATTTATGCAGGTTGAGCAGACAAATCTTTGGGATAAGGTAACAAAGAATTTACAGAATGATACAAATAAAGGAATTGCGGCTTACCAGGCTGCAGTGCCGGAAGAAAATACTGTATTCGGAGCGAAGCAGGAACACTACGAGCGTGTGGCGGGAGTGTCGGCTTCCGGAACGATCGATATGGCTACATACAGAAATCCATTAAAAGAGGATGAAGATACCGTAGTGGAAGAGCTGCAGAAAAAGGATGATTTAACTGCGGATGATCGCAAGAATGAGATGGCGGTTCTGTCAAACACGGTTTCTGCGGATGATCTGCAGCAGATGCAAAAGGAAGGTTTTTCCGTAAATAATACGGATAGTCATACGGTTGTTACCGTAACCGATAAGATTAAGGCAGAACTTGCCAAAGCAGGGGTAGATATCTCTGCGTACGGGGATGGTCTGACGAAGGAGCAGCTGGAGAATATTACTGGAAGTGCAGCGGTGGCGACGCAGATTGAGGCGGTACTTAAGGCGAACGATCTTCCGGCGACGGATGCGAATGTGAGTGAGACCGTGGAGGCATTGGCACAGGCAGCCTCTATAACAGAAATCAGTGGCGATATGATGAGCTATCTGCTCAAGAATAATCTGGAGCCGAGTATACAGAACGTGTATAAGGCGCAGTATAGCAGTGCCAATGATTCGCAGCTGTCAGGTGGGGAAATCGATTTGTCTGAACTCGAGCCGCAGATCATGCAAATTATAGAAGCTGCCGGGCTTGAGGTGAATGAGAGTACACTTTCCGATGCGAAATGGCTTCTTACGGAACAGATTCCGCTTACGGCGGAGAAACTGCAGCAATTGACGGATTTGAAGGAACTTGCAGGTCAGATGGAAGACGGATCGGTTGACTGGAACGGAATGCTGGATTCCATTGCGGATACGATACGCATGGGAAAGCGGCCAACGGAGGCATCCATGATTACTGCGCAGCGTCAGTTGGAGGAGACACGCCTTTCTATGACAAAGGAAGCGGAGGCGACGATTGACAAGCTTGGCGTTGAGATGGATTATCAGGCGATGGAGGATACGGTCGAGGGGCTGAAGGAACAGGAACGCGCGTATTACCGTAGTCTGCTGGACAGTGCAGGAATTGAGCCGAGTGAGCAGAATATTGATACGATGGAGCAGACGCTTACGGTCTTTGATGCGTTAAAAGGCATGCCGGCTTATGTACTCGGAGCGGTGGACGCAGAGAGTTCAATTACGCAGGTTTATGATGCTGGCGCGCAAATGCAGCAGACATTTGAGAAGGCGAATGAAAGTTACGAGACATTGATGACAGCACCGCGAAGTGATATGGGTGATACGATGCAGAAGGCTTTTCGCAATGTAGATGCAATATTGGAGAGCATGAAGCTGGATACGAGTGCGGCAAATCAGAGAGCTGTGCGTATTCTTGCATATAACGGACTGGATATAACGGAAGAAAATATTATGTCGGTTAAGGCATTGGATGAAGAGATGCAGCATGCATTCCGGAATCTGAATCCGGCGACAACACTTGAGATGATACGAAGAGGGGAGAATCCGCTCGATATGTCGATGCAGGAGTTAAATCAGGCGGCAGAAGAGATCCAGCAGGAGACCGGGGATCAGGAGCAGGAACGTTTCAGCAAATATCTATGGAAGCTGGAACAGAACCATGCGATTTCTGAGGAGGAACGCAGCAGCTATATCGGAATCTATCGCTTGATCGCACAAGTGGAAAAGTCCGATGGTGCGGCAATTGGATCGCTTTATCATCAGGGTGCGGAAATTACGATGCGTAATCTACTGTCTGCAGTGCGAACCAGCAAGAAAGGCAGTATGGACTACAGCGTATCTGATAATTTTGACGGCGTGAGTGCAAAGGCATCCGGAACGAAGATTGATGAACAGATTGCAGCAGGTTTTCAGCAGAATTGCGTCAAAGATATTATGGAGCAGATCACTCCGGATAAGCTTGCTACACTAGGAGAAGATGGCTGGATGGATCTGACACCGGAGCAGTTTTCACAGAAACTGGAAGAAATGCAGACCTCCGAGCAGGAAATGTTAGCAGATGAGGCATATGTGCAGCAACAACTTGCCATGTATGAGCAGGCAAGTGAGGTGTCGCAGGATGTCTATGCATATCTGGATCATTTTGATATGCCAAATACGATTGCCAATATTCTTGGAGTAAATGAGATGTTGCGTCACCCGAACCAGATGATGGAGACTTTGTGGAAAAAAGACTGGGATGATAAGACATCTGTGGAAAAAGCAGCGCAGATGAAACAGCAAGTGTTTGAAGCCTTTGGCGAAGCATTAAAGAATCCGACAGAGCTTGCAGATGCGCAGGAAACACTTGCCGAGGTTGCGGAACATGTGATGGATGGTATGATCATTGAAGATCCTGAGGTTGGAACGCTTGATATCCGTGCAATGCAGCTTGCGACTGCCCAATTTAAACTTTGTGCCAAGAAGACAACGGAAGAAAGTTATATGATTCCGATACAGACTGGCGATTCGGTAACCGGTGTCTCGTTGAAAATTGTGCGCGGAGAAAAGAAAAAGGGAGCAGTCGACATCCTTTTTGACAGCCCATCCATGGGCAAAGTTGCTGCTTCTTTTGAGGCGAAAAGTAATCGTATCAGCGGTATGATCGCAGTGGATGATGAAGAAACGGCGAAGATGATCCGCGAGCATCTGGATGATTTCGCAGACAAAATGAAGCAGAGTCCGGGAGTTGTGGAAGAATCCGTTGATATTCATGTTGCTTATGCAGAAAATCTCTCCCTTATGCACTATGAGATGGTGAGCATTCGCAAGGAGAGTGTAGCGGGAACGCAAGCCTCCTCTGTGCAGGGAGAGAATATGGGAAAGAATGATCTGGACAATACAGGAAAGATGCAGAGTACGACAACAGAATATGAGGTACAGACCAGCCGGTTGTATCATATTGCGGAAAGCTTTATTCAGTCGATTCAGGAACTGACAAGGTAGACTGGTTTGCCAGATATTCGCATGCACCCAAATAGATAGCACGGGCGAGCTTTTCCTGATACGCTTCTGTGGTGAGATCAGATGCCTCTTTTTCATTGCTTAGGAACCCACATTCTACGATAACTGTAGGTGTGGGTGTTTTCTTTAATATGTAATAATCGTCATTGGACTTGGACACACGTGGTTTTGGAGGATCCATGATAGTATTTAAAGTATCCTGTAAAGTTGCTGCAATTACTTCTCCTTCCGGAGATTGGTCGTAGAAGAATACCTGCGGACCGGAAATAGAGCTATCCGGAAAACTGTTCTGATGAATACTGATCGTCATAACAGGCATGGTTTCTGTGATTAAGGCGACACGATTTCGCATATCTTCAATTTTCATGTTTTTGGAATTTTCAGCTGCAAGCGGCTTATCATCGGTTCGTGTCAGGACAACTTTAAATCCCTTATTTTCAAATAATGTTTTTAATTTGTACACGATCGCAAGATTGATATCTTTTTCTAAGACATCGCCGCAGCCGACTTTGCCGGGATCACTTCCGCCGTGTCCGGCATCAAGCACGATACACTTTGGGGAATCCGTAGTAGATTTGGCTGAGACAAAGGCGGCACCTGCCCGTGCGAGAAGAAAAGAACTGACGAACAGACAGCAGATCATGAGAACTTCGAACTTTTTTTGCATAAATACCTCGGTTGAATGGTAACAAAAAGCCTTCTGCATTTGGCAAAAGGCTTTTGTAATCGTTAATTCAATTTATGCGGTGGGATTAGTTAATATACTTGATAATTGTATCCCAGATGCTGCTGGTCTCAAATCCGAGCTTCCAGAAGGATGCACCGGCGAGTTTGTTTTCATCAATGAGTTTTAACCGCTGTTCTGCGGAGGATGAATCTTCGAGCCATACTTTGTAGATGACATCTCCGTTTTTGAATTCGGAGTAATTCTGACCGCAGTCCTCCAGCCAGGTCTTTGTTGCATTATTGCTGGCAAGAAGCGTATCCGCAGCACGCATTCCGTAAATTTGTGAGCTTACTTCATAATCCGTATCAGCACTTTCATCCTCATTGTCAGAACTGCTTTGTGGTGTGAGAGCCCAGACTCTTGTGTAGAATGGCATGCCGAGGATGACCTGGTCGGCGGGAACTTCTGCCAGAGTGTCGGCAACTCCCTGCTTTACCCAGCTGAGGGAAGCAACGGATCCTTCTTCTTTTGATCCGGCATAATGCTCATCATATCCCATAATTACAACATAATCGGCAAAGTTTGCCTGTTCTGCGCGATTGTAAAAGGAAGTATAGCTGCTCGGTACATAATTATCAACAGACAATACAATTCCGTTGTTTGCACATTTGATTGACAATTCGCGAACAAATTCGATATACGAATCGCCCACATCATCACGGTTTAATGATTCAAAATCAAGATTGATTCCGTCAAGATTGTACTGAATTGCCATGGAGACAATCTGATTGACCAGATTCTGTCGCTTGCTGGTATGCGTCAGTACTTTGGCAGAGTCGGCATCACTATTCTCAAGGTTGCTGACCAAAGCCCACACTTCGACTCCCTGGGAATGGCAGTAGTTGACGTAATCAATGCTTGCCAGATTCGCAAGATTGCCATCGTTATCGTTTAAATAGAACCAGGTTGGCGAGATAACATTGACTCCCTTGGTGCTCGCAAGAACAGAAGAAATTGCAGCATTGGCTGCTGAGTTGGTTACCTGATGCCAGGCCATACATATTTTGAAATCTTTTTGAATATGAGCAAACGTATCCGGAGTATAATCACTGGTGCGGGTTTTCTCAGTAGGTGCGGAAAGTTTCTTTCCCTGTACATATCCGATGACTCCGTCTGCGGTCAATACCTTTGTCCAATTGTCGCCTGCTTCGATAATCGTGACTTCGTCCTTATCAGCAAGATCTTCAAGAATCGGACTTTTGATACCTCCCTTGAGTCGGACATATGTGTTGCGGCTGGCGGTAGCAATTGTGTAATTGCCCCATTCGTTTGTGACGACAATGCGATTCGGTGATTCGAAGTATTCGTAAGAGAAATCAGAATACTGTTTTACAAAATCCAGATCCACATATGCAGAGTCAGAACTAGCCTTTACAATCGGTCGGCCGTAATCGACGGACGATTTTGTAATCAGATACTTAGTAGCATCAGCTTCGGCTGAGATTAAATCCTGCGGAGTTGCGTACAGAAGTATATTTTCATTGTGATCCCAATAGAAACGGGAATTGATATTATCATGTATAAAATTATAATCCAGGTAAACATGTCCGTCGATCAGTTTTCCCTGTGATTCGATGCGTTCGTTATTCAGTATAATGGCAACCTGATCGTCCGAACTTACATTATAATAAGTGTTTAGATCCTGGCGCTCCTTGCTTGGTGTATATTTGCGAATGAGAGAAGTGACTCCCATGATTGCTACAATAATTACAATCAGACCGCAAACTACTAGAATCGGTAATGCTTTCTTTTTCATGCGTAGACCTTCCTTTGTTTAATGTCAATCTCAATTTCGATTATAGCATTGTGCCTATGCAGATTCAAATAATATGAAGGAAAATTAAGAAAATTTCAAAGGACCGAAGACAGACTTGTTTCGGCCCTTTAAACTCTTTTTTCATCCAATGTGCAAATGATAAAAGTAAAGTGTGCATTGAGACTTCCTTCTATCATCCCAACAGTTTTTCAATTTTATTCGTGACCAATCATAAAAAGTTGTGACTTTATTCTAATTGTTTGGTGTATCAGGTAATAGAATCGTAAGTCCCTGATACATACCTGGCTTAAACTCAATAAGAAGCTGATCGCTACTATTTGATATCGTGATAACTATTCTCCTTTCGTCAGTTGTTCAAAAAAATAAATAAACTCGCGGTCAATGTGAAACGGATCCTTCAGAACCGGAATCGGAAATACCGGAAAGTCATATTTATGTCTGAGATGCCCAACATCAGTCTTTATTCCCCCATTACATAGAAGCTTCACCGTTGCTTTTTTAATATTAAAATTTGATAGTTGTTGGACAAAACGATCCAAAGAATCAGACTTCCAAACCGATGCATGACAGATGACAATGCGAAGATCGCATGCAAGAAATTCCCGGTATGTGCCTGGGGTTAATACACCAAAGTCGAGTACGGAATAGGTACACGGTTTACTTAGCACATCATTCAATGTTCGAATCGTGAGATTTGGATAGTAATGAACACCTTGCATTCGGAAATCGGAATCAGATTTGGATCTGATATTCAGTAATGCAATCTCATGTGTTGGATTTACTTCCAGATATCGGGTTCTTGCAAAGAAGCGGCTATGTAGGTAATTTGCCAATGCAATACACATATGTGTTGTCCCGACGTTAGGGGCAACCCCACACACACCTATCGTCGCAGGTGTCGGGAAAAATGGTTTTTTAAATTTAAATATAGTGATTTCCGTCCTTTCTGAAGTGATAGCCAGTGTATAAAGTCCTGCTTAGACCGATCGACATGAAATGGATCCGTATCATACGGATACGAATAGACCGGCATAGAGAACTTTCTGGCAAAAAACAGCGCGGCTTTGCGGTCACACAGATTCGCAATAATTTTCAATCGATCTCCCAGCTGTGGTAAGAAATGATCATTGATCGTTGCATCCGACCTGTGCCAGAGTCCGCCACCACAGACATATAGGATATAATCTGCGGTTGAAAGTTCAAGGGGAGAATAGTTGTTACCATAATCCTCCACGATTATTTCTGCACTTGGCGCAGGAATGGTAATGCCTTCATCGTATTTGGGATATCCCTGAAAACATTGGTGTGAGTAATATCCATCTTTTTCCCAGACCTGTTTCATCTGCCGGACAGCGCATCTCAAGTGATTGGTCTTGTTTTTCTCGAGATAGACTGCTGCATGGCCGATAAATCGAAGCGTGGAAACAAGCGATATTGCTACATGTGTGCATCCGCAGCCGGAGTGGCTGCCGATGACCGCAACTGTCAGTCTGAGATGCGACTCCTCCGTATTATCATTTGTATCCGCTAAGGCAGTACTTAATTGCCGGACCGTCTGATAACGGTCACTCGGATCTGCATTTTGGGTTTTTTGGATAATCGGTAGGATATTTCGGGCGATGGATGCATCGACATGTGGCAGCAGTAGACGAATGATGCGTCCGATACTGTAGATATCGGCAGCAAGTGTCGGCGGCGCCTGATGTGTCAGCTCCGGTGCAGAAAACTCTGCATTCCCGAAATGATTGAAGTCATTTCCAGAGTTGGTAATAAATGAAGCAACGCTAAAATCGATTAATTTAATCTGTAATCCACATACTATAATATGCTCAGGCTTGAGATCCTGATAGAGGATCGGGCTGGGCGATAGTGAATGCAGATACGCAAAAATATCACATAGTTGTTCACAAAATTGATAAAATAAAGCTCTGGAAATTAACGGTTGACGAAGCAGAAACTGTTCTAATGAGTCACCCTGAATATATTCTTCCACCAAATAGTAAAAAGATTCATCTTCTTCAAAATCATAAATCGTGGGGATACCAGGATGCTGAACTGCTTTTAAAATTTGTGCTTCTGATACTGCGAAGGGAGATTGTGCATCGGACTTGGGGAATACCTTAACAGCACGATCAATCCCTAAAGATTGATATCTGGCGAGATAAACGGTTCCATTGCTACCGCAACCGAGTGGTTTTAAAATCTCATATCTGCCAGACAAGATAAAATTATTATTGTCTTTCATACGCTCCTTTGTGTCGGAGTCGCATCTCATGCATAAACTTATAGCACACTCATTTTTAAAATGCAAGACCTTTTTTTAAATTTTAATAGGTGTAGATGAAGTTTATAAATTTTTAATGAGCGTAAACTTTACAAGGAGAGGGTGTTTGATTATAATAAGTGTACGATTTACAAGAGATTTTCAAGGTAAGGATGTGATTGTATGAAAATTGAAAAAGTAAACGAAAATCAGATCCGCTGCACATTGACGAAACAGGATTTGGCGGACCGACAGATCAATTTACGTGAGCTTGCGTACGGATCTGAGAAAGCCAAAGGACTTTTCCATGATATGATAGAACAGGCCAATTATGAATTTGGCTTTGAGGCAAATGATATACCGTTGATGGTGGAAGCAATCCCGTTGTCTTCCGAATCATTAATTCTTTTAATTACCAAAGTTGAATATCCGGATGAACTGGATACCAGATTTTCCCAATTCTCGGATGCGGATGAGGAAGAATTGTTCCAGGGTGCAGGAACTGCGCAGAATATTCCACAGATCAAAGGTGCAGATGATATCATTGGACTTTTCAATAAGATTCGTGAGAGTCAGGAAGCACAGAAAGTGAAAGAAACTTTACCGGAGACCGAGGAGAAGACAACGATTCCGGAAGTGCCGGTAGATCTGGCGAAGATGTTTGAGTTTGAGAATATGGAGCAGGTGGAGCGTCTTGCTCATGTATTGGATGGCTATTACAACGGACGCAATGATCTATACAAGAATGTACAGAAAAATCGCTTTTTTCTGATTATTCACAAGGATGATCATACCCCGGAACAGTTTAATAAAGTGTGCAATATCATATGCGAATATGCGAGTCAGCGGCATTACAGTGCTGCAACAGAGGCGTATTTTACAGAACATGGAAAGCGGATTACAGGTCCGAATGCGTTGCAGGTTCTTGCAGCGTTATAGTTTTTGGATCATAGAAAACGGCTGCCCCATAGATGAGATTCATCTGAGGGGACAGCCGTTTTTCGTTGCATCTTAAGCTAAATCATGCTCTAAGAAATCATTGATATCATTTACCAGGTCATCCGGCTCGATTCCGTGAACCATAGCGGCCTCGCCGATTGTCTCCATCTGGGAAGATGGGCATCCGAGACAGTGCATACCAATATTTAAAAGCATCGGTGCGATATCAGCATCAATCTGAAGAAGCTCGCCGATCATAGTATCCTTAGTTACTTTTGCCATTGGGAAAATCCTCCTTTGCAATGTTTTTAATGGTGCTATTATAATACGATTTCCCTGCAAATGCAAATTATACATCGTTTGTGGTTAAAAAAATACAAAATCCGGACGATATATTATGCAGATGAGTTGACAGGGATGGTCAAATCCGGGTGCACGGACGCACAACCCAGTGAAAGGGAACAATATGAAAATTAATCGAAATATGTCTGCTGTAATCACAAATAAGCAGTTACTTCGTACAGAAAATAAGCTGAGTAAGTCTATGGAGCGTCTGTCAAGCGGTTACAAGATCAACCGTGCGGGTGATAATCCGGCGGGGATGGCGATCTCCAACAAGATGAAAGCACAGATTGATGCACTCGATCAGGCGGAATCCAATGCGTCGGATGGAGAATCTGTTTTGCGCATTGCAGATGGCGCATTGAACGAGGTAAGCAGTATTTTACAGAGAATCCGCGAATTGAGTGTGCAGGCTGCAAATGGAACCAATTCCTACAGTGATCGCAAGAGTGTGCAGGATGAGATCGACAAACTGACAGAGGAAGTTGATCGTATTTCTGCGGACACAGAGTATAATACAAAGACACTTCTTGATGGATCTTCTGATGTGCGTGTATATTCGAAGCAGACAGAGAGAATGGATATTTCGGATCAGGTTCTTCCGGGAATTTATGAATTCACGGTTGATACTCCGGCAGAATCCGCTAAATATACCATTGACAAGATGCCAAGTGTGTCCGGAACCATGCAGATTAACGATGTGAATGTAGAATATATTCAGGGAATGTCGGAGGAGGCTTTTTACGAACAGCTTCGTACAGCGGCCGAAAAAGCCGGCTGTGTGGCCAGCCGTACGGATGATGGAAAATTTAATATTGCATCCAAGGAGTATGGATCCAAACAAGAGATTACTATGGTTTTCAGCAAAGAAGTGGCAAAAAATCTGGGAATCGATGCAAATCCGGATGCAAAAAATGTCAAGGATAGTGAAGATTTTTATATTATCAAGAAAGGCAGCGATGCACAGATCACATTAAAAACAGACGATGGGTTTTCCAAGACTGCGACTGCTAAGGCAGACGGAGCGCGTATTAAGATTACCGACATTGGTGGATTCTCGATGGATTTTATGTTGAAAAACAATGTGAAAGAAGACGCCAAGATTGAAGTTACGGATATTGGAGCAATGTCGATTCAGATCGGAGCCAATCAGTATCAGGATATGGATGTTCGAATTCCGGAGATTTCGTCGGAAAGCCTTTATCTTGATAAAGTTGATGTAACAATGGTAAATGGACCGGAAAATGCAATGAATACTCTTGATGATGCAATTGCAAAACTCAACGATGTACGTTCGCGAATCGGAGCATTTACCAATCGCCTTGAGTATGCATCCAACAGTCTGGCAGAAACGCATGAGGATATGACGAATGCTTATTCCGGTATTCTTGATACAGATATGGCGGAGGAGATGACCGAATATACACAGCAGAATGTGCTCGAACAGGCAACGGTTTCCGTACTTGCACAGGCAAATGATCTCCCGGAAAAAGTACTTTCGCTGCTGCAGTAGGAGGGATAAAGCATGGATAATTCGTTAAAGCAGGACTTTACCCGCCGCTTAAGTCAGTGTAATTCGGGTGGAATGATCGTCATTATCTATGAGATCGGATTTGCTTATATGCACGATGCCCGCAAGGCGTATGAATCCGGTAATCATGATGAGATGAAGGCTTCCATCCGCAAGACACAGAATGTGCTGGACGAATTGATCGGAAGTCTGAATTTTGCATATGAGATTTCAAACAATCTCTATTCACTTTATATGTTTTGCAAGAATGAACTGGCGCGCGTTTTATATGAGAACCGTCTGGACGGGCTTGAGGAAGCCGAAAAGATCATGCGGCGCCTGTACCATTCGTTTGCAGAAGCAGCAAAAAGCGATACGAGTGCGCCGATCATGAGCAATACCCAGCAGATCTACGCAGGTATGACGTATGGTAGAAATCAGCTGAATGAAAATGATATGAATTATGATAATCAGAGAGGATTCTTGGTGTAAGAATCCTCTAATTTTTTGACACATCCAAGCAGAAATTTATAACGCATCTGGACAGCCTTGGCCTCATAAATGTAATAATCGATGAGATCCGGTTCCACAACATTTTCTAAATTGTTATACACATTCTTTAGTTCGACGGACGTCTGCTGCAGATGATCAACGAGCGTAGAATAACCATCTTCAGCAGGTTCTGCGGTCTTAAAAATCTTCATAAGATCACCTGCTTTCCAAAAAATTCTTTTTACAAGTATAAGCAAAATTTGGAAAAGATATACAAAATTTACAGAATTTTTTTGAACAAATCGCATTATTGACAATTGAAAATGACGTTTGCTATAATACGGCTTACAACAAAAGAGGTGATGCAATTGAATGTGGTGCAGGAATTAGCTGCACGTACACTGCTCGTAATCTTAGCAGCGGCGGTGGTTCAGGACTTTATGTACATGAAGATCAGTAACCGGCTGATACTCATGGGTATTCTATTTTCGCTGGCATTCGGCCTTACAACGGGAGGCCCGAAGCAAGTCATATATGTACTGGCGAATTTATCATTTCCGGTTATCGTGTTATATCTGTTATATCTCCTGGGAGTACTTGGGGCGGGAGACATCAAACTATTTTCCATTATCGGAGGATTTACAAATTTCAGATTGTTGATAAGCTGTATGTTCTTTTCTTTTGTAGCGGCAGCTGTTATTGCGGTATGCAAAATGTTATATAACCGCAACTTTTGTGGCAGTCTGCTTCGGGCAGGCACTTACTTTCGCAGCCTCCGGCAGGAGGGGATTGTGTCGTACCATAAAGAGTGGGCGGAGCACCGAAATCTCATGCATTTTTCTGTGGCGATACTGATTGGTTACATTGCAGCAGTGGCAGTACAGGTGTTGTGAAAATGAAGCATCCGTAGATGACAAGAACATGAAAAGAATGCCATGTTATTGGGGTGAAAAAGGCATGTATTCAAGGAGAAAAGGAGGTTTTATGAGAAAGATTCGATTAGGTCTGTATTTGGAAGATCAGGAGTATGGGGAACGTTTTACCAGCTGTCTGATGAAGCATTATCAGGACAGACTGGAGTTGCATTTGTTTACAGAGGAACAGGCGGCGGTACATGCATGTGCTGGACTAGATGGTATGCTATTATCCGGATGGAGAGATGCGTATGAGAACATGCTGCATAAGCTGCCCATCATTGTACTCTGCGATAGGGAAGAGGAGGAAGAATCACGGGAAGGAGAGGTATTTTTTGTGGATAAATATCAGGAAGTAAACAAGATTGTGGATGAGATACTCCGGCACGTCGGAGAGGAGATACAGGATGTCCGGCGGAATGGAAGAATCGGGCAGAAACTTCAGTCGTTTGCAGTCTATGCACTGGCTGAGAATGAGTATCAGATGCCGTTTGCGGTAACGCTTGCGTCCATTATGAGTGAACATGAGAAGGTGCTTCTTTTGGATCTGCAGGAAAATAGTGGTTTGTCACAATTGTTAGGAGAAGACCAGGAAGCTGGGCTTGAAGAATTACTTGTGATGGCGGAAAGTGGAAAATATTCAAGAGCAAGGATGATGGGGTGTATTGCACATTTGGATAATATTGACGTTGCATGTTGTGTCTGTAACACGGAATGTCTGTGTGAGGCACAGGCCGAAAGTTATCGTAGACTTCAGCAGATGCTTATGCAGGATATGGGGTATACAACGATTATCATGAATATGGGATCGCGATTTGTGGGGTTCTTTGAGACGCTTGCCGGATGTGATAGTATTTTTCTTATGAAAAGCCGTGGAGGTCTGGGGCAGTGGAGAGAGAAAGAATTTGTTACAGAGCTGCAGAAACATATGAATGTGGATCCGCAGGAACATATTTGCAGTGTGGAGATTCCGCGTGTTGCAGTACCAATGATTTCGTGTGAGCGTCTGGTTGAGCAGTGGAAGTGGAATGAACTTGGAGACAGTCTGCGCAGAATGATGCCGGGGGTGATGGCAGTTGGATCTTAATTATACAAATGAGATCCGTGCACGTGTTCTTGAAAGGATGGATCTCTCAAGGGAGATGTCCGATGAGGAAATTGAGGAACTGATCGGAGAAGAGACTTGCCGCTGTATGCGGGCAGAGAAGTTTTCCGTCAGGGAGCGAGTGAGAATTGAACAAAAAGTGTTTAATTCTCTGCGAAAACTGGATGCCTTGCAGGAACTGATCGATGATTCACAGGTGACAGAGATCATGGTGAATGGACCGAAACACATTTTTTATGAGAAGGATGGGCAGGTATGTGAGTGGGGCGAGTCGTTTGAAAGTGAAGAGAAGATGCAGGATGTAATCCAGCAGATTGTCGGGCGACATAATCGTGTAGTAAACCAATCGACACCGATTGTGGATACACGATTGATGGATGGCTCCCGTGTCAATATTGTGCTTTCACCGATTGCAATTGATGGAGCTGCAATCACAATACGAAAGTTTCCGGAGAAACCGTTTCGTATGGAGGAACTGATCCGCAGAGGCGCGATCAGTATGGAGGCGGCAGAACTGCTAGAAACTTTGGTTCATGCAAGGTACAGCATCCTGGTCTCCGGTGGAACGAGTTCCGGAAAAACAACATTTCTTAATGCATTATCGCAATATATTCCCGAGGATGAGCGAGTGATTACAATTGAGGATTCTGCGGAATTACAGATACAGGGAGTACGCAATCTGGTGCGCCTTGAGACAAGGAATTCCAATATGGAGGGAGTTGCAGCAATTACGATTCGTGATCTGATCCGATCGGCTCTTCGTATGAGACCAGACCGGATCGTGGTTGGCGAGTGTCGTGGGGCTGAAGCTTTTGATATGCTTCAGGCTTTGAATACCGGGCATGATGGCGGACTCAGTACAGCGCATGGCAATTCCAGCAGAGACATATTGGGAAGACTGGAAATGATGGTACTGATGGGAATGGATTTGCCTCTTAGTGCGATCCGGCAGCAGATTGCGTCAGGGATTGACATAATTGTGCATCTTGGAAGGCTTCCGGATAAAAGCAGACGCGTTCTTGAGATTGTGGAGCTGGATGGTATCTGCGATGGAGAGATTATGCTTTCACCACTTTATCAGTTAAAGGAATGTGAGGGTGATTGGAAGTTATGTAGTGTTGGCAGTCTGAAGCATATAGGAAAACTCAAGATGTCGGGAAAACAATATTGTGTAGATGATCGGGTGCATATGCAGGATGATGTAAGGCTGCCAGTATCGACTATTCCAGGAAGATAGAAAGGAGAGACAGGCAGAATGGATTACAGATTTTATCGCTTGTGTATGCAGGAGAAAGTAGTCTGCCTTGCAAAAGCAGCAGGATTTTCCGTTGTGATTGCCTATTTATTTTATCAGCATTGGATGGGACTTATCCTGACACCGATTCTTTATATTTTAATACGAAAGAGAACAATCAGGGAGAGACAGGCTGCGCGGCAGGAGCAGATTGCAACACAGTTTTTGGATGCGCTTCGCACGGTAAGTGCTTCGCTTCTTGCTGGTTATTCGATGGAGAATGCATGGAGAGAAGCAGCCCGTGAAGTTGAAAATCTATATGGAAAGGATGCTATTCTGCTGCGGGAACTTGAGGAGATTAACAGAGCGGTAGCGTTGAATATACCGATTGAAAAATTGTTGGATCAATTTGCTGACCGGTCAGGCAATGCAGATATTATGAGTTTTGCGGAAGTGTTTGCATTTGCGAAAAGAAGTGGGGGCAATTTTGCAGCCATTATTGAGGAGACGTCGGAACATATGCGGGCGCGTCATGACACGGAGCGAGAGATTCAGGTGCTTATAGCATCCCGAAAATTGGAACAACGTGTTATGAATGTGATTCCCATATTCATATTAGCGTATTTGAAGCTTACATCTGGAGATTTTCTATCACCTTTATATGGGAATTTATTCGGAATATGTTTTATGACCGGATGCCTTGGCACGTATGGAGTGACGATACTTTTAGCTGATAAGATATTGGATATTCAGATGTGAAAGGAAGAGGAGAATGTTACAAAACAAGAAAAAGCTTGTTCAAATTGGGATCATCTGTGTGTTGTTCATAGTATTGGCGGTATACGTGGAAGCGACAGAGCACAGCGTAGATGAAAACAATCGGGTAATCCGTGCGAGTCCCGGTGAGCGAGGACAGAGTCTGGAATTACAACTGGAGGCAGAGGATTTTTTTGATGGATATCATTACAAAGTTGAGATTCCGGCACAGGTTGTTACACAAGCGGAGGCAGAGCAATATTTTGAAAAGGCGAGGCAGGAGATTGATGAGAGATTCTTTGAGCAGGGAGATTGTGCGGAGCATGTCAGCCATGCGGTGAGAATGGAAAACCGGTATGTAGATCGTATGGTTTCGGCGGAATGGACTTTCGACAGTTATCAATACATCGATATCGATGGAAAGCTTCGTGAAAATAATTTGAAGGATAATGCGATCGTGCAGGCAACAGTATTACTTACTTGCGGAGCGTATGAGCAGGAATATGTTTTTTCTTTTATGATAGTGCCACCGGAGTTTACCAAAGAGGAGCAGCTTTTGAATGATATTGAGAGTGCGGTTACTGCGGAGGGAAACAGACAGGGAGAGACTTATTTTCAATTGCCACAAAAGGTGGATGGGGTCTCGCTTAAGTGGGAGGAACCTAAGCAGCATCTTTTGGTTAAAGTGTTGTTCTTTGAAATTGTTATTGTGGTTTTGCTTTATTTTGTGGAACAGGAAAAGAAGAAGACAAAGGAAAAGGAGCGGCAGGATCAGATGCACCTGGATTATGCTGAATTTGTCAATAAATTATTGATTTTACTGGGATCCGGGATGTCGTTGAAACAATCATTGAATCGAATTTCCGCGAGATACTTTGATAAGAGGCAGAAAAACCAGACAAAGGAAAGGTATCTGTATGAAGAACTGCTAATAACAAATCATGAGATCGAGGATGGGGAAAGTGAACGCCTCGCATATCAGAAATTTGGCGAGAGAATCGGATTAAACTGTTATAACCGGTTGATTCGTATACTGATTCAGAATTTGAGGACCGGAAGCCGGGGAATTTGTGAGTTATTGGGGCAGGAAGCTGCAGTTGCTTTGGAGGAGCGCAAGGCGCTTGCAAGAAAACTGGGAGAAGAGACTGGAACGAAGATGCTGCTTCCGTTGATCATGATGCTTGGAATTGTGATTGCAATTATTATGGTTCCGGCAATGCAGTCATTTGCAATATAAGGAGGAAAAATTATGTTAGGATTTAAAAACTTTTTGTTGGATGAAGATGGTGTTGGAGTTGTGGAAATGGTGTTGATCGTGGTGGTACTGATTGCACTTGTTTTGATTTTTAAGAACCGCTTGACATCTACTGTGAACGATATATTTGACAAGATTCAGAGTGAATCTAGAAAGGTATGATTGTAAGAAGTGAAGCAGAGAAGATATCGTGGAAGTATCACCGTTTTTGCTGCGCTTTCTATAATGTTGGTTGCTCAGCTGTTGTTTACATTAATTGAAGGTGCCAGATGGTTGGAACTTCATAAAGCAAGTCAAATGAATACGGAATCTGTACTTGAATCGGTATTTGCAGATTATTGCAGTCCACTATGGGAAGAATATCATATTCTTGGAATGACAACTGACAATATGAATGGCGAGTTATCGTTTAATAATCGGGCGGCTCAGATGCGGAAACTCTCTCTTGCTAATCTAGGAGGATTAAGAGAAAAAGATTTACTCTCAGAGGGAACGAATCTGCTTCGGGCGAATGTGAATGACGTTGATATCTGTTCGTATCTTCTTATGACGGATGGTAGGGGGACTGTATTTGAGCAGGCGGTCAGTGCTTATATGAAGGAAAATTTGGCATATGAGTTGGCCAAAGGTATTTATAATAATTATGAGAGTATAAAGGAATCGCAGGATCAATATGGTGATGGAAGCGATAAGATTAGTGGCGCATTAGATGCGTTAGAAGAAGCAAAAAGTGAGGGAACGAAACCATCAGAACAAAGTGTGCAGCGATGGAATTTTAAAGGTGCAGGTCAAAGGATTAGGGTGCAGGCTGCAACAAGTGAACAGACAAAAAAAGTTTATCAAGAAGATAGCTCCGGTAGTAAAAAAACACAAGAAGACAATCCACTTACAACGGTGACAGAGGCACAGAAAAAAGGAATTCTGGGAATGGTTTTACCGGAGAGGGCACATTTGTCCGGGGCGGTGATTCAATCTGAGATGTGTGTTTCAAAAAGGACACTTGCACAGGGAAATGCAGCCATTCCAAAGGAAGAAGACTGGTACGATAAGACTCTTTTCACACAATATATATGTAATTATATGTCATCCTATACGGAATCGCTTTCAAACCATGCGTTGCAATATGAGATGGAGTATTTGGTTGGTGGAAAGGACAATGATGTGGACAATCTACGTGTGACGGTAGATCGTTTACTGCTGATTCGGGAAGGTCTGAATATGGCAAGTATTGTGTCGATGCCGGACAGGCTGGCGGAGGCAGAAGCTCTAGCTATTGCGATGGCAGGAGCTTCTGTGAATCCTGCTATTATTGAGGCAGTGAAATATGGAATATTGGCAGCATGGGCTTATGTGGAAAGTGTGTTGGATATTCGGGCATTGTTGGATGGGGACAAAATATCTTTAATTAAAAGTGAGGCAACCTGGACATCAACGATTGACAATTTCCCTACGTTACTATCTGGATGGAGTAAGGCGAAGTCATGTGATGCAGGAGGATTGGACTATAAACAGTATATTACCTCTTTGTTATTATTTGAGAGTGGAAAAACTATGGCAATGCGAGCAATGGACGTGGAAGAGGCAACGGTTCGTACAATAGAGGGGTATCAATCATTTCGAATGGATCATGCTGTCTGTGAGATGGAGATACAGGAAACTTATGAGTGGAAGCCGATTTTTATGATGTTTGTCCCTATGGTAACGGATGCCAAGGATGTATATCGGCTCATTGAATGTGCACATTACAGTTATTTTAGAGGAAAGGAGGATGTGTGAAAATGTCTTTTTGCAGTCGGTTAATTTATTTCAACCAAAACAAATCTCTCCCGAAGTATCGAAAAGCAAACTGTTGCAAAAAGGCATTTTTGCACATCCGTAGTAAGGGCTCATATACACTAGAGATGGCGGTGGTGTTGCCGCTTGTCACGGCTTTTATGGTTTCCATACTGTTTTTCTTTCGTGTTCTTCAAGTTCAGACGCAAGTGCAGGAAGCTTTAGTATATGCAAGTCGGCAGACCGCAGCACAGGCAAGTATAGGGGATTCGTCTGCGGCACTTTTTGCGTCTGCTGAAATGCAATTCCGTAAAGAATTGCAGCAGCATAAAGAATATAGACATTATGTATCAGAGAGTTCTGGTGGAGTATCCCTTCTTTTATCAGATTTCGAAGGACCAGAGATTACGCTTAGAGCAGATTACTATATTAAGCTTCCGATCACTATTTTTAAAATAAAAGGTATGCATATGACACAAAGTAGTGTGAATCGCAAGTGGACGGGGGATCGTGAAGCGTGGACGGAAACAGATTATGTGTATGTGACAGAGCATGGAACCGTGTATCATCGCAGTCGAAATTGTCGATATTTGGATTTGTCTATCCGGGCAGTAGAATATGTAGAAATTGGTGCTTTGCGGAATAAAAACGAACATAAATACTATGCGTGTAGCCAATGCGCGGCAAAAAATAAAAAGAAAGGGCAGGTGTATATTACGGATTATGGAGAAGTGTATCATACGAGTCTCTCGTGCAGTGGATTGAAGAGAACGGTGTATCTGATTCCGATATCGGAAGTAGGGGGTAAAGGTCCATGTTCGAAATGTGGATGATTATAAAAGAGATTGTATTAGTTGTCGGGTTAACTATTATGAGTATAGAAGATATTCGAAGGAAAGAAATTCGTAGGATATGGCTGATAGGATTGGGGATGGTGGGAATTGTGATCGCAATCGTGGCAGGAGATATCGATGGGGCACAGTACCTGTTTCGGTTAGTGCCTGGTATCGTATGCTTTTTGGTGGCATGGGTTACAGGGGAACAGATCGGTTTTGGGGACGCATTCCTGATTTTCATTATGGGCTTGTATTGTAATGTAACAGAGTTGATCAATGTGTGTATGTTTGCATTGATATTGGCCGGAATTGTTTCACTTTTTTTTATGACAGTAGCAAAGAAATCAAAAAAATATGAATTGCCATTCATTCCATTTGTGTTTCTGGGACGGATGGTATGGCTGTTTTGTGTTTAAGCGTGTGAAGAAAATCGTTTAGGATTTTAGGAATCCGGCAGGGAGGAACATGAATAAAGATTACGATGAATGCGGGAAGAAAATGCATAATATGATGCGAAATTGCCTGGTTCAATGGCTGACAGGGAGCCAGAAGGCAAGTTATACAGTAGAAGCATCGTTTATGGTACCTATCCTGATCGGTGCTATGGTAATTGCAATGCGCATGGGAATCGGTTGTTATGAAGAAATTCGGTTACAGAAGGAGCAAGAGAAGGTTTGTGCTATGTGGGAAGTAAAGGAATTCTATCGGTATCAGACTTTAAAGGAGATAGGTGATGATTAATCGGGAAATTGTATATGAGAGAAATGTAACAGGCTGCTTTATGAGGATTGCGGCACCAATAGAGGCTGGTGTGGATGAGCGCTTTCTGCTACGTCGAAAATTGCCGGGCATTTTGCCTGTTGAGAAGGCTTATGTGAATGGCGGAGGACAGTATTGGTATAACATTTCTGGAAAGCAGTCCTTGGATACCTATTGTAGAGTGAAAGAAATACGCATAGAATTTGTAGAGCAATTGATTATCAGTGTCTGTAGCTTATTGGAACGTATGGAATGGAGCTTAATACGCACAGATTGTCTGATGCTTGATCCGGAGCTTGTGTTTGTGAACAATGCGAGTCGGGAATTTGTTTTTACGATATATCCGGGAGGAACGCAGAAGGTTGAGCAGGAATTTCAGATGCTGATGGAATATCTGATGAAGAAAGTTGATCATAAGGATGCGGAAGCTGTTCGTGCAGTGTACCAGATCTATGAACATACTTTAGATGAAGGTTATCAGATTACGGATATTCGAAGCCTGCTTTTTCGCGAGAAGAGTGGATTAAAGCAGGATGAGGAATGGAATCGTTCGTTTGTGAGCGAGAACGGAAAACAATCGATGGGAAAAAATAACCATGCAAATTTGAAAGGTGAGGTAGATCGATATGAGGATGCAGAGCTGCGTTTGTCGGAAATGCATGAAAAGACCATAAAAAATCAAGGAGCTAAAAAAGCAAAAATAGTTTTTAAAAAAGGAATCAGAACCGATTGTGTGCATAAAACGCAAAATGGCACAAGTGTTTGGCAGGCAATGAAAGCAAAACTTGTTGCGTGGGGAATTCTGCAGGAATCGGAGCATACGCAGAGTATTAATAATACAAAACTTGTGGGAGAAAAGCGTAGTAAGAAACGCGAATCGGAGGTTGTTTATCCAGACCTTGAAGAAGAGATGGAGCCGGAACCAGTACCGGAGATTCATCCGACCGTGTGCCTGACCAGTTTTAACGGACAACCGAGAGGTGAACTGCGCTATATGGGGAATGAAGGATTTGCAGATATTATGCTTAAAGATGACTCCATTCGGATCGGATATGGAAAAGAAGCAGATATTAGTATTAATCGGGAAACAATCAGTCAGTTTCATGCGCGAATTCATAAAGAAGAGGACGGTTTTTATATAGAAGATTTAAATTCAACAAATGGTACATTTGTCAATGAGGAGCTTCTTGTATACAAGGAACAGAGAAAGCTGGCATATAATGATATTGTTCAGTTCGCAGATATTCGATATCGATTCTGTTAGGAAACTATGCTATAATATCGCCTAAGAAGGGCGGTGACTCTTATGAAAAAGAAATGGGTAAATGAGGCATACATTACATATATATTAGTGGCGATTAATTGTATTGTGTTTGTGATTCTTGAGATTATGGGAGATACTGAGAGTTCGGAGTTTATGGCAAGTGTGGGTGCGGTATGGGCACCGTATATTCAGGGAAAAGGTGAATATTGGAGACTCCTGACAGCCACCTTTATGCATTTTGGATTTGATCATATATTGAATAATATGCTGATCTTGATTTGTGCCGGAATTATTCTTGAGGGGGCACTCGGGCATGTAAAGTATCTACTTTTATATCTGATTGCGGGAATCGGAGGAAGCACATTGTCCTATTTACAGATGCTGCACAGTGGGGATTATGCGGTTGCAGCAGGGGCGTCCGGCGCAATCTTTGGCATTATTGGAGCGTTGCTTTGGATTGTGATATTACATAAGGGAAGATATGAGACATTGACAGGTAAAGGACTTCTGTTTATGATCGTGATCAGCCTCTATTATGGAATCAGTAGCGGAGGCGTTGATAACTGGGGGCATATCGGAGGTCTGATCATGGGATTCCTGATGGGAATTCTTCTTTATCGAAAGAAGATAAACTCTGGGGAAAAGACTAAATATGTTGATTTTGAGGATGAAAATCCCTATACTAATTAATAGTTGATGGGTAAGGAGAATGACAGATGAAGATCAATATATACTATGGCGGAAGAGGCCTGCTGGATGATCCGACACTTTATGTATTAAGCCGGATTGAGGATGTGTTGCGCGAACTTCGTGTATCCATTGAGCGTTACAATATATATGAACATAAGAATGAGATTGCGACATTGCCACAGACATTTAAAGATGCAGACGGAATTATTCTTGCAACGACTGTGGAATGGCTCGGAATTGGTGGATATATGCAGCAGTTTCTGGATGCCTGCTGGCTGTACGGTGATAAGGAGAAGATCAGCACAACTTATATGCAGCCGATCGTGATGTCGACGACATATGGGGAGAGAGAGGGAGAGCTGACGCTGTCCAATGCATGGGAAATCTTAGGAGGTCCGCCATGCGCAGGATTATGTGGATACGTGGAAGATCTTGCAACATTTCAGATGAGCCAGGAATACAATCTGATCATTGAGAAGAAGGCGGAAAATCTGTATCGCACAATTTCGCAGAAGATCAAGAGCCTTCCGACAAGTAATCAGGCGGTCAAACGCAGTGTGCTTCGTACGCAGCAATTGAATCTGACACCACAGGAGAGTGAACAGCTTTCCAAGTATGTATCAGATGATACATATGTAAAGCAGCAGAAAGAGGATATTGAGGAATTAGCCTCTATGTTCAAGGATATGCTTGGACAGGCACAAAGTCAGGATGAAATTCCGTTTGCGAAAGAGTTGAAAAGTCATTTTATTCCAGTGGATGATTTCCAGGCAACTTATTCATTTATTATAGAAGGAACCCGTAAGCCGTTGTATGTATCGGTAGATCATAAGAATCTGGAGATCCATTCCGGAACGGAAGAGGACGCGGATGTGGTTGCAAAGATGAGCAATGAAGTAATGCAGTCCATTATAGATGGCCGTATGACGTTTCAGCGGGCATTTATGACCGGAGAGATGACGGCAAAAGGTAATTTTAAAACACTTCGCATGCTGGATCAGGTATTTGTATTTTAAGGAGGTAAGATAAAATGAGAGACGACAATTGTATTTTCTGTAAACTGGCAAATGGAGATATCCCAACGAATACAGTATTTGAGGACGAGGATTTCCGAGTGATTCTGGATGCAGCACCGGAGTCGAAGGGACATGCCTTGATTCTGCCAAAGCAGCATTACGCAAACATTTATGAGATTGATGAAGAAATTCTTGGTAAAGCAGCGAAACTCGCCAAGAAAGTGATCAAGCATGAGACAGAAGTTCTTGGATGTGATGGATATAATCTGGTTCAGAATAATGGCGAGGTTGCGGGACAGACCGTTTTCCATTTCCATATGCATCTGATTCCAAGATATGCATCGGATCCGGCACTTCCAGAGCATACACATTTGACACTTTCTGATGATGAGTTCAAAGAAATTTGCGATAAGATGAAAATGTAGACAAGAAAGGGGAATGCGAAAAACGCATTCCCCAATTTATACATCTGCTTTATTTTGTCTGACTCTCGATCAGTTTTACAATTGTTCCAATCGAGTCCATCTGACCGCTTTCGGCCATAGCTTTCACATATTTGTCACGATTATTGAATACTTCATCCACTGCAGAAAGAAGCGTCTGTTCCGTCAGCTGCTCTTCTTCAAGGACATAGGAGAATCCCTGTTTTTCGAAGGATTTTGCATTTAAAATCTGATCGCCACGGCTTGCAGCAGCAGAGAGCGGAATCAGAATATTCGGTTTGTGCAGTGCGAGCAACTCGCAGATTGCATTTGCTCCGGCACGGGAGATCGCCATATCTGCAAGAGCAAACATATCTGTCAGTTCTGCACTGGCGTATTCAAACTGTGCATAGCCAATCAGTCCCTTCAGATGTTCATCAAGATTTCCCTTGCCGCATAAATGAATGATGTAGAAATTCTCCAATAATTCTGGAAGAACCTTGCGTACAGCATCGTTGATTACTTTGGAACCTGAGCTGCCACCAACGATAAGAAGTACCGGCTTATTGCGATCCGGGAATCCGCAGTAACGGACTGCAGCATCGGCATCGCCGGAGAAAAGCTCGCGGCGGATTGGAGATCCTGTCAGGATTGCCTTGTCGGAAGGCAGATATTTCATGGTTTCCGGAAAATTACAGCATACTTTCTTGGCACCCCGGATTGCAATGCGGTTGGCAAGGCCCGGTGTAATGTCTGATTCATGAATGATTGCCGGAATATGGCAATGTTTAGCGGCGAGAACAACCGGTACAGAAACAAATCCACCTTTGGAAAATACGACATCCGGTTTGATCTTCTTTAATAAAGAAATTGCCTGACCATATCCTTTTAATACCTTGAATGGGTCCGAAAAGTTTTTCCAGTCAAAGTAGCGTCGAAGCTTACCAGAAGAGATTCCGATGTATGGAATGTTCTGCGCTTCGATCAGTTCTTTTTCCATTCCGTTGTAGGAACCGATGTATGTAATTTCATAACCGGCCTGTTGTAATGCTGGCATTAATGCAATATTAGGTGTTACGTGACCAGCAGTACCGCCTCCGGTCATCACGATTTTTTTGCTTTTTTCCATGGGATCGATATCCTCCGTTTGTTTTGTGTTATCAAAATAATTTTTGTGAAAGCGCACCGGATAAACATAAGTCTGTGTGAAAAATGCAGACGTGATTTGTGCGACTCTCTACCCATATTATACTTTCGCGTGTAAATGTCAAGCCGTGTCCGCAAAATGCGGCACATAAGCACTTATATGTACGCGGGTGGAAGACAGAGCGAAGCCTGTCGAAACTTGCGACCGAAAGGATATTCCGAAGCCTGTCAGGTTTTACTATAATATAGAAGAAAGATGGTTGAAAGTAACCTTTATATCATATGAAAGGATGGCAGAATTTATGAGAGAAATATGGCTTTGGATGGTGGAATATCAGAACTTGCTTGTGACGATGGGATTTGCTTTTGGGCAGGTTCTTATGCTGGTAATTCTACTTGTGACAGCGATGCGTGTCCGAAGGATGAAAAAGGAGATGGACAAGACTTGTGAACAGGTAAAAAATTACCTGGATTATGTGTTGGAAAATGATGAGGATGAGACTCCGGAATCGGATACTGACGCAACCGTAAGAGCAAAGCGCGACGAGGAAGAAAACCGGATAATATCAACGGTTTTGCAGGAAATTTTTCCGTAAGAGAAGCTGTTGCCATAAAGAAAAATTACATAAAGAGATGAAAAATGTAACATCTTATTTCGCATATTTTAATGACCGTGTGAGACACTCCCAAATTTAACTCGAAATAAACGGGGAAGTGGAGCAGGTAACCCATATTTTGCCAAAAATTTGACAAATGCATATCTGTATGCTACAATACCTCACGTAACAAACTTGTAACATTTGAAATAAAGTGTTTAAAAACGCAACATAAGTGTAATACTTACTGCATAGGATAGTAACACAAAGCGTTGCGCACAATACGATACGGAGGTTCATAATGCAAATAAGTAAGAGAGTGATCGAGAGTGCCACAGTTCTTGCACTGGCATTGGCAATGGTGATCACAGCAGTTACCAGTAACGGAGTATATGCTGTAAGCGATACGCAGACAGCAGAGAATACACAATTAGAGGAAAATGGTCTTGCAGGTTTTGCTGTAGCAATGAATGAATATGAGGTTGAGTCTGCGGATTATCTTGATAGCCTGATTTCTGTTGAGAAGGAAGCATCAAACATGGTTGCAGCATCTGCAGAAGATGTTTCCGCTGAGGGACAGGCAGAAGGTGAGACCGATGTTGATGTTGAAGCGGCAGATGCGACAGAAACAACTCTTAGCGCAGAGGAGCAGGAGTGGCAGGATAAGTTGATGGCAGATGTAAAGGATTTCCTTTATGTTCGTGCCAAGGCGGATGCCGATTCTGATATTGTCGGAAAGCTTTACAAGGGAGACCGCGCTTTGATCAAGAAACAGGGCAGCGAGTGGACGAAGATTGCATCCGGCAGTGTGAATGGATACGTAAAGAATGAATATTGCGTATTTGGTCAGGAAGCATATGCATATGCAAAGAAACATTGCGATACAGTAGCGAAGGTTACGATCGATGGACTTCGTGTCCGCAAATCACCAGCCGAGGATGCAGGTGTTGTTAAGACGGTTGTTACCGGAGACAAGTTTAAAGTGAACAAGAAAGCAAACAAGACGGACGGATGGGTAGCCATCAAGGTAGATTCCGATACCTGTTATGTGAGTGCGGATTATGTAACACTTTCTCTTGATACCGGTAAAGCGGTAACACTTGAGGAAGAAGCAGCTGCGCAGAAGGCAGAAGAAGAGAAGAAAGCAGCGGCAGCACAGACGGCTTCAGGTTCTTCGTCTTCATCGAACGGACAGACGACCACAACTTCCACAACACAGAATACGTCACTTGCGGCATCGGCTGACGAGGAGACGCTTCTTGCAGCATTGGTTCAGTGTGAGGCTGGTGGTCAGGGTGTGCAGTGTATGACAGCGGTAGGCGCTGTTGTAGTAAACCGTGTTCGCAGCGGAAGCTATCCAAGTTCCATCTACAATGTCATCTATCAGAGGGGGCAGTTCGGACCGGCATCATCCGGAAGACTTGAGTCAAGACTTGCAAGCGGTGTAAGCTCCAGTGCAAGACAGGCGGCTCGCGCAGCATTAAGCGGCAGCGATCCGACAGGCGGAGCGAAGAGCTTTAAACTTGCATCCAGTGGTCATGCGGGTGTAGTGATCGGACCGATCGTGTTCTACTAAATTGAAGTGAACATTTGAAATGCAATAAGAAAGGGAAAACTGTTTTTAACATGCACGCATGTAAAGGCAGCTTTCTCTTTTTTGAATTATGTGAAGAAACAAGTCAGGATCGTGCTTGCATATGGCTTTGGCGATTATCACGATAACTTGAGAAACAAAACACAGATTTAGTTGTAATCACTTGACAAATGGAGTAAAATATCTTCATTGTAAACTGTGTCAGGATTTCGTAGAAAGCTTGACATGTAGCGTCAGTCCATTTGCCAAATGCAAATTTTGCATGGGCTGATGTTCCGAAAAGAGGAGGAAGCGCAATGACATTAAAGGGACGCAATTTTTTGAAGTTAATGGATTATACACCGGACGAGATCAACTATCTGATCGATTTGTCCGCTGAGCTTAAGGAGAAGAAGCATCAGGGAATTATGCATGACAGTCTGGTTGGCAAGAACATCGCATTGATCTTTGAGAAAACGAGTACCAGAACGCGCTGTTCCTTTGAAGTAGCGGCACATGATCTTGGCATGCATGTAACTTATCTGGATCCGAGCGGATCACAGATCGGGAAGAAAGAGAGCATCGCAGATACCGCGCGTGTGCTCGGCAGAATGTTTGACGGAATCGAGTACCGTGGATACGGACAGGAGATTGTAGAGGAACTTGCGAAATATGCAGGTGTTCCGGTTTGGAATGGCTTGACGAATGAATTCCATCCGACACAGATGATCGCAGACATGCTGACGATCCGTGAGCATCTTGGACATCTCAAGGGCGTGAAGTTTGTATATATGGGCGATGCCCGTTATAACATGGGTAACTCCCTGATGGTAACCTGCGCGAAGCTCGGTATGAATTTTGTTGCATGTACCAATCCGAAATATTTCCCGGATAAGAAGCTTGTGGATTACTGCGTAGATGTTGCATCCGGCACAGGTGCAAGCATCACATTGACAGACAATGTGGCAGAAGCAACCAAGGATGCAGACGTCATCTATACGGACGTATGGGTATCTATGGGTGAGCCGGACGAAGTATGGACCGAGCGTATCAATGATCTGAAACCTTATCAGGTAAATGCAGCCGCATTTGAAAATGCAAAAGATACTGCAATCTTTATGCATTGCTTACCGGCGTTCCATGATCTTAAGACAACAATTGGAAAGCAGGTATATGAGAAATTCGGTCTGTCTGAGCTTGAAGTGACGGACGAAGTGTTTGAGGGACCGCGCTCCGTAGTCTTTGATGAGGCAGAGAACCGTATGCATTCGATTAAGGCAATCATGAAAGCAACGTTATCCGACTAATGGACGAGAACTCATTTCGCAGATTTTGCCCAAAAACAGGATGTTTGTTTAATGAGATAAGAAAATGTTAAGCAGGAAAAGCCGATGAAAGCAGAAATACTTAAGATGCTCCGTGAGACGGATAGTTATGTGTCCGGTCAGGAGCTTTGCAATAAATTTGGCGTGTCCAGGACGGCAGTGTGGAAGGCAATCAACCAGCTGAAGGAGAATGGATACGAGATCGAAGCGGTGCAGAATAAGGGCTATCATCTTCTGTCCGCACCGGATGTCATGGATGTTACGGAATTAGAGAGTATTCATTCGACCGAATGGGCAGGATGCGAACTCTATTATTACGACAGTATTGATTCTACGAATACCAAGGCGAAGGAACTTGCGGAGGATGGGCATCCGAGCGGAACCTTAGTCGTTGCGGATCAGCAGACCGCCGGCAAGGGACGCAGAGGCCGTTCGTGGGAGTCACCGACGGGAACAGGCATCTTTATGACATTGATGTTAAAGCCGGAGATCAATCCGAACAATGCATCGATGCTCACCCTTGTGGCGGCGATGGCAACGACACGTGCCATCCGCAGAGTGACCGGCGTGCCGGCGATGATCAAGTGGCCGAACGATATTGTGATGAACGGGAAGAAAGTGTGTGGCATTTTAACCGAAATGAGCGCACAGTTTGATTATATCAACCATATTGTGATCGGAATCGGCATCAACGTGCACAATGAAGAATTTCCGGAAGAGATCAAGGAGACGGCAAGTTCGCTTTTCTTAGAGAGCGGACAGCACATCCACCGTGCGTCACTGATCGAGGCATTTCTTGAGGAGTTTGAGGATGTCTACGCGGAATACTTAAAGACGGAGGACATGGAAGGTCTGCAGAAAGAGTATGACGCTATGCTTGTCAATCGCGGTCGTCAGGTCCGCGTGCTCGATCCGAAGGAGCCTTTTGAGGGAAAGGCGATGGGAATTACAAAAAAAGGAGAACTGATCGTCGACACATGGGAGTCACGCAAGCTCGTGTCGTCCGGAGAAGTCTCCGTGAGAGGAATCTACGGCTATGTCTAATGAAGCGAAGAATCCGGGCGAGGTAACGCTTTGTGTGTCAAACGGATACAAAAAGAAATTTTATCTGAACGAGAATTTTAACCAGCTTCCACAGTCGATTCGCGAGGAACTCAAGATTATGTGTGTTCTCTACACGGAGGATGTGGGAGGAATTCTTGAGCTTGTGTTTGATGAGGACGGAACGCTTGAATTCAAGACAAGCTGCGAGGAGAATGATTTCCTGTACGACGAGATTGGCAGTGTGCTCAAGATCAAGCAGTACCAGAATGAGAAGAGAGACTTACTCGAAGCACTTGAGATGTTTTACAGAATTATATATCTTGGAGAAGGCTTCGACGAGGAGGATTAATATATGATACTTACGATAGATGTAGGCAATACCAATATAACATGTGGTGTATTTAAAGGTGATGAGATTGTGGCGACTTTCCGTATCACGACCAAGATGCCACGTACGTCCGATGAGTACGGCATGATTCTCTACAACCTTTTGGAGCAGAATGAGATCAAACCTTCGGATATCAAAGATACGATCATCTGCTCGGTTGTGCCGAATGTGATGCATTCGCTGCATGGCGCTTTTGCGAAATATTTTCATATTAATCCGATCGTTGTTGAGGCCGGCATCAAGACGGGAATCCGTATCGTGACCCCGAACCCGCAGCAGATTGGTGCGGACCGAATCGTAGATGCCGTGGGCGCCTATGAGATTTATGGCGGACCGGTACTTGTCATTGATTTTGGTACGGCGACAACGTATGATTATGTTGATGAGTCAGGCGCTTTCCTGGGGGGAATTACAGCTCCGGGAATCCGCATTTCGGCGAAGGCCTTGTCAGAAGACGCTGCGAAACTTCCGGCGATCGAGATCAAGAAGCCGGATTGTATTCTTGGCAAGGATACCATCTCGAGCATGCAGGCCGGAATTGTCTACGGACAGATCGGTCAGACGGAATATATCATCAACAAGGTAAAGAAAGAGGTTGGAATCGACAATGTCAAGACGGTTGTCACCGGAGGACTTGGCAGAATTATCGCGAACGAAACGGATACGATCGATATCTACGATCCGAATCTTACGTTAAAAGGCATTCATCGTGTGTATAAAAAGCAGAATCGGAAAATAAAATAACAATGATCAAACCACTTAAGATAGGCAGTGTGACGCTGCCGAATAACTTAATACTGGCTCCTATGGCAGGCGTAACAGACCTGCCATTTCGCTTGTTATGTAAGGAGCAGGGAGCGGGACTTCTGTGCATGGAGATGGTGAGTGCCAAGGCCATTCTATATAAGAACCGCAATACGGAGAGCCTGCTTGAGATTGATCCGCGGGAGAATCCGGTGTCGCTGCAGCTCTTTGGCTCCGATCCGGAGATCATTTCAACGATCGCGCATCAGATTGAGGAGCGGTCATTTGATATCCTTGATCTTAACATGGGATGCCCGGTTCCGAAGATCGTGAACAACGGAGAGGGATCTGCGCTCATGAAGAATCCGAAGCTGGCAGGAGAAATCATTCGTGAAACGGTAAAGGCGATCGACAAGCCTGTCACGGTCAAAATCCGAAAAGGCTTTGACGATGAGCATATCAATGCGGTAGAGATGGCAAAGATTGCAGAGGATGCGGGTGCGGCAGCAGTTGCGGTGCATGGGCGGACGCGTGAGCAGTTCTACTCCGGCAGGGCGGACTGGGATATCATAAGGCAGGTAAAAGAAGCGGTTTCAATACCGGTGATCGGCAACGGAGACTTGCTGACAGCGGAAGATGTGATCGCAATGGAGGCACAGACCGGATGCGATGGATTTATGATTGCGCGCGGCGCACAGGGTAATCCATGGATTTTCCGGCAAATCCTGCATTACTTTGAGACCGGCGAACATCTGGCGAAGCCGACACTCGAAGAAGTCACGCAGATGATCCTGCGGCATGCGCGTATGATGCTCGAATTTAAAGGTGAATATATCGGCATCCGTGAGATCCGCAAACATGCGGCGTGGTATACTGCAGGTTATCCGAATTCGGCACGCCTTCGCGTAGCAATCAACAATGTGGAATCGTTTGAAGCACTCGAAGAATTGCTTATGAACAATCTGGATGAGCGGTTATAAGAGGAAGTGTGTGGATAAAACTACGGAAATGACCGGAAACGTTGATAAATCTTGACATTATATGGTTCATTGGGTATAATACCTTAGTTAATTTATAGCAATAAATAGGTTTTTCAAAATATATTAAAGCGGGGTAAAGGAAATGGATAAGAAAAATATCTTAACTTACGAAGGACTCAAAAGACTCGAGGACGAGTTACAGGATCTGAAGGTTGTAAAGCGTAGAGAGATCGCACAGAAGATCAAGGAAGCCCGCGAGCAGGGTGACTTATCAGAGAACGCTGAGTACGATGCAGCCAAGGATGAGCAGAGAGATATCGAGGCTCGTATCGAGGAAATCGAGAAGATCCTTAAGAATGCAGAAGTCGTTGTTGAGGAAGAAGTTGATTTAGAGAAGATCAGCATCGGATGTAAAGTCAAGATCCTTGATTGCGAATTCGATGAGGAATTAGAGTACAAGATCGTTGGTTCGACAGAGGCCAACAGCTTAAAAGGCAAGATCAGTAACGAGTCGCCGGTAGGCCGCGCTTTGCTCGGCAAGAAGGTTGGCGAGACAATTACCGTAGAGACAGAAGCTGGAGAGTTATCTTACAAGGTACTCGAGATCCAGAGATCAACAGTAGAAGATTAAGAGAGGAATAGAAGATGGCGGGAAATAATAACGCAAATCAGGGACAGCAGGATGTCAATCAGCTGCTTCAGGTTCGTCGCGAGAAGTTAGCGAATCTGCAGGCCGCAGGACAGGATCCATTTCAGATTACAAAATATGACGTAACACACCACACCTCCGATGTGAAGGAAGTCTATACCGCACACGAGGAGAAGCTTCTTGCAGGAAGAGTCGCACCAAGCACAGAGGGCTTAGAAGAGGCGGATGCAAGAGAAGTTGTAAAGCAGGAATATGAAGCAAGACGCGCGATCATGGACGCATCGCCGATCGAGGTATCGATCGCCGGACGTATGATGTTCAAGCGTGTTATGGGTAAAGCTTCATTCGCCAACATTCAGGATCTCAAGGGAAGCATCCAGATCTATGTTGCCCGTGATTCCATCGGCGAAGACTTATATGCAACCTTTAAGAAATCCGATATCGGTGATATCTGGGGTGTAAAAGGTTATGCATTCCGCACAAAGACAGGAGAGATTTCCATCCACGCGGAGGAGATGACGCTTCTTTCCAAGTCTTTACAGATCCTTCCGGAGAAGTTCCACGGACTGACCGATACGGACATGCGTTACCGTCAGAGATATATCGACCTGATCATGAATCAGGAGAGCAAGGAAGTATTCATTAAGAGATCCAAGATCATCAAGGAGATCCGTAACTTCTTAGCAGACCGTGACTTTATGGAAGTTGAGACGCCGATGCTCGTTGCAAATGCGGGTGGTGCGGCAGCAAGACCGTTCGAGACACATTACAACGCATTGAATGAGGACGTTAAGCTTCGTATCTCTCTTGAACTTTACTTAAAGAGACTGATCGTTGGCGGACTTGAGCGTGTATACGAGATCGGCCGTGTATTTCGTAACGAGGGTGTTGATACCCGTCACAATCCGGAATTTACACTGATGGAGCTGTATCAGGCATACACCGATTACGAAGGCATGATGGAGCTGACGGAATCCATGTTCCGTTACCTCGCAGAGAAGGTATGCGGAAGCACCAAGATCAGCTACAACGGCGTAGAGATCGACCTTGGAAAGCCATTCGCACGTCTGACCATGAACGATGCCATCAAGAAATATACAGGAATCGATTTCGATCAGGTACCGGATGATGCAGCAGCCAAGAAGCTTGCGGACGAGCATCATATCGCATACGAGGAGCGTCACAAGAAGGGTGATATCATCAACCTCTTCTTTGAGGAATACTGCGAGAAGGAGCTGATCCAGCCGACATTCATTATGGATCATCCGATCGAGATTTCTCCGCTTACCAAGAAAAAGCCAAGCGACCCTACAAAGGTAGAGCGTTTCGAGTTATTCTGTAATACATGGGAGATGTGTAACGCATACTCCGAGTTAAATGATCCGATCGATCAGCGTGAGCGTTTTGCCGCACAGGATGCTAATGCAGCAGCCGGCGATGACGAGGCAGAGCACACAGACGAAGATTTCCTGAACGCACTGGAGATCGGTATGCCTCCGACAGGTGGTATCGGATATGGAATTGACCGTCTTGTAATGTTGCTTACAGACAGCCAGGCAATCCGTGATGTACTTCTGTTCCCGACAATGAAGTCACTCGACTCTGACAAGAAGGCTTCTAAGACTTCCGAGGGAGATGTGGCAGAAGCTGCAAACGATAACAACGGATTCTTTACAGCAAACGAGAAGATTGATTTCGCGAATGTAAAGGTTGAGCCTTTATTTGAGGAAGAAGTTGATTTTGATACATTCAGCAAGTCAGATTTCAGAGCTGT